>PPYF01673330.1_pt1 | contig 17075 bp, 14 predicted proteins | sample 1559871 | NCBI WGS metagenome assembly PPYF01 (sample SAMN08240021, study PRJNA423297) | Human gut metagenome, whole genome shotgun sequencing project.
GCAGGAGCTGTTGTCGTTCTTTCGGATAGTGCGGGAAGGGTATTGAACCAGTTGAAAAAGTAAAGTTGGAAAGACCGGTCACGGACATGCTCTTTTATAGGGGGGGGTATATGGATGCATTCCGGCGAGAGGCAAGTATTTCCTGCAAGACATAACTATCTATGAGGCAAGTTGCATCCTGTGTCATCTTGCTGTCTGTCAGCTATTGATAATGAATGCAAATTTGGCAGATTCTGCGGTTAACCCCTGTTAAGTGCTTATCTGTCTGTGTTAAAAGAGGAAAAAAAACTCTGACAAACGGTACAACCGTACAATATTTGTCATTACATTAGCGTCATAAATGTTAAACCAAACTTGAAATTAACAAATTAATAGATATTAAGTTATGAAACAAGCAACTAAAATGGTACTAGGCGCAGCAGCAATTGTAGCAGTCAGCGCAGGTGTAGCAGGAGTAACGGCTTATTCTATGTTGAAACCCGAGCCAAACAAAAGCGTGGCTTTTAATGATGTGTTCCAACAAAATCCGAATACAAGACTCGCCGCGTTGGACGCCACTCAAATGCAACCGGTGGATTTGACTCAGGCAGCGGAAAATTCAGTGCATGCAGTAGTTCATATAAAGTCAACTCAAGAATCAAAGACTCAGACGGTTACCGTTCGTGATCCGTTCTATGATTTCTTTGGTGATATTTTTGGAAATGGCAGAGGCGGCGGTCAGCAGCGTCAGGTGCAGACTCCTGAAAGAGTGGGATTCGGTTCCGGAGTGATCATCTCGAAAGATGGATATATTGTAACGAATAACCATGTAATCGATAATGCTGATGTGATCAGTGTCAAACTGAATGACGGACGTGAATACAAGGGACGTGTAATCGGCACAGACCCCAGCACGGATTTAGCGTTGGTTAAAATTGAAGCGGATGAGCTTCCTACGATTCCCGTGGGCAATTCGGAGGCTTTGAAAGTAGGTGAGTGGGTATTGGCTGTGGGTAATCCCTTTAATATGACTTCTACGGTAACAGCCGGTATTGTGAGTGCCAAAGCCCGTTCTTTAGGGGTATATAATAATGGTGTGGAATCTTTCATCCAGACAGATGCTGCGATCAACCAAGGCAACAGTGGTGGTGCATTGGTGAATGCAAGGGGTGAACTGGTAGGTATCAATTCCGTACTTTATTCACCTACAGGAGCTTATTCGGGTTATGGGTTTGCTATTCCAACCAGTATTATGACGAAAGTTATAGCCGACTTGAAAGAATATGGAACCGTTCAGCGTGCGGTATTGGGCATCAAGGGTACTCCGATTAATGATGACCAGCAGATGATGCCGGAAGAAATCAAGAAGAAGGTGAAGGAACTGGGCGCCACCGACGGTGTGTTGATTGCTGAGATAATTGAGGGAGGTTCTGCGGCCGGCAACTTGGAAGTAGATGATGTCATTATCGGTATTGACGGAAAACGTGTGAAGAACTTTGCAGAGTTGCAGGAGGGGTTGGCTAAACACCGTCCGGGTGACAAAGTAACCGTCAAGGTGTTGCGTGACAAGAAAGAAAAGGATATCGAGATGACCTTGAAGAATGCACAGGGAACAACGAAAGTGGTGAAGAGTGCGGGCATGGATATCTTGGGCGCAGCATTCCGTGAAGTTCCTCAGGAATTGAAGAGACAATTGAATTTGGGATATGGTGTGGAAGTCACAGGTGTGACAGACGGTAAGATGAAGGCTGCCGGTATCCGTAAAGGCTTCATCATCCTGAAGGCAAACGGACAACCTGTCAAATCAGTAAATGATTTGGAAGATGTGCTGAAAGCTGCTACCCAGTCACCGGATCAGGTATTGTTCCTGAGTGGTATGTTCCCATCAGGTAAACGTGCGAACTATGCAGTGGATTTGACACAGGAATAAGAAGATTTTTAAGGTAGAAAGTTTCAATAGGTGAAGTTTAGAGGATGCACGGTAAGGGTTACTTCCGTGCATCCTGATTTTATAGTCAAACAGGACTGATAACCTTATTTTCGCAAAATATTTAGGAAAAGAAGGACAAAGATAGTCTTTTTTGATTTATTAGCTAATATTTTTCAAACAAAAATGGATGTATTCCATTTAATGTTGTAAATTTGCATCCCAAATTTGTTTTATAGAGAATGAGACAATTAAAGATTACCAAAAGTATCACTAACCGAGAGAGCGCATCTCTGGATAAGTATTTACAGGAAATAGGCCGTGAAGACCTGATTACTGTAGAGGAAGAGGTAGAGCTCGCTCAGCGTATCCGTAAAGGCGACCGGGTAGCATTGGAAAAACTGACACGTGCCAACTTGCGTTTCGTCGTGTCTGTAGCCAAGCAGTATCAAAATCAGGGGTTAAGTCTTCCTGACTTGATTAATGAAGGCAACCTGGGATTGATTAAAGCAGCCGAAAAGTTCGATGAAACCCGAGGCTTCAAGTTTATCAGTTACGCCGTATGGTGGATTCGTCAGTCTATTCTCCAGGCATTGGCAGAACAGTCACGTATTGTCCGTTTGCCGTTGAATCAGGTAGGCTCGTTGAACAAGATCAGCAAAGCCTTCTCTAAATTCGAACAGGAAAACGAACGTCGTCCTTCTCCGGAAGAACTGGCCGATGAACTGGAAATACCTGTAGACAAAATCTCGGACACGTTGAAGGTTTCAGGACGCCACATTTCTGTAGACGCTCCTTTTGTGGAAGGAGAAGACAACAGCTTGCTGGATGTGCTTGTGAACGACGACTCGCCTATGGCAGACCGTTCCTTGGTTAATGAGTCACTTGCGAGGGAAATTGATAGAGCACTCTCTACGCTGACCGAAAGGGAGAAGGATATTATCCAGATGTTTTTCGGTATTAATACGCAGGAAATGACGTTGGAAGAAATCGGCGATAAATTCGGCCTCACTCGTGAGCGCGTACGCCAGATTAAAGAGAAAGCCATTAGAAGATTGAGACAAAATTCGCGTAGCAAGCTGCTTAAGTCTTATTTAGGGTAAGAAAGATTCGGTTTCCGAAAAGAAAACAAAGCACAAGATGGAAGGTTGTGGATAAGAATAAGATGTTGCCGGAACGCTCACAATACAGTTATCAGCTGAAAAATTATCTGGAAAACGAGGAAGGGCTGACGAACCGTACTTGCTTTGTTTATTTCTCGAACAGCAGAAAGAAACTGCAGAAGACCATCAACAAGATGAAGACCAAGTATCAAAAAGGAAAGACCTTGCTGATTCGCGAAGTGAACCCCAATGCGTTCAAGTTCAAGAAACCGGAAGAGTAATCCTTTTCTTATGAAAAAGATTCTATTTCTATTCTTGGCAGCCTGCTTTTTCTTCTCTTGTGAGAAGGAAACAATCGTGATTCCTCAGCAACATGCCGGAAGAACGGTTCTGGCATTCTTTTGGGCGGATAACAGTTTGAATTCCAGTTTGCGTAATAATATTCAGACGATGATGCAAGGACTTCAGGCTATGAAGGATTCGGCTGCTTTATTGGTATATTGGGATGGTGAGGCTTCGGATATCAGTTGGCCGGAGCCTTGTATCGTAGAATATGTAACCAATGGTCAGGGGGGTATCAACAGCCTGTCTAAAGGAACGATAGATGCAATGATGGCTGATAAGAATACATCTATCTATGATTTGATTGGTATTGGTAACATCAGAAAAAAATATCCCCCTCAGACATCGACGGAGAAAACCGTCATGCAGACAGTGATAGGTGATATGATGAGTGCTTACCCGTCGGAAAGTTATGGAATAATCTTTGGATCTCACGGTTCGGGATGGTTGCCCACTATTACCGGCACCCGTTCTATAGGACAAGATGGCGGGCGGTATTCCAGTGACACAGCGTTGATACCGGAATTGGCGGAAGTGTTGCGTACGGTAAATCCTCAAAAGTTTGATTTTGTCTTGTTTGATGCGTGTATGATGGGGTGTGCCGAGGTGTATTATGAGCTGAAGGATGCTGCCAGATACTGTATCGCTTCTGTACTTGATATACCGGCAGCCGGATTTCCTTATGCAAGTGTGATGCCTTATTTGTATGAAAATGCGATCAAGGATTATTTGGTCCCAAATATTTGCTTTGGAACAATTATTTCAAGTCTTCCATAGCGTGGTATCATGCATCCGGATGGGCTGAAACGGAATCTATTTGGGGGAATTGAAGGAGAATGCAGCCAGTTGCCTTTTACTTGATCCCGAATAATAGATATAGCGGATGGAAGTACCGAATTTCCGGTATTCCTCCATTTCCACCGAGTTGTCTACTGCATCCTGCAGGGCTTGTTTAAAGGCGGCATAATGGGTGTTCATATAAGTGGCGTTGTCCAGTTCTCCTGTAACACTGTAGAAATAGCTCACACTATTATCTTTCTCATTATAACAGGTGCTGTCCAGTGTAATCGTTTCGTTCATGCGTGTGGGGCAGGACCGGTTGGTCTTTTCGGCTGTCTGTTTGAATTTACGGACTTGTGAACGGTGGTTATTATTACATCCTGCCAAAGTAAGGATGCCTAGGGCCGCTATTATAACTGTTTCTCTTTTCATTATAAATCGGTATTTTGAAGCGAAAGTAAACTATAAGTTTGAACAAAGCAAATGGATTTTTGTTTTTTATTAGTAAGTTTGTGCAAACAAAAAAAGTAAAACATGTCTCGCATTATAGATGAATTAAAACGTACGGATCACAAGCGTTATCTGGGTGGTCTTGATTTCTTTAAATATATTGGTCCCGGATTACTGGTTACTGTAGGTTTTATTGATCCGGGAAACTGGGCCTCGAATTTTGCGGCCGGTTCCGAATTTGGTTACGCGTTGTTGTGGGTGGTGACCTTGTCTACCATTATGTTGATTGTGTTGCAGCACAATGTGGCCCACCTGGGCATTGTGACGGGATTGTGCCTGAGTGAAGCAGCCACGCAGTATTGTCCCAAGTGGATATCCCGTCCCATTTTGGGCAGCGCGGTGCTGGCCTCCATATCCACTTCGCTGGCGGAGATACTGGGAGGAGCCATTGCCTTGCAGATGCTTTTGGAAATTCCCATTACCTGGGGATCTGTCCTTACTACGATGTTTGTCGTCATTATGCTTTTTTCCAATTCATATAAAAAGATAGAAAGAGCCATCATTGCTTTTGTATCCGTAATCGGCCTTTCGTTTCTGTATGAGTTGTTTTTGGTAGATATTGACTGGCCTGTGGCAGTCCGTTCCTGGGTGGTTCCCGAGATACCCCAGGGCAGTATGCTGATTATCATGAGCGTACTTGGGGCAGTGGTTATGCCGCATAACCTTTTCTTGCATTCAGAGGTGATACAGAGCCACGAGTACAACAAGCAGGACGAGAGCTCCATTCGTAAAGTATTGAAATATGAATTCTATGATACTTTGTTCTCCATGATTGTAGGATGGGCCATCAATAGTGCCATGATCTTACTGGCAGCCGCTACTTTCTTCCGTACCCGGACTCCGGTGGAAGAGTTGCAGCAGGCGAAGTCGTTGCTTGACCCGTTGCTGGGCAGCCATGCCGGAATCATCTTTGCTTTGGCATTGCTGATGGCGGGGATTTCCTCCACCATAACCAGTGGTATGGCGGCAGGTTCTATCTTTGCAGGTATTTTCGGTGAGTCTTATCATATCAAGGATATCCACTCTAAGGTCGGTATTTTGATTTCTTTGGGGATAGCATTGGTTCTTATCTTCTTTATTGAGAATCCCTTTTACGGACTTATCATTTCTCAGATGATTCTGAGTATCCAGCTGCCTTTCACGGTGTTCCTGCAAGTAGGACTGACCTCTTCCAAACGGGTGATGGGCAAATATGCCAACTCCCGGTGGAGTTCATTCGTGCTTTATACCATTGCGGTGATTGTCTCCGCATTGAATATCATGCTGTTGCTCAGTTGAATAATGTGCGAATTTGCCCATGTGCCAATTGCCATGCGGGACCATAGCGCAGCACGTGGGCACATGGGCAAATTTTTTATTTCGTTTTGCTTTCCGAGATAATCAGCAGCTTGTCACCGGCGTGCAGTTGCAGAGAGCCATTGGGAATCATGAACTCGTTTCCTCTTTTTATCAGCATCACCAGCATACCTTTAGGCAGGTTCATATCCATTAGTCTGTTTCCTTTTGCCAGCATTTCTTCCGTCAGTACGATATCGCGGAGGTCTGTATTGATTTCCTCCGGTATCTCTACTCCGAAATCATTTCCTGTTTTTTCCAGTGGGGTATCCAGATGGAGTAATTTGGCCATCCATGAAATGGTCGTTCCCTGAACCACTAAAGACAATATGGTAATGAAGAATACGATATTGAAAATCTGAGTAGATCCCGGCACATCAGCTACTACCGGATAAGTGGCGAATATGATAGGTACTGCTCCGCGCAATCCCACCCAGGAAATAAACAGCCGTGAGTTGATGTTCATCTTTTTAAAGGGAAGGAGGCAGAGCAGGACACTGAGCGGGCGGGCGAGGACAATCATGAAAATGCCGATCAAGGTTGCCGGTATGGCGATGGACAACATTTCATGGGGATTCACCAGCAATCCCAGGCTCAGGAACATGATAATTTGGAAGAGCCAGGTCATGCCGCTCATAAAAGTAGCGATCTCCTTACGGTTTACAATGCGTGCGTTACCCACCATCATCCCTGCTATATAGACAGCCAGATAGCCGTTTCCTTTACACAGGTCGGTCATGGTGAATGTGAAGAAAATAAAGCTCAGCAGCAAGATAGGATAGAGTGACTGGTTCTTCAAGTCAATCTTGTTGATGATTGCTACCGCCAGTTTTCCCAGCAGGAATCCTGATGTGCCACCCACAGCAAACTGAATCAGGAATGAAATCAGAATATCGTCTGCCCCCATGCCTGCCGACGTGATGAACTGTATCAGGACGATAGTAAGCATATACGCCATAGGGTCATTACTTCCGCTTTCCAGTTCCAGCATCGGTCGGAGGTTATGTTTCAGATTCATGCTTTGCGAGCGCAGGATGTTGAACACGGAAGCAGAGTCCGTAGAGGACATGGTAGCCGCCAGCAGCATGGCCGTCATCAGGGACATGGTAATGCTGACATTCGAGAATCCGGAAATCCAATAAATAAAGAATCCGGTGAAAATAGTAGTAAGCAACACACCGAAGGTGGAAAGCAGTATGCCTTGTGGCAATACAGGTTTGATATCCGAGTATTTGGTATCCATACCCCCTGAGAACAGAATGATGCTAAGGGCCATCATGCCGATGAACTGGGCTTCGCCCGCATCATGGAACTGGAGTCCCAGACCATCGCTTCCGAACAGCATGCCGACCAATAAAAAAACAAGTAACGTAGGGATTCCGAACCGGTATCCGGTCTTACTCACTACAATACTTACGAACAATAGGATGGAACCTATCAAGAGAATGTTTTCTGCATTAAATATCATACTTCTGTGATCTTGTTTAATTTTTTAATATGATGTGCCAGCATCAGGCAGGCTGTGATAAACGCTAACAGATCGGATACAGGCATACTGAGCCAGATGCCGTTCAGTCCCCACCAATGAGGTAGTAACAGCAGGCAGGGTAATAAATACAACAGTTGGCGGGACAAGGAGAGGAAGATAGAAATTTTCGCTTTCCCGATAGATTGGAAGAAACTGGAAATTACAATTTGTATTCCCACGAAAGGAAACATCAGTACTCCGATTTGTAACCCGGTGCGTGCCAATGCTGTAAGTTCTTTATCGTCTGTAAACATATTAACAACCAAATTAGGGAAAAGTTCGCTGAAAGCAAATCCCAACGAAGTGATGCACCCCCCTGCAATCATGCAATATTTCAAAGTCTGCTTCACCCGGCCGAATTTGTGTGCGCCATGATTATAGCCCACAATCGGTTGCATTCCCATAGTCAGCCCCATGATAACCATTACAAACAGCATCAGCAGACGGTTTAATATGCCGTATGCGCCGATAGCCAGATCGCCCCCGTAGAGCAGCAGGCTCTTGTTGAATATAATGACAATGGCCGAAGCGCAGACATTCATCAGGAACGGCGACATACCTATACTGAAGATATTCTCTACGATCCGTTTCCTTAATTTGAATATCCCTTTCTTGAAGCGGATATAACTTTTTTCCTGCATGAAATGGCTCAGCACCCATATCATGCCGGCAAACTGTGAAAGGATGGTTGCCGTGGCTGCTCCGCGGATTCCCCAACCGAGCCAGAAAATAAAGACAGGAGCCAGAATAATGTTGCATCCCACTGTCAGCATGGAGGATAGCATCGCCTTTCGGGGATAACCGGTGGCACGCATGATATTATTCAGTCCGATCATTACATAGGTGACAGGACTTCCTATTAATATAATCTGCATAAAGTCGCGGGCGTATGGCAACGTGTCATGGCTTGCCCCGAAGAAGAACAGAATCCGGTCCAGAAACAGCAGGGTGATGCCTCCGTAGAAAATAGAATTTATCACACAGAGCACCGTTACGTTTCCCAGCACCTTCTCGGCACCGTCCGTATCCTTCTGCCCCAGGCGGATAGAAGAAATGGTAGCGCCACCCACCCCGACCAGTGTACAGAATGCCACCAGCAGATTCATCAGCGGAAAAGAAATAGCCAAACCCGATATGGCCATGGCGCCGACACCATGGCCGATAAATACACTATCAATAATATTGTACAGTGATGTCAGTGTCATCCCTATGATGGCAGGGATAGAGTACTCTAAAAGCAGCTTTCCGACCTTTTCTGTACCCAGTATGTGCGGGTTGTTTTCTTTCATTCGCGTTTTTGTTATTTTTAAGCTTTGCAAAGTTAGGAATATGGAGGATTATTCGGACCTTTGTGGCGTTAAATCAAACTAAAAGTAATATGAATTCAACAAAAAGCATAGCAGCTTTATTCGATTTTGACGGAGTGGTAATGGATACTGAGACTCAGTATAGTATATTCTGGAATGAACAAGGACGGAAATACCATCCGGAGCTTCCCGAATTCGGCCGGTTGATAAAAGGACAGACCTTGACACAGATTTATGCCAACTATTTTGCCGGAATGGAAGAGGTGCAGCATGAAATTACAGAAGATTTGAACAAATTTGAAAAAAATATGTTATATAATTATATCCCGGGCGTAGAGGCTTTCCTGAAAGAATTGAGGGAAAACGGGGTAAAGATAGCTATAGTCACAAGTTCAAATGAGATGAAGATGAGCAACGTATATAAAGCACATCCGGAATTGAAGCAAAGTGTGGACCGTATCCTCACTGCTGAAATGTTTACTCATTCCAAGCCTGACCCCGAATGCTTTCTGTTAGGTGCGACAGTTTTTGACACCGTGCCGGAGAACTGTGTGGTTTTCGAGGACTCGTTTCATGGACTTGAGGCGGGGAACCGTGCCGGAATGACTGTGATAGGACTGGCTACCACCAATTCTGAAGAGCAAATACGCGACAAGGCAAATGCTGTTATTCAGGACTTTAATGGATTCAGTTTCGAAAAAATGAAGAATATGATGAGGTAATGTCAACTAAAACATCTACCTTTGCAGCCGTTTTTTATAAATTAAAGTAAATATGGCAGGATATATTTCAGGTGATACACGCAAAGTAACTACCCACCGTTTGGTGGAAATGAAGCAGAGAGGCGAGAAAATTTCTATGCTTACCTCCTATGATTACACGACAGCGCAGATTGTAGATGGCGCAGGCATCGATGTTATATTGGTAGGCGACTCCGCTTCGAATGTCATGGCAGGAAATGTGACCACACTTCCTATCACCCTTGATCAGATGATTTATCATGGAAAGTCTGTGGTCCGTGGGGTGAAACGCGCGCTTGTTGTGGTGGATCTGCCTTTTGGCACTTACCAGACTTCCGAATACGAAGCGGTGACCAATGCGATCAAAGTAATGAAGATTACGCACGCCGATGCTTTGAAACTGGAAGGGGGCGTGGAGATCATTGATGCGGTAAAGAAAATCATTGCTGCCGGCATTCCCATCATGGGACATTTGGGGTTAATGCCGCAATCTATCAATAAATATGGAACCTATACTGTACGCGCCAAGGACGAGGAAGAGGCCGAGAAGTTGTTGAGCGATGCACATCTGCTGGAAGAGACAGGGTGTTTTGCGCTGGTACTTGAGAAAATCCCTGCGTCACTGGCAGAGCGTGTGGCCAGGGAACTGACTATTCCCGTTATCGGTATCGGAGCCGGTGGCGCGGTAGACGGGCAGGTGCTGGTAGTATCGGACATGCTGGGGATGACCAACGGTTTCAGTCCTCGTTTCCTCCGTCGTTATGCCGATCTGCATACAGTTATGACGGGAGCCATACAGCAGTATGTGGATGATGTGAAAAAAGGGGATTTCCCTAACGAAGACGAACAATATTAAAAGTTTTTGCTGATATGTATGATGACTTCTTCTTTCCGTATGAAAAGGCAAAACTGTGGACTGGGAATATGTTTTTGTTATCCCTTTCCAATTTTTTGCTTTATGCATCACTATACATGATGCTTCCTGTGCTGCCTTTATGGATGGTGCGGCACTGGTATTGCAGTTATGCGGAAGCAGGAGCAGCCATTGCTGTTTTCGGGCTGGCCATGTTCCTTCCGGGAACATTCAACAGCTACCTTATTGATACGTTCAAACGTAAAAGTGTGTGCTTTATAGCGATATTTGATTCCGGCGGTGAAAGTTCCTTTCCGTGCTCCGCTCAGCACTTCATGGTTCTCGCTGGACCGTTTTTTGCTGCCGCGCACTTTGTGGCCGGGGATGAATATGATGATGGTGGCCATTATCTTTGGGATATTGGTGGCACATATTTACAATGAATTGTTTTTTGTTTGTATCCTGATAGGCTTTGTCCTGTCTTTGCTGCTTTTGCGTTACGTGCTTTCTCATGCTTCCGGTCGTTCGGAGGTAGAGCTGGGGCAGGCGGCAATGATAGGAGGATTGTTATTGCTCGCTTTTTCCAATAGCTTGATGAACAGTTATATAGCTGGTATTTTGTTGGGGATGGGAACCGGAACCACTGTGTCACGTTTCTTTATAAAAATGATCAGCCTGCCGAGGCATTGCGAGCGGGGAACGGGAAACAATACCTATCAGCTGATGTGGGAGGCAGGAGTACTGATTGGTTTCCTGTTTGAGAATATGTGGACTGAGGGTCATCCCGATACCATTTATTGGATATGTATCGGTATCTGTGTCGTTCTGCTGCTGATGTATGAGTTCTTCACACATCCGTGGTATTACAGAAAGATGGAGGAAAAACAGTGAAATATGGCAACTTACATAAATTAATAATATAAAGAATATGGCAGACGACAAAAAGATTATCTTTTCGATGGTGGGCGTAAGCAAAGCCTTCCAGGCGAACAAACAGGTATTGAAGGACATCTACCTATCCTTTTTTTACGGTGCTAAGATCGGTATCATCGGTCTGAACGGTTCGGGTAAATCAACACTGATGAAAATCATTGCCGGACTGGAGAAAAGTTATCAGGGAGAAGTGGTGTTCTCGCCGGGCTACTCTGTAGGCTATCTGGCACAGGAACCGCATCTGGATGATGAAAAGACAGTGAAAGAGGTGGTGATGGAAGGAGTGCAGAGCATCGTGGACACACTGGCGGAATACGAAGAAATAAACAATAAGTTCGGGCTTCCCGAATACTATGAGGATTCTGAAAAGATGGATGCGCTCTTTGCCCGTCAGGCAGAGTTGCAGGACATCATTGACGCTACGGACGCATGGAATCTGGACAGCAAGCTGGAACGCGCCATGGATGCGTTGCGCTGTCCGCCCGAAGACCAGCCGGTGAAGAAGAACAGAAGACCAAACGCATGGAGATGGAAGAGAAAGTGGCAAGCAAACGCCGCAAGACCTTGGAACGCGAGCTGGATTGGGTGCGCATGGCTCCCAAAGCCCGTCAGGCAAAAGGAAAGGCCCGTCTGAACTCTTACGACAAATTGTTGAATGAGGATGTGAAAGAAAAGGAAGAGAAACTGGAAATCTTCATCCCGAACGGTCCCCGTTTGGGAAACAAGGTGATCGAGGCCAAAGGAGTGGCGAAAGCTTATGGTGACAAGCTGTTGTTCGATAACCTGAATTTCATGCTGCCCCCTAACGGCATTGTCGGTGTAATCGGTCCTAACGGTGCCGGAAAGACTACCTTGTTCCGCTTGATTATGGGACTGGAAACCGTAGACAAAGGTACTTTCGAGGTAGGGGAGACCGTGAAACTGGCATACGTGGACCAGCAACATAAAGATATCGACCCTGCCAAGTCCGTTTATCAGGTGATCAGCGGTGGAAACGAACTGATCCGTCTGGGAAACAGGGATATCAACGCGCGTGCCTACCTCAGCCGTTTCAATTTTTCGGGAGCCGATCAGGAGAAACTTTGTGGAATGCTTTCGGGTGGTGAGCGCAACCGCCTGCATCTGGCTATGGCACTGAAGGAAGAAGGCAACGTGCTGCTGCTGGACGAGCCTACCAATGATATTGACGTGAACACGCTGCGCGCGTTGGAAGAAGGTCTGGACGATTTTGCGGGCTGTGCGGTGGTGATCAGCCACGACCGTTGGTTCTTGGACCGTATCTGTACCCATATCCTGGCTTTCGAAGGAAACAGTGAGGTCTTTTTCTTTGAAGGATCCTATTCGGAATACGAAGAGAACAAGATGAAGCGTTTGGGTAATGAGGAGCCGAAACGGGTGCGCTACCGCAAGCTGATGGAAGACTGATGACGCCCTGTCTATAAAATCTTACCCAAGTGTACGAACAGTAACGTATTCTTGGGTAAGTTTGCATATACACACAACGGCTCGTCAGAAATGTATGGCAACGTCCTCAGTATAAAGACGTTTTTGAGGTTAAGAGCCTTTTTATTATACACCTATCTTATTATGCGCGCACCGCATGGAATTCCCGTCGGCCCGTGTCCCGGGGTCATCCGGCAGGATGAATGTGGTTCACCATAAAACTATAAATTCTCTTTCTATAGACCTGCCACTGTAAATTGTAACCGATTTGTAGTTTGTATATCGTTTCTATTAGCTATCTTTGCAACGTCTTTTAAGACATTAATTATAATATTAATTAATAAAAAGTTTATGGTAAAAAGAATGCGATCTTTTTTTGCGGTGGTTATGTTGGTAATCGCTGCTACTGTTAACGCTCAGGTCACTACCTCGTCAATGAGTGGAAAGGTGGTCGATCAAAGCAATGAAGCCATTATCGGCGCGACGATTCAGGCTATTCATGAGCCGTCCGGCACCCATTATGGGGCCATTACCAATGTGGACGGCCGTTATTCCATCCAGGGCATGCGTGCCGGCGGCCCTTACAAAGTAGAAGTTTCTTATGTAGGTTATCAATCAGTGGTTTACAAGAGCATCAATCTCCAGTTGGGAGAGAATTACGTATTGGATGCGAACTTGAAGGAGTCTACCGAACTGCTGGATGAAGTAGTGATAACCGCTTCCAAGAGCAGCAATATGAAGTCTGACCGCGCCGGAGCGGTGACCAATGTCGATGCGGCCAGAATGTCGGAAGTGCCTACGGTGAGCCGCAGCATGAACGATATCATGCGCCTGACCCCTCAGGGAGCCAATATCGGTAGCGGTTTCTCAGTGGGTGGAGGTAACTACCGCCAGTCTTATGTCACTGTGGACGGAGCCGCTTTCAATAATGCCTTCGGTATCGGCTCGAACTTGCCGGCAGGCGGTTCGCCTATCTCTCTGGATGCATTGGAACAGATTTCCGTTTCCACCACTCCCTTTGATGTCCGTCAGAGCGGGTTTACAGGAGGTGCCATCAACGCCGTGACAAAGAGTGGTACGAATGAGTTCAAAGGTACAGCCTATATGTATACTTCCAATACCCACCTTACCGGTAATAAGGTAGAGGACTATGAGCTGACCCGCAACCGTGACCACAGTACCACCTACGGAGCTTCTTTGGGAGGTGCGATCATTAAAAACAAGTTATTCTTCTTCGTGAACGGCGAATATCAGGATAATGTGCAGGCAGGTCCGTCGGGCATAGCGCGTAGCGGCGCCAATGACGAATGGAGCACCAACGGCATCGTGCACCGTCCGTTCGAGAACACCACAACGGTAGGCGGCCGTACCTTTGTGGGGATGAACAACATCAGCCAATACCTGTCGGAAAAATACAACTATAATCCGGGACGTTATCAAGGATACTCTTTGGAAACCCCTTCTTACAAGATCATGGGCCGTCTGGACTGGAACATCAACAACAACAACAAGATTAATTTCCGTTTCACCCATACCCATTCCAAGTATTCCTCTAACCCTTCCTCTTCCACCACTCCGTTTAAGGATTCAATCATCTATCCGGGTGGAGTAGACGGCAGTGCGGGCAAGAGCAGTTCGGGCCGTACAGCAAACACCGGTCTGTACTTTGAAAGCTCACGCTATATGCAGGAACAGAACTTCACCTCCATCGCTTCCGAATGGAATTCAAAATGGGGGGCTATCAATAACGCCCTGCGTTTCACTTATTCTTATCAGAACGAACCGCGTACATACGAAGGGGGGACATTCCCTACGGTGGACATCCTTGATCAAGGCTCGCTGTACGCCTCATTCGGTCCGGACCCCTTTACAGAAGGGAACTTGCGCCAGGTGAAGACCTTTGTCATTACCGATGAATTCAATTTCTCCAGCGGTATCCATAACTTTATGGGCGGTATCCAGTTTGAGTCCAATAAGGCAGTGAACGGATTCATGCAGGCGGGTAGCGGTTATTATGTCTATTCCTCTTGGGATGATTTTGTGAACAACAGAGCTCCGGCTGCTTTCGGTGTCACTTATTCCAACACCGGGGACGGTTCCCAGTTCCTGGCGAACATGAAGTACCAGCAGCTTTCTTTCTATCTGCAGGACCAGATGAATATCACAGACAACTTCAGACTGACTGCCGGGGTGCGTTTCGAACTGCCCATTTATCCGGAGCTGAAGAACAACTATAACAAGAATTTCGCACAGATTGACTTTGACGGATATCATTACGCCACAGACCAGTTGCCTTCATCCTACCAGCTGACCGCCTCCCCCCGTATCGGCTTCAACTGGGACCTTACAGGCGAGCGTAAGTATGTATTGCGCGGCGGTAGCGGTTACTTCATCGGCCGTCTGCCGTTCGTATGGCTGGTTTCGGCAGTAGGTAATGCCAATTGCGGACAAAGCACCTATTATTATAACGAGCAGAAGGACGCTAAGTACGGACAACCGAGTTTCCACACCAGCGTGGCTGATATGTTGAAAGATCCTAACTTGAACCTTCCGGCGGCTACCGATCCTGCCGCACCTTCCGGAGCCACCATCATTGACCGCGACTTGAAGATGAATGCCACCTGGAAGTCATCATTGGCTTTTGATGCAAAACTTCCCGGAGACATTGACTTTACGTTGGAAGGTATTTTCAGTAAAGAGTTCAATCCGGCTACAGTGACCAATTTGGGACGTAAGTTTAAAGGAGAGCAGGAGATAGCTCCGGGTGATGTCCGCAGAATGTTTGAGTACTCCAATGCGAACAAGACGGATGCTTATTATATCACCAATGCGGGAAACAGCGCTTATTATTACTCACTCACCGCCTCACTGGCCAAGACATTTGATTTCGGCCTGCATCTTTCCGCTTCCTACACCCGTTCTTATGCCAAGTCGTATGGCGACGGCATCGGCGACCAGGTGAACTCGGCTTATTACAACAACCGTTACTCTGTCAACGGAAATAATGACACGGAGACCGGCTATGGTACGTATGTATCGCCCAACCGTGTGCTGGCTTCCGCCGCTTACCGTATTAAATACGCCAAGAATTTCGCTTCCTCCTTGTCTTTGATTTATGAGGGTATGAACATGGGCTATGCCGGAGGATATTCCGCCGCCCGTTATTCCTATACATTCACCGGAAATATTGTAGGCGATTACGGCTCAAACAACTTGCTGTACATTCCGGCATCCCGCGAGGCGCTGGATAAGTGGAACTTTGCCGATTATACTGACAGCAAGACGGGTGAGGTGACTTATTCTGCCAAGGAGCAGCGCGATGATTTCTGGGCTTACATTAATGAGGACAGTTATCTGAAAGGCCGTAAAGGCAAGTATGCCGAACGCGGAGGAGCCATCATGCCCTGGCATCATCAGCTGGATTTGAAGTTCAATCAGGATTTCTTCCTCAATGTAGGGGGCAAGCGCAATACCTTGCAGTTCGGAGTGGATATCAAGAACTTCCTGAACTTGCTGAACAGCGACTGGGGAATTTATAAGACGGTGAACAATACTTCCTTGTTGAGCTATAAGGGCGGCGCTTACCAGTTCCAGAAGAACGGAGGAAAGAAACTGACTGATACGTATTCCAATCTGAACAGTTTCAATTCTACGTATTCCATACAGTTCAGTGTCCGTTATATCTTTAACTAAATGAAATAGCCTGTATCAGACAATACAGGAACAGGATAGAGAGGCGTACCCATGAAGGTGCGCCTCTTTTTGTATGCACATTCTTTCGTTTTCTTTTTGCTCTGTCATTTTGAAAGTGAGAGAGCCTGAATGAAAGTGACCTGTCGTTTTGTCGTAGGGGCGGGCCGGATTTGTCCGGATCAGTGGATACGGCTTTGGGAATAAGGTATGCTGAAAATAGTTCCGGCGGTTTCCATTTGCCCTTCTTTCTACAGTAATATGTGGCAGTTGCTCTGGAATTTCCGGACAGTTTTCCCCTCTTTTGAGGCGGCTTTTTGTTCTTTTCTTAACATAATTGTCATATTCCGCCTAAAAAGTACCCTTTTCGTTTAAATAATCTAATATAAATTCAATTTATATGAATTAAATTTTTATCTTTGTCTTTCCTATTGGGAATGAAATACTAACTAATTAATTTAAATCAAAGACAAAATTATGAGAAATCATCTAAAGCATTTCCTCCTGTTGGCAGTTCTGACAATCTGTTTCACTGCTACGGCTGTTGCGCAAGGAACAGTAAAAGGTAAAGTAGTAGATGCCGAGAACAATGAGCCATTGATTGG
>PPYF01385782.1_pt1 | contig 17066 bp, 15 predicted proteins | sample 1559871 | NCBI WGS metagenome assembly PPYF01 (sample SAMN08240021, study PRJNA423297) | Human gut metagenome, whole genome shotgun sequencing project.
AACAGGCTGCGACCTCATCCTTTTTGGACAAAAAAACGCCGCAAAGCCTTATACAGCAAGGGCTGGAAGGCTCTACGGTGGTTGGTAAGGATGAGGTCGGCAGTTCGAATCTGCCCAGCAGCTCCAAGTAAAAACCCTGTAGTTTCAATGACTACAGGGTTTTCCTTTTGCCTTTTCGGGGAGGTTTTCCCTTTAGTTTTCCCTTATGAGAGTGAAAAGAACTCATTTTTCACCACCAGACACGCTTTTAATGAAGTTATCCATGCGTTCTGAACTTGCTTGCTTCATTTGCTCTGTGACATGACCGTATCCGGGATGGAACAGGAATGATATACGCAGACGTGCGCCCGATTCGGAGCACCGATGCCGCCTCAACAACCGTGAGCGTAAGCGGTAAATCTTCCTCGACGGCAACGGCGCGGTAACGGCGCACGGTGCGCGCTACAGCGATGTCATTGTCCTTCTGCCGAATCAGGCGAGCTGGCGCTACATGTACGCGGTCAAGACCGTGTTCCACCGCGACGGCTTTACACTGACGGGCTTTGTGGGCTCTGATCCGGACAGCAAGGAAGATAAGCTTTATACGCTCAGCGATCTGGATAAGCTTTCCACCGTGTTTGACGATGGACAGCTGCACGCAGGCAAGACGACGATCTACACCGCCCAGTGGGAGCGTATCGGCAATAAGACGGAGGACAGCTCCGCCTACTATACTAAGGCGGACGATGGTACCGTGAAGATCGAGTCGGTCGATCAGGACGAGCTTAAAAAGCAGCTCGAAACTGACAGCACGGCGCAGATCGATGTGTCCGGGCTGGAAGCGGAAAAAGTGACGCTGCCCGTCAGCGCCGTGAACGACGTCCTTGATTTGGAAGCGAAGGTGCTGTCGATCAAGATGGCGGGCGCGGCGATCACGCTGGACAAGACGGCGATGCAGTCGGTCGTCGAAACAGCGGACGGCAACGATATTCAGCTGCATGTCAGCACCGGCGATGCACTGAGCAGCGATCAGACCGCAATCATCGGCACGACTGAGCAGTGTGTGGTGCTGAATGTGAGCCTGACGGCAAACGGAACGGAAATCCACAGCTTTGACGGTGAGGTGACCGTCTCCGTCCCGTTTGATTGGACAAAGCAGGGCGTGCTGCAGGCTTGGTATCTTGCCGATGACGGCACAAAGGAGCCGGTCGAGGTGGCCTACCGCGACGGAAACGCCGTGCTGACGCTCAAGCACTTCTCGACCTATGCCATCGTGGTGAAGGCGAACGACCCTGACAGCGGCATCGTGAGCATGGGCGAGAACGAGGTCACAGTCCAAAAGCAGGCGGACGCGGTTTACTACGCTGCGGCGCTCTACGCCGAGGACGGCAGATTCCTGGCCTATGCCGCGAGCGAAGCTGCGGAGGATGAAGAAACCGTGACGCTCAAGTGGGCGAACGCCGACTGGTCGAAGGCGGCGAAGGTCAAGGTGTTCTTCCTTGACGCGGACCGCAAGCCCGTCGCCGAAGCGGTGACGGCGCTGATCAAGGGCAAAAGCCGGAAAAACTGAGCGGCTACAGCACAAGAATGAAAAAGGGAGCGCATCGGGCAAGGCCCGATGCGCTCCCTTTTAGCGCGTTTCTTACTTTTTCAGAAAATACATGTTGATCTCGGCGCGGGCGATCAGCGCGCCGGTGTCGTCGGTGATATTGACCTCGAAAAAGCCGATGTGGCCGCCGACCCTGACCGGTCGGCCGACGGCGGTGAGCGCTTTGGACTGCACCGTCGAACGCAGATAGTTGATCGAGCCGTTCAGCGTGACGTTGTGCTGGCTGTAGTTGATGCGCGCGAACGCGCCCGCGGCGGTGTCAGCCATCGCGTAGAGAAAGCCGCCGTGCACGCCGCCCCAGATGTTGGAATTTTCCGGCGTGACGTCGGCGGTCAGCACGCTTTTTTCCTCGTCGACCGAAACGACGCGGATGCCGTTGTGACGGATAAAGCCGCTGTGCTCGCTCGAAAGCATTTCCTGATAATTTTTGACCATGGCGCTTTTGCCTCCTTTTGGCGCGGAATGTTATACTGAACCAAGCATAGCAGAATCGCGCCGGAGGCGCAATAGAAAAATGCGCCGCGCCGCGAAACGGCAAGATTTGAGGTCGCTTTCCGCTTCGGAACGATTTACAAGCGGTGAAAATTCTGCTACATTAAAAGCGATTCGAACCAAGGGAGACTGTTTTTTATGAACGACTATCAGGCTAAATTTGTTACGCCGGAGCAGGCTGTCAAGGCTGTGCAGTCCGGCGACTGGGTGGACTACGGCTTCGGTGCGGGTTTTCCCGAGCTTTTGGACAAGGCCCTCGCCGCGCGCATGGGTGAAGTGAAGGACGTCAAGGTCCGCGGCGGTCTTGTGATCCGCCCGCGCATCGAGGTCGTCGAAGCAGACCCCGAGCAGGAGAGTTTCAGCTATTACAGCTGGCACGTCGGCGATTATGAGCGCAAGCTCCAGAAGAATGGCCTTGTGAAATTCATGCCCGTCATGCTGCGCTCGCTGCCGTACCTCTATCGCGACAAGCACATCCGCTGCGATGTGGCATTCGTTCCCGTCTCCAAGCCCGACGAGAACGGCTACTGCGGCCTCGGCATTTCGAACTACGCCTGGCGCACGATCTTTGAGAGCGCCCGCACCGTGATCTTCGAGATCAACGAGCACTATCCCAAGCTCCAGGGCGTGGACGGCTCGCACCGTGTGCACCTGTCCGAAGCGGACTACATCGTCGAGGGCGAGCATGAGCCGCTGCCCGTGCGCTCCTACCGCGCGCCCAGCGAGACCGATATCGCCATCGCCAAGATCGTGGTGAATGAGATCCCCGACGGCGCGGTGCTGTCGCTCGGCGTGGGCGGCGTGCCCTACACGGTCGCCAAGATGCTCGCCGAGTCCGACAAGAAGGACCTCGGCTGCCACACCGGCACCATTTCCGACGCCTTCCTTGAGCTTTACCAGGCGGGCAAGCTGACGAACGCGCACAAGGAGCTCGACACCGGCCTTTCCGCGTGGAACCTTGCCATGGGCTCTCAGGAGCTCTATGACTGGCTCGACGCCGAGCCGCAGCTTTTCCACCCGGGCGATCTCGACTACATCCACTCCGTCGAGCGCATCTCAAAGTTCAGCAACGTCATCAGCATCAACGGCGGCGTGCAGCTCGACCTCATGGGTCAGGAGAACGCCGAGAGCACCGGCACGCGCCAGCTCTCCGGCGTCGGCGGCCAGATGGACTTCCTCGAGGGGGCGTACCGCTCCAAGGGCGGCAAGGGCTTCATCTGCATCAACTCTTCCCGTGTGACAAAGGACGGCGAGCGCAAGAGCAATATCCTTGCCACCATCCCCGGCGGCAGCACGATTTCCGCCCCGCGCACGATGATCCAGTATGTCGCGACCGAGTACGGGATTGCAAGCCTTTCCGGCAAGACGCTGCGCGAGCGCGCCGAGGCGATGGCCTCCATTGCGCACCCCGACTTCCGCGAGGAGCTGATGAAGTACGCGCAGGAGAATTTCAAGTAATTTAGATCAAGATAAAGGACGATGTAGGATAACATGGCACAGACGGTTTTGCAGCAGGTTTTGATTCTCGCAGCGATGATGATGCTCGGCTTTTTGCTGGGCAAGTTGGGCAAAGTGGAGCGCAAGGGGGCAGACCTCCTTTCCATGCTGCTGCTGGACGTGTTTTTTCCCTGTAATATTCTGGCGGCGGCCAGCGGGGATTTCGGCGATATGCCGTTTTCTCAGGTCATTAAGATCGCACTGGCTTATATGTCCTGCTTCATTCTGTTTACACTTCTGGCCAAGCCGATCGCAAAACTGCTCCGGCTGAATGAGGACGATTCGCTTGTTTTCACCCGCAGCGTGGCCTATCCAAACAACGGCTTTGTTGGCATCCCGCTCTGCACGGCGGTTTTCGGCACGGAAGGAACGGTACTGGGCTCGCTTTCCGTGCCCTGCGCCACACTCTACATGTTCCTTTTCATTATGCAGAGCTTCCGGCGCGAAAAAGATCATAATCTCAAGCAGCAGCTCAAGAGCATGCTTACGCCGATGAACATTTCAGCTGTTCTCATGATCATCATGCTGGCCACGGGATGGAAATTCAGCGGCGCGCCGCTCCAGTTTTTGAGCAGCATGGCGAACTGCGTCGTGCCGACGTCGATGCTCATCATAGGCTGTCTCCTTTCGGGAAGCCCGCTCATCGACGTGCTCAAAAAGCCCATTTTGTACCTCATCACGCTTCTGCGCTGCCTTGTCATGCCGCTCATCGCGGCGGTGATCCTGCGCTTTACCGGCTGGAACCGCACGGTGTGCCTGTGCATCGTAATGGTGCTCGGATGCAGCGTGGCGACGGTCATCAGCATCTTCGGCGTGCGCTATGACCGCTCGCCCGAGATGGCGAGCAAGAGCGTGCTGCAATCGAATCTGCTGCTGCCGGTCACGATGCCGCTGATGATGTTCATCGCCGAACGGATCTTATAAGGAGAGACGATTATGGCCTTCTGTTTACCCCCGCAAAGCTCGGCACGTGCGAGCTTAAAAACCGCATCGTCCGCTCGGCGACGAACGGGCATCTGTCTGACGAAAAGGGTCAGGTGACGCCGCTCTGGGCGGGTACGCTCATCGAGCTTGCGAAAAACGAAGTGGGCCTTGTCATCACCGGCCATTTCTGCGTCGACAAGATGCAGCGTGCCGACGCGGGCCAGCCCGTGCTGGACGAGACGACGGACGAGTCCCTTCTCCGCCGCGCCTGCGACGGCGTGCACCGGTACGGCGGTAAACTTTTCTTCCGGCTCAGCCACAGCGGCATCAAGGGCGTCGAGAGCGTGAACGGCGCGCCGCCGAAGCACCCCGAGGATTTCACTCGGGAAGAGCTCGACCGTCTGGTTGAGTAGTTTGCCTTCGCGGCGTGGACGGAGCGGAGGTCAGCGGCATCGACTTCAACCGCCGCGCGGGGCGGAAGACGCCGTTCTATCTGGACGCGCTCATCTGCGAGCCGGACTTTGCCGCAAAGCTCAAAAGCGGCGCGCAGGATGGGAGCAAATGCCTTGCCTGCAACGGCTGCTACACGATTTACCGCAAGCGCTTTGTGCGCTGCGTGCAGCATCAAGACGAGATCGAGCAGTTCAAAACCATCCCGTGGTAAAGAAAAACGGCAGAGCCGGCGCATTTTGCGCCGGTTCTGTTTTCGCTATTCGATGACGATTTGTCATGTTAACGAAATGAAATGACCGCGGGCCTGCAATTCTATCGACATTACCGATTGCATTCTGTCGGAATCTGCCATATACTGCAATAAAATTCAGTATTTCTACGCGCCGCTTGAAAAATCGGGCTGCCGCGGCGATCTGCAAGGAGGAGTCACCCATGAAGCGAAACTTTATTGCCAAGCGCTTCCAGAGCGCGGGCACCGGCCTGACGCTCGACACCGCGGCGCTGGCCAAATACAAGGACATTGTCGACCTGAGCATCGGCGACACGGACTTTACGACCGACGAGGTCATCATCAACGCGGCCTTCCGCGACGCCAAGGCCGGCCACACTCACTACGGCGACCCCAAGGGCGACCCTGAGCTCATTTCCGCGGTCTGCAAGGCGTGGGAGGAGGACTTTGACCAGAGCCTTCCGCGCGACCACGTGCTCGTGAGCGCGTCGAGCTGCCTCGGCATGTCGCTGGCAATGTTTGCCATCCTCGATTCCGGCGACGAGGTCATCGTCTTTTCTCCATATTTCGCGCTGTACCGCGCGCAGATCGAGCTGGCGGGCGGCGTGTGCGTCGATGTGCCGACCTACGCCGAGGAGGACTATGCCATCAGCGAAGAGCGCCTGCGCGCTGCCATCACGCCGCGCACGAAGGCCATCATTTTCAATAACCCCACGAATCCCACTGGCATGGGCTACGATTTGTCCACAATGGAGATGCTTGCCCGCGTGGCAAAGGAATATGATCTTCTCATCGCGGCGGACGAAATTTACACGACCTACATCTACGAGGGCGACTTCCGCCCCATCCGCACGCTGCCCGGCATGGCCGAGCGCACCATCACGCTCAACAGCTTTTCCAAGAACTTCCTGATGACCGGCTGGCGCGTGGGCGTTATCATTGCTGAGCCGGAATTCCTCGACGTGATGAACCGTATCAATGGCTCGCTCGTCTACTCCGCGCCGTCCATCTCCCAGCGCGCGGGCATCCAGGCGCTCGCAATGCGCAAAGAAATCCGCGAGAAGTACGTGACTGCGTACCGCGACCGCATCTTCTACTCTGCCGACCGCATCGAGAAGATCCCGTATCTGAGCCTCGTGCGCCCGAAGGGCACGTTCTACCTCTTCCCCGGCGTGGAGAAGACGGGGCTTGATGACAAGCAGTTCTGCAAGAAGTTACTTGAGCGCGCGCACGTGCTCGTCAGCGCGGGCAGCCCGTTCGGCAAGACCGGCGCAAACCACTTCCGCATCGCCTGCACCGTCGGCATTGACCAGCTCAAGCAGGCATTCGACCGCATGGAGAAGCTGGAATTCTGAGAATTCCGTTTGTGTCCGTAAGACGGGCATGGTAAAATCAAAAGATAACGAAAAAGCTGCCGTTTTTCGGCAGCTTTTTTCAAAAGGAGGGGCGCTTATGCAGGAAAAGTCGAAACCTGTGGATAACCTGCGCGCGGACGCGGAGAAGATCATCACGCGCGCCATCGCGGCGGTGCTGCCGGACGCGGCGGTCGAGCGCGCGCTGAAAGGCAAGACCTTTTTAGGAAGGGTGTACCTCGTCGCGGCGGGAAAGGCCGCGTGGCAGATGGCGCACGCCGCCCGCGCGTGTTTGCAGGATAATTTCTGCGGCGGTGTGGTCGTGACGAAGTACGGTCACGTGAAAGGTGAGATCGCGGATGTCGCGTGCTTTGAGGGCGGGCATCCCGTGCCGGACGAAAACTCCCTGCGCGGCACGGACGCCGCGCTCGCGCTGACGGAAGATTTGACCGAAAGCGACACGGTCGTCTTTCTGCTCTCGGGCGGCGGCAGCGCGCTTTTTGAAAAGCCGCTGCTTCCGCTTGCGGAATTGCAGGACGTCACGAATCAGCTCCTTGCCGCGGGCGCGGACATCGTGGAGATCAACACGATCCGCAAGCGGCTTTCCGCCGTCAAGGGCGGACGCTTCGCCCGACACTGCGCGCCGGCGCAGGTCTTCGCTGTCGTGCTGAGCGATATTCTGGGCGACCCGCTCGACATGATCGCCTCGGGCCCCGCGTATCCCGACAGCTCAAGCTGTGCGCAGGCGCTCGATATTGCGAAAAGGTACGGCCTGCGCCTGTCGGAGTGGGCGTGGGCGCTCCTGGCACAGGAGACGCCGAAGACGCTCGAAAATGTCGAAACGCAGATCACCGGCAGCGTGCGCGAGCTCTGCGCGGCGGCCGCCGCGGCGTGCGAAGCGCTCGGCTACGAGCCGATGATACTCACCGATTGCCTCTGCTGTGAGGCGCGCGAGGCGGGGAGCATGCTTGCTTCCATTGCGCGCACGCATGCGCGTGACGGGAAAAACCTTGCGTTCCTCATGGGCGGCGAAACGGTCGTCCACCTGAGGGGAAAGGGCCTCGGCGGGCGCAATCAGGAGATCGCGCTCTCCGCAGCGCTCGGCATTGAGGGACTTTCGAACGCGCTCGTCTTCTCCGTCGGCTCCGACGGGACGGACGGACCGACCGATGCCGCGGGCGGCATCGCCGACGGCGAGACCGCGCAGCTGATGCGCCAAAAGGGTGTTGACGCTGTGCAGTCGCTCAATGATAACGACGCCTACCATGCGCTCGGCGCAGTCGGCGGACTCATCAAGACCGGCGCGACGGGCACGAACGTCAATGACGTCACCATCCTGCTGCTGCGTGCGGCGGAATGAGGGAAAAACGCGGAGCGCTTGACAACGGGGCGTTCCGGCGTTACGATAGCTGCGGCAAGCCTTTCCAGGCTGCCGGAATTTTTAAAATGAAGGAGCCGTTTTTTGAAGTCTAAAACGATGTTACTGGAGCGTGTGCGCTGACCGGGTGGGTCGGCAAATTTACTGACACACGCCGTTCCTCCCGAGAGCCATGCTTTTCAGGAGGACAACATGAACCGCGAAAACAAACGCAAAACCTTTGAAAAAGGCTATTACAAGACCCACGCCTGCCGCGACACCTTCACCTGCAAGGTCTGTGGGCGGCTCTGCACGCCGGAAAACGCCGGCAGCGACCATCGCAACCACTGCCCGAACTGCTTATCGAGCCTGCACGTGGACATTGAGCCGGGCGATCGCGAAAGCGACTGCGGCGGCATCATGGAGCCCGTGGCCGTCTGGGTGCGAAGAGGCGGCGAGTGGGCGATCATCCACCGCTGCAAGCGCTGCGGAGCGCTCAGTTCGAATCGCGTGGCGGCGGACGACAGCCCGATGAAGCTCATGAGCATCGCCATGCGGCCGCTCAGCGCGCCGCCGTTTCCCCTCGAGCGCATCGAGGAGATGACCGCCCTCATGGGCGGCGAGGGAAGCGTGCGATAAGCCCAAAAGGAAACAGAGGGGGCGGCCTGCGTCGGCAGGCCGCCTCCTCTGCCGCTTGACAAGGACGGAGCGGGGAGCAGGACAGCGGTGAGAGCAGGTGTTTCGTTTGTGTTTCGGTTTTGCACAGGTGATTGCAAAACCGGCAAACCTATGGTATAATAAAACTACAGACCGATCAAAAGCCGCCTTGGCGTCGAAGATACAGCCGTTTTTGCGGCTGCTTTTCTTATATTTGGCTGCTTTTTGCCGCAGACGGCGTTTTCAGATCACACCAAATGCTGGAAGGAGATTTTTTCTATGGAGGTGAGTCACTTCTTCAGGACATGACCGCACGCGTTTTGCAGCGCCGGAAACGGACGGTGACGCTTATGGCGCACACCGTCTATGATGCGGCGGCCCTCCGCGCAGGGAGCTTTGGGATCGGTCAGATCAACGCATAATAAAATATTATAATTTAAGGATGTGTTATTTTGTTACTCTCGGGGAAAAGTCTGAAACATGACTTCATCCGTTTTGTCTCCGCCACGATGGCCTCACAGGTCGTGTTCTCGCTCTACTCCATGGTCGACGGGCTTATGGTCTCGATCGGTGTGAACGAATATGCCATGAGCGCCGTCAATCTCGCGATTCCCTTCACCAACGCGCTTTTTTCCATCGCCGTGCTCTTCGCCGTCGGCTCGTCGACGCTCATCGCCATTTTCATCGCGCAGGAGAAGCGGCGCGAGGCCAACGCCCTCTTTTCTCAGAATTTTGCCACGCTGCTGACCCTTGGCGCGGTCATCACTGCGCTCGTGCTGCTCTTTTTGGAGCCGTTTGCGTACCTTCTCGGCGCAGACGAGATCACACTTGACTATGTCAAGCAGTATATTCTCGGCATCGCGCCGTTCAGCGTGTGCTATCTGGTGTCCTACAATCTCGAAGTGCTCGTCAAGACAGACGGCTATCCGCGCTACGCGCTCTTCACGGTTATCGGCGGATGCCTGACGAACTGCGCGCTTGACTATATCGCCATTTTTCACCTCGACATGGGCGTGTTCGGCGCGGCGGTCGCCACGGGCATCTCGCAGCTCGTGACCTGTATCTCGTACTTTGTCCACTTTTTCAGCAAGAAGTGCACGTTCCGGCTGTGCAAATTTCGCTTCGACCCTCACCTTTACGCGCGCATCCTGCCCATCGGCCTGTCCGACGGCGTGACAGAGTTGTGCACGGGGCTGATGATCTTCCTCTTCAACCGCACGGTGCTCAAGTGCATCGGCACGGACGGCGTCGTGACCTACACGGTCATCGCCTACGTGACGACCATTGTCATTAACCTCATGGTCGGCATCTCGCAGGGTTCGCAGCCGCTTGTGAGCTATCACTACGGCAAAGAGGATCACACGGGCTGTCAAAAACTTCTGCGCTACGCGCTCACGACCGTCTGCATCTTCGCGCCGGCGCTGTTTCTGCTCGTCTTTTTCTTCGCGCCGCAGATCGTGCGCACGTACCTTTCGCACGCGGGCGATGAGCTCATCGCCTACTCCATCGGTGCATTCCGGCGCTACAGCGTTTCGTATCTGCTGCTGGGCTTCAACATCGTCATCGGTGGGTTTATGACCGCCATCGAGCGCCCCGTGCCCGCTATTTGTATCTCGGTCGGCCGCGGGCTGGCGCTGCAAAGTGCCGTGCTTCTTCTCCTCGCGGCGATCTTCGGCGGCGACGCAGTGTGGTATACGCCGATCTTCTCCGAAGCGTTGTGCCTTGTCATGTCGCTCCTGTTCCTGCGCAGCTACCGCAGACAGACCGATATGCAGGCGTGAGCCCCGCCCAGTGCGATAAAATAAGAGAAAATAAAAAGGCCCTGGAAGCAGCGCTTCCAGGGCCTTTTGGCATCCCCGACCAGACGCTAACTGGCGGACTGACGCTTAGAAGCCAGCTATCTCATTTCATGCCGTGCAGTACACCGTCATTTACTGCCGGTCGGTTAGTTCCGCACAGATCACTTGAAAACAAAGATTTCTTCGATCGGCGCTTCGACAACCCTTGCAATATCAATCGCCAGTTTAAGTGAGGGATTGTATTGTGCCTTTTCCAGCCGCATGATGGTTTCCCGCCGCACGCCTACCTGCGCCGCCAACTGCTCTTGGGTCAAATCTTTTAATAGCCTGTACTTTTTTAATCGGCATTCAAAATCAGGCACGTTTATTCCTCACTTTCATCAAACGGTTCATCATGGTCATAATGATATAGCAGATACTCACTGAGGAATAGTTCAAGCGCTATGGAAAGAGCGATCACAATAACAAGAGCAATTAGGGTGTATTCAAGGCACCCCATGAGCCTTCCCTGTCCCAGAATCAGTATTGCAAAAAAATAATGGACAGAGCAGTTTTGTTCGCTGTGCTTTGCGCTCTCATTTTGTTTTCTTTGTACCGTTCGTCTATCAGGGTATTTGACATTTTCCCCTCATAGAAAAATCCGAAAAAGCCGAAAAACAGAAAAAACACGAAGGGGAAAATGGTCTGGTCGACGCGGTAAGTCCAAAATCCTAAAAATCCGGCAAAACCGAATAAGCCTAAAAATCCCAGTTTGGGATTTACGGTTCTGGTGGACCGAGAGGTCGATCCTCTGCGCTTGTTTGCGGAGGTAGATTGGAAAAACAACACAGCAAGGTACACGATGTACAAGGCAAGGAGTGTGCCGGAAATGATTATAGGAAGGTCTTGCGCCCTGAAGACGTAGTTCGATAGATCCATCGGCACAATAAACCTTGAATCGTTAAACGCTATCGTGTACCACGAAGAGATTGCTGCAAGCAGAGCGCAGATCGCGCCCAGATAAATTGCGAGGTTGTCCTTTTCTTCATAATTGCGTCCCCCCAAAGAGATATATTTATCACTCAATGAGATAAATATATCTCTTTGGGGGCCGGCTATCAATAAGAAAGTTGCTTGATGTGATTGCACAGCTCCAGCGATGGCCGAGCTCCTCCGAGCCAGAGGTGCGGTTAAATGAGTGTCAGAGTGGTGCCGGAAATGGGAAAATAGAGAAAACGGTTCGAGATCAGCTGGTGGTGCCATGCAGGCGTTTGACACGATAACAGCTGTGAAATTTGCTTGATAAGCAAAAAGAAAAAACGCCGCAAACCATTGGCTTAACAGTGATAAGGAAGTAATTCTAATTTTTACTGTTGGCTGACAGATTCGGGTGTGCAGGGCAACCGTATGGTTGCAAAAGCTGTCTGTTTCCAACAGAAACAGACAGCTTTTGATTTGCGTTGAAAGCATCTCGCTGTTTTCTCTCGAGCGGGGCGGTCTTCCCACGGACCGCCCCGCGAAGCCGTTACGGCTCGATGATGTTGAAGGGATTGGTCCCGGTGATCGGGAACTGGTTCATATTCTCCATCATCAGCGTCAACAGTTCTGCGCTGCCCTCGACCTTGACGGCCTTTGCAACCGTTTCCTGATTGTTGGTCAGGATCGCAAACAGCACATTCTTCGGGCAGGTAATAGACACGTCCGCATCATCAGACAATGAATCCGCATAGACCAGCAGCACACCATTCTTCACGCGGAGCATGTGCTGTTCGCCCACGTCAGGCAGGATCACGTTCATGGTGAAGTCGCGGTCAGCCAGCGCCTGCTTGTCCATGACAATGGCCATATAGTCAAACAGCATGGGCGCGGAGAGGGCCTTGACCATGTCGCCGGTAGATTTGGTGGAAGCGGTGAAATTGGCGTTTCCATGGCGCAGCTCCTGCGCGGCGGTCAGATATTCGTTGCGCCACGGACCGGACTCCGCCTGATACCCCAGCTGCTCCAATGCATCGGCGCACAGAAGCCGTGCATCGGTGTTCGTCGGGTCGGCAAAGACGATGGTGTTTGTGACCTCGGCGACCCACTGATATTCACCCTTGTCAAAATCCGCCTTTGCCATTTGCAGGACATTGTCAACATCCCCCAGGTACTCCACCCATTTTTTTGCGCTGTCGCTTGGCATGAGGGGGTTCAGGTTGACAGGGTTGCTGTCATACCAGCCCATGAACTTCTGGTAGACCGCCTTGGCGTTGTGGGCGACCGTCCCGTAGTACTGGCGGGTGTACCAGATTTTATTGAGCGCCTCCGGCAGCTCGATCATGTTGGAGATCTCGTCGCTGGTGTAGCCCTGATTGATATAGGTCAGAGTCTGGTCGTTGATGAACTTATACACGGCAGCCGTGTTGACCATGTAGTCGTTCACCACGTTGTTTCCCCAGTGCGGCCAGTTGTGGGACTGGAAGGTGACCTCCGCGTCCTTGCCGTAAAGGGAAATGGCCTCGGTGATATAGCTTGCCCATGCCGCGCCGTCGCGCACCTCCGCGCCGCGCAGCGTGTAGAGATTGTGGAGCGTGCCGGTGCAGTTTTCCGCCATCCACAGCGCCTTGTACTGGGGCAGCCACGTGTTCATTTCGGCGGGCGCTTCCGTACCCGGCGTGAGCTGGAACTCCAGCTCCACACCGTCGATCGTCAGCTTTTCGCCGGACTGCATGATTTCATAGCTGGGCGTCATGAACGAGACCGTTCCGGTGGACTGTCCCATGCCGATGCCCTGCGCCAGCTTGCCGGTCACGCCGGGGGTCAGAAGGACGCCATACTGATAATTGCTGCGGCGGCCCATACCCTTACCGGCGTAGACATTTTCCTTCACAGAGTGCTCCGTGAAGCCCACAGGCGTGATCACGGGGATCTTGCCGCTGGCGAGCTGATCTTCAATAGAAAGTGTCTCGTCTGCCTTATCCTCTTTCGCCATCACGCCGGCGATGCCGCCAAAATGGTCGGCGTGGGAATGAGAGATGATGACGGCCTTGACCGGGAATTTACCAAGATTCTTTTCAATCAGCTGCATGGCAGCCTGACTGCACTCCACGCTCATCAGCGTGTCAAAGACGATCCAGCCCGTATCGCCCTTGACAACAGTGAGATTTGCCATGTCATAGCCGCGGACCTGATAGATGCCATCCGTCACTTCAAAAAGACCATAGGCATGGTTGTTCTTCGTGTTCTCCCAGAGGCTGGGATTTACGCTGTCAGGCGCTTTTTCATAATCGTCCAGGAACGCATAGGCTTCCTGACTCCAGAGGATCGTCCCATTCTCGTCCTTCAGTTCCAGTGTTTCCGGCGCGTCGATCAGTCCACGGGTGGCGAATTCATATTCCTGCTTATCATCGAAGTCAAGTTCATCGTAGACGGCGGCATTTGCCTTTGCCGTAAAGCCTGTGGCGGGCTTGACCTCGGCGGTCAGACCCAGGTCTGCCTTTTCCGCGCCCGGCTCTTTGAGCCCATCCCGCGCACAGCCGACGCAGGACAGCAACAGTACCGATGTAAGAAGCATTGCTGCAATACGTTTCATAGCCATTCTTTCTCCATCTCCTTATTGTTCGCGAATAACAGGCGGCTGCCAGCTATCCAGTGCTGTCATATCCGGTACATAGATCCGCATGAACAGATGAAATTCCCCGTCGGAAACAGGCAGCCAGTTAGAGGTGTCTTCCGGTGCATCCTTGGACAGGATAATATCCAATGTGCCGTCCGCATTCAGCCTGAAGTCGGAGCGGTCGTTGATGCAGTAGCGGTCGATGGAATTGTCAATGAGGAAATCATCCTCTCCGTAGGCGGTCACGGACCAGAAGCCGCCCTCCAGCGTAGGAGGAAGGGTTTCAAAGTGGAGCGTATACTTCTTTTCTCCGGTCAGCGCTGCGCCGGTCTCATCCACCGCTGTCTTGGGATAGATCGCCACGTCCACGGTGTTGGCGCCAAGCCCCACCAGCGCTACCATCGCGCGGTAGGTATACTCCGTGCCGAAGTCTCCGATAGGCTTGCCGTAATAGATCCACTGACCGAGTTTCTGCGCATACTTCGCGCCGTCGGCGGCAAGCGTGGCGCGAAGCCCCTGAAGCATCTGCGTCCAGCGCTCGGCAGCTCCTTCGCCCAGGAGGGCGGCGTCGAAGGATAGCGATAGGTAATCCTTTGGGCGGGATATGCAGCCGCAGGCTGCATATCCGTTCCTCCGGATTTTCCCCCACATCAGAGACAATAATCAGGTTTTGGTAGCTGTCATTGCCCCCAAGCACCAACGGCTTTTTGTGGTGACAGTCCACTTGATTTGCTTCCAGTTCAGCACCGGAAACAGCACATTTTCCTTTCTGTGCAACATAGAGCGCAATGCGGTTATCGTTGTATTCCACACTTTGCTTACCGCATGGATTGTTCATCAGATGATAGAGTACTGCCATATTGATACCAGCAAGATTCTTATGAATCTCCACCCGCCCATCTGGCGTGTACTTGTTTATCCGACTTTTCTTATCCATGGGTACTCTATGCTGAACATAGGCAATCGGGACGATGGCGTGACCATTCAGATAACGCACCTCCCGGCTTGTGCCGTATTTCTCCTTGATATACCTGTTTGTGATTTGACCTTTCTTTTGCAGTCTGTGCTTCAATCTGTTGTAAAGGCTCTTTTTGACATCGAAAGCGATTTTGTGAAAGTCAATATTCACATGGGTTGCAATGCTGTAATAGTTATGAACGCCCATGACATAGGAGTTGTATTTCTGTATCAGACGATATTCCATTCCTGGGTCATAGGTCTGCCGTATCTGCCCAATAATTTCCTTGCTTTTCTCCCGGATTTTCTGCAATGCTTTATCCTTGATATGCGCTTCTACTACATACCTTGGTTGTCCATCTGGCTTCTTTCCTTTTGTTCGAACTTTCAGCTTAAAGCCAAGAAATTCAGAGTAATGGCGTTTCAGATTTACGATCTTTGATTTCTCCGGGCTGATTTCCAGTCCCAGACGATCTAAAAGCCATTGTTTCGTAGCCTCGAACAGCTTGATTGCATCCGACCGCTTTTTGCAAAAGATTTTGAAATCATCTGCATAACGGACAACATAGCACTCTTTTAGATTCGTGTAGTTACGCAGAGTACGGATGGTACTGCTTTTGTCGGGAGTTCCATTCGCATAGATTCTGTGTACATAGTTCCTTTGGGTGGGCATTTCCTCCCACTGGCTGACAATCCACCAATCCAGTTCATTCAGGACGATGTTTGACAACAGTGGGGAAATGATACCGCCCTGTGGCGTACCCTTTTCGGGAAAACCGATTCCAGCCACTTCTGCCTTTAGCATGGCAGAAATGATAGACAGCAGCTTTTTATCCCTAATTCCGAGTGTCCACATCTGCTTCAGCAGTTTTCCGTGGTTCACATTGTCAAAGAAAGACTTAATGTCTATATCAATGACATAGTGGCAACCGACGTTCTGTATCATTCTCTCCGCTTGGGCAATGGCATTTTCTGCACTGTGGTTTGGTCTGAAACCATTGCTTCGCTTGAAGAATTTTGCTTCACAGATAGGTTCTAATACTTGCAGAATACATTGCTGAATGAGCCTGTCCATAATCGTGGGTATTCCGAGGGGACGGGTTTTCCCGTTATCCTTTGGTATTTCCACTCTGCGGACAGCATTAGGAATATACCAGTCCAGCTTGCGCTGAACATGGGCAACTAAGGCATTTTCGTTCCACTTGTTCAAATCGCTTATTGTTTTATTATCCACACCCGCCGTCCGACTGCCGCTGTTCTTTCGGATATTTCTGTAGGCCAGCTTGATGTTTTCGGGGCGTTTTATTAGTTCCACCAGATTGCAGAACCGTTGCCCCTTGACACTTGCGGCATACAGTTCGTCAAGAACGAGCTGCATATCGTAGTATTCGGAATTGCGGATTTTTTGTTTCTTCAAGGGTTTCTTCTTGTTTGCCAAAGTCAGGTACTTTCCTCCTTGTATGGGGAATTTCGCTTTTCTTAGTCATACTCGAACCTTTGTGTCTGTATAGTTTTCAATTTATTGATTGCTGACGACTAATGGCCATCCCTCCACCGTGTTTCCACGGCTTCAACGGTACTGTGCCATCTCTCTCAGCTGGATAAAGGATTGTTATACGCAATGTGCTTTCCAATCCAACACCTCATAGCCTGTAACCGGCTCCGTGTTCCAGCCTTTCCACGTTCCAATATTCCTATCTGTACATATCTGCCCTTAGGTGTCCCTCTGAGCCTGTATGCTGGGCGGTGCCTGTAACACCGCAAGGACTTTCATAGTAAAAATTCTTACTCATCCTCACATACTTCCGTAATCGGAAAGGAACATTTCTGCTCCTGCGCCTTTTAGACCCGTACATTCGGGATTTCGTCAGTCATCCATGACATTCTGACCATAGGCAGTTTATAGACCTCCGGCGTATCATGCACATATCCCACCTCTGGGACACTTTCCACGGCATAACCGTTTGGGTGCATTTCCGCCGACTTTAGCGAGCGTTATACCGCAATCCTTGTTACAGAGGACTGCCGCATATCGCAGTTTATAAGGTAGGCGTTTCAGGGCGTTACCCCTTCATTCCACCTATCGGAATATTAGTTCTCCAAGTCTTTTCAGGGACTCCTTTCAAATCCCGATTCTATTGTTAGCTGACTTGTGCGTAACCTTTTCAGTTACGAACGTGTCGCACT
>PPYF01411517.1_pt1 | contig 17060 bp, 16 predicted proteins | sample 1559871 | NCBI WGS metagenome assembly PPYF01 (sample SAMN08240021, study PRJNA423297) | Human gut metagenome, whole genome shotgun sequencing project.
GTATAAGCTTTATTGATTGACCAATTATACAGCTAAAGAGTGTATTCTAGTAATTCCTTCATTAATTGTTCTTAGGATATTTGAAATTTCTACATTAGAAGGCATTTGAGAGGGAATAAAAAAATAAATATAAGAATCTATTTTATGCGAATGCTACCTTTTTAAAAGATTACCTAGCTGAGGCTAAGAAGAGTTGTGAAATATGAGCGGACGATGTATAAGTTTTTTGACTGAATTTAATTTTTCTACATTATTAAATTTGTAATAAATATGTTATTTTTTAGTAATTTCACTTAGAAATGTAAGATAAAGAGAACAGAATATTTTTTAGGGACGATAGTAATCATTTGTTTTAGAGAGAGTATTGGTTATTTCAACTAAGTCATAAGCAACTTATTATAAAATATGATTAAATATGGCTTTGTCACTTATGATGGACATTTTTTTATATGATTTTGCTACTAGCTATATCGTATAATAATTTTTTCAAAAAAAAATGGAAATCTGTTCAATAAATAAAAGTGATTAATTTGACTTGCTTGTGTTTAAATGTTACAATTGTGTAAAAGTAGATGTCTTGAAAGAAATGATGTTGAAATTATAATACATACCATGGAGGATTAACTAAAATTGACTAATAATGATAAAACTAAGCGCTTAAAAAAGGAAAAATTTATTGCGGGAACAGCGCTGATTTTAGGAATGACGGCTTTTGGCGTGACTGGCCATGCTGATGGAGTAACTGTTGGAAGTAGTTCAGATGCTTCGTCTGCAATTACAAATAGTTCAGATGCATCATCAAGTACGGGTAGTTCAAGTTCATCATCAAGTACAGGTAGCTCAAGCACATCATCAAATTCAAATGGTTCAAGTTCATCGTCAAGTACAGGTAATTCAAGTTCATCATCAAAACCAAGTACTTCAGGTTCGACATCAAAACCAAGTAATCCAAGTTCATCAACAAATAATAATTCAACTAGTAATTCCTCTACGACAACTCAAGCACCATCAACTTCAGTTTCTACCACAGCTCCTTCAGCATCAACTTCTACAGCTGCACCCTCTAATTATTCACAGGATAATGCCTACTATCAGACATCAACTGCAGCACAAATTCCTAATTCTTCAGCAGATTCAGCTCCTTCTATTTACGCTGGCCCTGTTTTGAAAACAATTGAAGCAGCTAAGTCAATTGATAAAATTGATACTTCTAGTACAGAAGCCTTTATTAAAAGTATTGCGGACCGCGTGAGAATTTTAGCCGGTAAGAATAATTTGTATGCATCAATTATCTTGGCACAGGCGATTTTAGAATCTGGTTCTGGTCAAAGTAATATGAGTCAGCAGTATTTTAATATTTTCAATATTACAGGTGCTTATTTAGGAAAATCAATTTCATTTAAGACGGAAGAATTTTCGGGAAATAATCCTTATTATATTGAACAAAGTTTTAGAGTTTATAGTAACTATGACCAAGCCTTGGATGATTATATTAATTTAATGATTAAAGGGACAACTTGGAACTCAGAAATTTATGCTGGCGCATGGAAGTCACACGCTAAGGCTTATCAAGAAGCAGCTCAAGCTTTGCAAGGTATTTTTGCTACTGACCCGTCATATGCTCAAAAATTGATTGAAATTATTCAAGAATATAACTTAAATTTTTATGACAATGTAGATAGTACGACAAAAGTTGTAGATGATAAAGTTCCTGAAAGTCCACTGGTGGCATCAAAATTAGATAATTCAGCTTATCCAGATTACAATGGTGTGGAATATCCAGGTGCTGATAGCTATGCTTTTGGTAATTGTACACAGTATGTTTATAACCGTATCATTCAATTAGGTGGGCTCGTTGGAACACATATGGGAAATGGTGGAGAATGGGGAATTAATGCCCAAGCTCAAGGTTATTTCACAACAACAGTTCCAACTGAGGGTTATGCTGTTAGCTTCCCACCAGGAGTAGCTGGTTCAAGTTCAGAATATGGTCACGTAGCTTTTGTTGAAAAGGTTTATTCAGATAACTCTATTCTCGTTTCAGAGATGAATGTTAAAGGTAATAATATTGTCAGCGAACGCCATATTTCTGCTGGTGTAGCTGCTTTGGCAACTTATATTCAACCTAAATAATTACTGACAAAATTAATTAGTGGTTCTGTCAGTAAAATAGGAGTATTGAATCTTTTATTTAGTTAAAAAAAGAAGATGTTAAAAATCAGCCCAAAGGCTGATTTTTATTTGGTAAAAGTTTGAGATAATAAATGTACGAGATAAAGATAATCTCAATAAAAAAAGTTTTTAAGATATTGAATGCTTGAATGAGCAGAGAAAGGATCTAAAAAAATGGCTAATAAAAAAGATAGAATTATGGATTTGATGCGTCGTGGAATTATCACGGAAGATGAAGCTTTAGAATTACTTGAAAAAAATGGTTCAGTGAATGGAGAAGCTTCTGATGATAAAACCGAGAACAAAGAATTCACATATACAGATAAAGAAGGATATGTGAATCACGATGTAGATTTTCCTGATGCAATGAAAAATGTTGCAGAAAGTTTGTTTGCTAGAGGTAAAGAAATTTTCCAAGGGGTTGCAAAATCTGTTGATGATAATATTGATTTTTCAAAAGGATTTCCTAAGGTTAAATCAATTTCTCACACTGTAGAAAAAGATATCAACGAAGATTTCAAAAATGTTAATCTTAATCTTAAGAGTGGTAAAGTAAATATTTTACCGGGTGAAAATGCCCATGTAAAAGTAGAATATAAAATTTACGGGGCAGTTGAAGATGGTAATGTAGAAGCTTACATTGCTGAAAAAACTAAACTTGAAGTTGAAGATGATGTGCTTGAAATTGAAGCAAATGGTCGAATTTCTGCGAATATTGAACTTTACTTACCAGTAAAAGAATATGAAAATATTGAGATTAATACACCTCATGCAGAACTTAAAGTTGAAAAAATTTCCAGTCAAAAAATGAATATTAATCTTATGAACGGAAATGCTGAAGTGCTTGAAGTAAACAGCGATGAGTTGAAGATTAACAATAAGAATGGTGAAATCAAAGTAATTGATGGCACGAATTCAGATTTAGAATTAACTGGAGTTAATGGTAATATCAGAATTACAACTGCTTTTGAATCTGGTGATGTCTCACTCGTAAACGGAAATATTTTGCTGACCGAAAAAACAGGAACGGCTCACAAATTAAATCTTAAAAATGTGAATGGCGATATCAAAGTTTCTGTACCAGAAAGTTTGGGCTTGGTTGGTCATGTTCGCACAATCTTTGGCGGATATAAGACACGTTTAAATCTTGATAGTCCTTTTGAAGCTGGCCGTAATGGAGCAGCGATTGTCCGTCAAGGTGCTGAGTCATTAACCTTTGAATTTGAAACAAAATCAGGAACGATTTGGCTTAAAGATACTGAAACTACTGACAAAGAAGAAACTGAATAAAATTTTACTGACAGGAATTTTATAAGAGTTCTGTCAGTAAATTTGAAAAGAAAGGTGAGAAATGGCTAAGAAAACTCTGAAAAGATCAAGTAGCAATCGAGTCATCGCAGGAACCGTCGGGGGACTTGGTGAATACTTTGGCTTGAGCCGTACAGTAATTAATGTAATTCGGGTTCTGATTGTGCTTGGTACTTTCGGAAGTTGGGGAACATTACTCATTGTTTATGTGATTGCGAGTCTATTGATGACACCGTCACAATGTTAATTCAACGATTATAAAGAAAGGATAAATTATGTCTCAAAGACAATTAACAAAATCAGTGACAAATCGTAGAGTCAGTGGTGTCATTGCAGGGATTGCAGAATATTTTGGTCTGGGTCGTGATGTTGTGACGATTCTACGTATCCTATTTGTTGTTCTGGCTTTTGGAAGCTGGGGCGGATTGATTCCATTGTATTTCGTAGCAAGTTGGATTATTCCAAGTGCTAGACCACGAAATTACTATGATGATTCAGAAGATGATTATCAAGAAAAATGGAATCGTAAAGCGCAACATTTTGATGAAAAAATGGACCGTTGGTCAGAACGTTATTCAGATAAAATGAATAATTGGGCACGTCGTTATGAAGATAAAGGACGTCAAAATCAACAAGATTCAAACCAATGGGGAAATCCATGGGATGAACCAAAAAGTCGTAAGACTAAGGAAGCACAACCAGTTGAAAAAGAAAAAGAAGATGACTGGTCAGATTTCTAAAAAAGTTACTGACAGAAAGTTCTGTCAGTAAAATAATTCTGGTCCACCATGACCTAAAACTGGCCTCCTATATAATATAATAATAATAACTGAAAAAATGGACTGATTAAGTCCATTTTTTTAGTGAGATTTCGCCACTGGAAAGTATTTTTTGCTGACCATTATCTAAATTTACGATAAGCTCACCTTTAGAGGTTAAATCTGTGGCTCTTCCGGAAAAAGTTTGTCCAGATTGAACAAATTCAACTTGTTTGCCAAGAATAAATGAGTGAGATTTATAAATTTGGAAAAATGAACCCTCTGATAAACGATGAAATTCAGACCAGATTTCGGCAATTAATTCCGAACGACTGATGCTTGCTTGTTCATTATAAAATAAAGAAGTGGCTCTTTCTTCGATTTCAGTTGGAAATTGGGAAATAGAAAAATTAATTCCGACACCAATGATAACTTGAGCTTCTTGAGTTGGATTAAGTGATGTTTCGGCAAGAATACCAACAAATTTTTTATCGTCTAGATAAATATCGTTAACCCATTTAATTTGAGGGTTTTTGTCAGTTAATTTTTCGATTGCTGACACAATGGCAGCTCCTGTCAGCAGAGTGAACTCTGGAAGTTTTTCTAGTTCAACTTTGGGCTTGAGTGACAAACTCATATAAATTCCGCCAGACGGCGCAGCAAAATACTGACGGCCAAAACGACCATAAGTTTTATTTTGTCTTTCAGTTAAATAAAGACAATTTTCTTGTCCGTCTAATTTAGCATCTTTTTGAGTTGATTCAGATTCAGCGACAATTTTTACATCAGTCAGCCAAGGATTTTTTTGTAAAATAATAGATTTTTCAAGTTTGTCGTTCATTTTTTTATTATACCATGTGAAGTCGACTGCAAGCGAGAGGAAAAATTAGGAAATTACGTTTCTGTACTTGCGCAAGTTCAAAGTTATCTATTTTTTATAGTCTAGGAGACTGACCTCGGTTATGGGCAAAATCTTTAGCAATTTACTGACAATGAAAATTTTCAGAAAAATCTAATGATAGTAAGTATTTGACTTTCAATAATCTACGGAGTATAGTTTTATTAGAACAATGTTAGGAAAGGGAAGAATAACTTGGTATTTGAAAAAACAGTTTTGAACAAAGCACTTGCAGTTGCTTTCGATATCCCCATTGCAGTAACTTATTGGGATGGAAAAACAGAAAAGTATGGTGAGGGAGAAACGCAAGTTCACATTACTTTTAATAAAAAATTCTCATTTAGTGAATTGAGCTCAATGCCAACCTTAGTATTGGCTGAAGCTTACATGAATGAAGAAATTGAAATTGAGGGGAGCATTCAAGAGCTTGTTACATCAGCATATCGTAAGGCTGGTAGCTTTTTAACAGACCAATCTGGTTTTGGGAAATCAATGATAAAACTTTTGGGAAATCATTCTCAAAAACAATCTCGTGAAGATATTCATAGTCATTATGATATTGGTAATGACTTTTATAACAAATGGCTTGACCCAACGATGACTTATTCATGTGCTTATTTTGAACATGAAGATATGACTTTGGAAGAAGCACAAATTGCTAAAGTTCATCATATTTTGGACAAACTCGATAGTAAACCTGGGGGACGTTTGCTTGATATTGGTTGTGGCTGGGGAACTTTGATGTTTAAGGCTGTTCAAGAATATGGTCTTTCAGCAGTCGGAGTGACACTCTCAGAAGAACAGTATTATTATGTTCGCAAAAAAGCGGATGATTTGGGACTTTCTGATAAAGTGAAAGTTTATTTGGTTGATTATCGTGACCTCAAAGAAGAACCTTTTGATTACATTACATCTGTCGGAATGTTTGAACATGTTGGGAAAGAAAATTTGGAAATGTATTTCCAAAAAGTTTCTGATTATCTCAAACCAAATGGTCGTGCATTGATTCATGGTATTACTGGACAACATCGCGGTGCTGGTGTGGATCCATTTATTGAAAAATACATTTTCCCTGGAGGTTATATTCCAAATATCGCTGAAAATGTTGAACATATTATGACTGCTGGTTTGCAAATGGATGATCTTGAACCTCTTCGTCGTCATTATCAAAAAACGCTTGAAATTTGGAATGAAAATTATCTCGAAGTTTTTGATGAAGTAGAAAAAGAAATGGGTAAACCATTTGCAAGGATGTGGACACTTTATCTTCAAGCCTGCGCTGCAAGTTTTGAAGCTGGAAATATTGATGTTGTTCAATATCTTTTGACTAAAGGTGCTTCAGGTCAAGGTTTGCCAATGACCCGCGAATACATGTTTAAAAAACATTAAGTTTGACAATTGATAAGTTGAAAAACAAGACCATTCAGCATTTCGGGTTTGAATTATCATAAGGACAACTTATTTAAAATTTATCAGTAGATTTATTTTAGAATCATGTAAAGGAAAGAGTGCATTTTTTCCGAAAAAGAGGTAAAATAAGAGAGTTACGAGTCCCGAAAGGATTTGATTTATTTTAAAAATTACTGATGAAAATACTAGCATATCCGTAAGCGCTGAAGCACCAATGGTTATCCTATGAAGGTTTTTCGTCAGTAAATATTAGATAAGTTTAAAGACGCCTTGTAACCAAAATTTAGATTGGGGGACATTTTTAATGTCAGAAAAACATTTATTTACATCAGAATCAGTATCAGAAGGCCATCCAGATAAGGTTGCAGACCAAATCTCAGATGCCATTCTTGATGCCATTCTCGCACAAGACTCACATGCACACGTCGCTTGTGAAACGGTCGTATATACAGGGACGGTCAATGTCTTTGGTGAAATTTCAACATCAGCTTATGTTGATATTGCTCATGTCGTTCGTGAAACAATCAAAAAAATTGGCTATACAGATAGCGAAAATGGATTTGATTATAAATCAGTGGGCGTTCACGTCTCACTTGTTGAGCAATCAAGCGATATTGCACAAGGGGTAAATGAAGCCGAAGAAGTTCGCGATAAAAATGGCCAATTAGTTGACCCGCTTGATTTGATTGGTGCTGGTGACCAAGGAATGATGTTCGGTTTTGCTACTAACGAAACTGCCGAATATATGCCACTCGCCATCTCACTTTCACATAAATTAGTTAAAAAATTAGCTGATTTACGTAAATCAGGTGAAATTTCATACTTGCGTCCTGATGCAAAATCACAAGTAACTGTAGAATATGATGATAATGGCAAAGCAAAACGCATTGACACAGTCGTTATTTCTACTCAACATGCTGCGTCAGCAACAAACGAAGAAATTCACGATGATGTGATTAATAAAGTCATCAAGGCTGTTATTCCAGCTGAACTTTTAGATGATGAAACTAAATACTTCATCAATCCAACAGGACGTTTTGTTATTGGTGGTCCTCAAGGGGATTCAGGCTTGACCGGACGTAAAATTATTGTTGATACTTATGGTGGGTATGCTCCCCACGGTGGTGGAGCTTTCTCTGGTAAGGATGCAACAAAAGTTGACCGTTCAGCTTCTTACGCAGCACGTTATGTAGCCAAAAATATTGTGGCAGCTGGACTTGCAGAAAAAGCGCAAATTCAACTTTCATACGCCATTGGTGTTGCGACACCAACATCAATCAATGTTGATACTTTTGGTACAGGTAAAGTCTCAGATGATGAACTTTTAGCAGCAATTCGTAAAGTATTTGATCTTCGCCCAGCAGGAATTATTCAAATGCTTGACTTACTCCGTCCTATTTACGGACAAACAGCAGCTTACGGGCACTTCGGCCGTACAGATGTAGAATTACCATGGGAACAAACAGATAAAGTTGAAGAACTTAAATCCGTTTTAGGTAAATAATCGGCCTCGCCGACCTTCGTTCGGTCTACGTCGCCATTGTCTCCTCCGCTGTCCTTTCTCGCTAATGGGCTAAAGCCCAAAGTCGAAAGGCACTTCGGCCGTACAGATGTAGAATTACCATGGGAACAAACAGATAAGGTTGAAGAGCTTAAAACAGCTCTTAAAAAATAATAAAAAAAGCGGATTTCCGCTTTTTTTATTTTCAACGAGTAGAATTGCTTTAAATAGAATACTTAATCCTGTAAAATAGAAGTAACAAGAAAAAAGGAGCTTTTATGAAAAAAATAATCACTAAAGATTACGCCACAATGAGTGAACTTGCTGCAGCGATTGTTCTTGATAAGATGATGCTTTCAAAAAGGGTAAATCTTTCGCTTACAGCGGGAAATACCCCTCTTGGAATGTATGAAATTCTTATTGATAAACTCCAAAAAATGAATTTTGATCGCTCAAATATCCATTATTACAATTTTGATGAAGTACCACTTGCTGGTGAACGCTATGGATTAACAATGAGTGCTTTAAAGACAGCTTTCTATGATCGAGTACATATTGATGATGGTAATCTTCATGAATTAAATGCTCAAAATAATCAAGTTTTTGACCAAAAAATCTTACAGGACGGTGGGATTGATTTGATTGTTATGGGGATAGGAGAAGATGGTCATTTTTGTGCAAATATGCCAGGACATACAAGCTTTGAGCGAGAAATTTTTGCTGTTCCATTTGAAGAAGGGGATGAGATTTATCAGTCAATCAAAAATTTGACAGATAAAGAACCGGCTTCTCCTTATGTCACTTTTGGTCCACGAACAGTTCTAGCTAGCAAGCAACTTTTAGTTTTTGCTGACGGAAAAAAGAAAGCAGAGATTATGAAAAAAGTTCTTGAGGGTCCAATCACAGAAGAAATTCCAGCTTCTATTTTACGGACGCATCCAAATATTACTTTTATTTTGGATGAAGAAGCAGCTGCTTTACTTGAAAATTAGTTGATGAAGACAGTTAGTAAAATAACTGTTTTTATTTATTCGTGAAGGATGTCAATTTATGATGACATAATTGACTCTAAATTATTCTGAAAGCGTTACACTATCTTTCATTGAATAATGAGCCTTAAAATGATATAATAAATGAGTGTTTACTATGTAAAATACATTAATTTATAATCAAACTGTGAGTAGAATTTATTGGAATTACTACTGACTTTAGAGGAGACTAATGGACATTATTTCTATCGTTCTCTTGGTCTTATTGGTTGTATTAGTTGTCGCATTTATTTTTTACGCTCAAAATATAAAGAAAAATAAGCAGGATGCTGAATCTCTTTTTAATGAAGCTGAAAATAAAGCAAATGAGGTGATGGCGAATGCTAAACGTGAGGCGGAGTCTTTGAAAATGGAGGCTGAAGCCTTCAAAAAAGAAGCCCGTTACACCCTTCGTGAAGAAGAACAAAAGCAACGTCGTGAAATCGAAGATGAATTTAAGCAAGAACGTCAGGAGTTAAAGGAGACTGAAAAGCGCCTAAAACAACGTGAAGAAATCTTAGACCGTAAGGATGATACCTTAACGAAAAAAGAAGAAAACTTAGATTCTAAAGAGGAGAGCCTCGTTAGAAAAACTGATACGCTCAGTAAGCGAGAAGAACAATTAGCGCATATTGAAGAAAAGAAACGACTAGAATTGGAGCGTATTTCAAATTTGAGCACAGATGATGCTCGTGAAATTATTTTGAGTGAAACTCGAGATGGTTTGACAAAAGAAATGGCTCAAATTATTCGTCAAAGCGAAGAAAAAGCTCAAGTTGAAGCAGATAAGCGAGCTAAAAATATTATCTCACTTGCTATTCAACGCGTTTCATCTGATTCTGTAGCTGAACAAACTGTTTCGGTTGTCAATTTACCAGACGATGGTATGAAAGGTCGGATTATCGGTCGTGAAGGTCGTAATATTCGTACTTTTGAAGCGTTGACTGGGATTGATGTCATCATTGATGATACGCCAGAAGCTGTTGTACTTTCAGGATTTGACCCAATTCGTCGTGAAATTGCTCGTATGACTCTTGAACAATTAGTTCAAGACGGTCGAATTCATCCAGCGCGAATTGAAGAGTTGGTTGAGAAAAACCGCAAAGCACTTGATCATAAAATGCGTGAATATGGTGAACAAGCAGCCTTTGAAGTTGGGGCGCATAACTTGCATCCTGACTTGATGAAGATTATGGGACGTTTGCATTTCCGTACTTCATATGGACAAAACGTACTTGATCACTCAGTAGAAGTTGCTCATATTGCTGGTAATTTGGCTGGTGAAATGGGAGAAAATGTGGCACTTGCTAAACGTGCAGGTTTCTTGCATGATATTGGTAAAGCACTTGACCATGAAGTTGAGGGAAGCCACGTTGAAATTGGAACAGAACTTGCGCGTAAGTACAAGGAAAATCCAATTGTCATCAATACAATTGCGAGTCACCACGGTGATACAGAACCTTTGAGTAACATTGCGGTACTTGTTGCGGCGGCTGATGCTTTGTCAGCAGCACGTCCTGGAGCTCGTCGTGAATCAATTGAAAATTACATCAAACGTTTGAAAGACCTTGAAGCAATTTCAACAAGCTTTGAAGGTGTGGAAACAGCATTTGCCTTGCAAGCTGGACGCGAAATTCGTGTAATGGTTAAACCAGAAAAATTAACGGATGACCAAATTGTGATTTTGGCGCGTGATGTGAAAAATCGAATTGAGGATGAAATGGATTATCCTGGTAATATCAAGATTACTGTTATCCGTGAAACTCGAGCGATTGACTATGCAAAATAAAAAACTGTCTTTTGGCAGTTTTTTATTTCTTATTACGAAATTATATTTCTTTTTTGTTACAAAAACTAGTTTTAAGAGCTAGCTTTTGATAGAATGAGATTAATCGTTGATTAAGAGATGGAATTAGAGATATATCGGAGGAAAAAATGCGTGAGCGTGGTTTATTAATTGTTTTTTCTGGGCCTTCTGGTGTTGGAAAAGGAACAGTTCGTGCTAAAATTTTTGAGAGTGAAAACAACTTTGAATATTCAGTGTCAATGACAACGCGTAAGCAACGTCCTGGCGAAGTAGATGGAAAAGATTATTATTTCCGGACACGTGATGAATTTGAAGAAATGATTCGCAATGGTCAGATGCTGGAATATGCTGAATATGTTGGAAATTATTATGGCACACCTTTAACTTATGTCAATCAGACATTGGACGAAGGAAAAGATGTTTTTCTAGAAATTGAAGTGCAAGGTGCGCTTCAAGTGAAGGAAAAAGTTCCAGATGGTGTTTTTGTCTTCTTGACTCCACCAGATTTGGAAGAATTGCGTGGACGTTTAGTTGGACGTGGGACAGATTCGGCTGAAGTCATTGCTTCACGACTTGAAAAAGCAAAAGAAGAAATTCGCTTGATGAGTGAATATGATTATGCCGTCGTTAATGACAAAGTTGAACTTGCTGCCGAACGTGTTAAGAAAATTATTGAAGCTGAGCATTACCGAGTGGACCGCGTGATTGAACGCTATGTTCATATGATTGATGATGTGAAAGTTTGATTTAATTGGAAAAAATTACTGACAGATTTGTTGGTTTAATGCGAAGGAGCTATCAGTTCTACTGATAGTCCTGCCAGAAATGATTAAGTTGATAAATTTTACTGACAGAATTTTGTTTTGACGATAACAAGTCTGTCAGTAAAAATAGAATGAAAAGTTTAGAAAATGAGGTAATGAATTATGATGTTAGAACCTTCAATTGACAAGTTATTGGACCAAGTTGATTCAAAATATTCTTTAGTAGTTTTGGAAGCAAAACGTGCGCATGAATTGCGTGATAAAGAACGTCCAACAAAAGAATTTAAAGCTGTAAAAAATACTTTGCGTGCTTTGGAAGAAATTGCTGATGGAACAGTTAAAATTCACCCATCACCTGAATTGAAACGTGAAACTTTAGTTGAAAAACGCGAATTGGAACGTTTGCAAGCTAAGATGAAAGAACAACTCATCAAAGAGCAAATTGCTAAAGAAGAAGCTGAAGAAGAAGCAAAACAAAAAAATAGCCGCGCCGCTAAAGCAGCTGCTGCAGAATAAATTTTTTAAGCGTTAATTGGCGCTTTTTTTATTTCTAAAAGTTACTGACAGCTTTGTCAGTAAGAAGCGGATAAGTCAAAAGCAGGAAAAATGCTTTTCTGTTATAATTAAAGATAAGAAAACGGAGGTCAAAAATAAATGAAAATTGCTAAAGTCATCGTTGATGTGCCTCTGATGCAGACGGATAAACCCTTTTCTTACAGCCTTTCAGCTGAATTTGAAAATTTGCTTGAAGTGGGCATGCGGGTTCATGTTCCTTTTGGAAGTGGAAACAGGCTTGTTCAAGGAATTGTCATTGGATTTGAAGATGAAGAACTTGAGCCGTCAGTAAATTTGAAAGGAATTTCTGAACTACTCGACGTTGAGCCAGTCCTAACGGATGAACAACTTTGGTTGGCAGATGAAATGCGTCATTCAGTATTTTCTTATAAAATTTCATGTCTAAAAGCCATGTTACCTAATCTTTTGAATTCTAATTATGACAAGCTCCTAAAATCAACTGACGGAACTTCTGTCAAATGGTCACAACTGACAGAAGCAGAAAAAATCTCGTCAACAAAGGCTGTGCGTTTGGGTCATCTGTCAGTAGAATATTTAGCAAAATCTAAAGAAAATAGAAAAACAGAAAAATTCTTATCTATTCCAGATATCGAAAAACTAGCTGAATTTGAAATTGAAAAGAGAGCTAAAAAACGCTTAGAGTTGAAATATTTTCTATTACGACTTCAAGAAGAAAAAATTGCGGTCAAATCATTAAATTTTTCTTCACAAATCATTAAATTTTTCGTTGAGCATGACCTAGTCAAAATTGAAGAGGTTGAAATTTCGAGGACGAAAGAAAAATTTGAAGCTGTGGAAAATGACAGTGCTAAAATTCTCAACTTCGAACAAAATGCAGCTTACGAAAAAATAATTGCATCTTCTGACAAACCCTTTTTGTTGGAAGGAATTACTGGTTCCGGTAAAACAGAAGTTTACTTACAGACCATTGACCATTTTCTCAAACTCGGTAAAACAGCAATTATGCTTGTGCCAGAAATTTCACTGACGCCACAGATTACGAATCGATTTATTGCTCGTTTTGGAGATAAAGTGGCGATTATGCATTCTGGTTTATCTGATGGTGAAAAATATGATGAATGGCGAAAAATTAAATCTGGCAAAGCTCAGGTAGTTGTCGGTGCACGTTCAGCTATTTTTGCACCTGTTGAAAATTTGGGAATTATCATCATTGATGAAGAACATGAAACGTCATATAAGCAAGATTCAAGTCCTCGTTATCATGCAAGAGATATTGCGCTTTTGCGTGCAAAATGGCATGGTGCAAGACTTGTTTTAGGTTCTGCAACGCCAAGTTTAGAAACGCGAGCACGTGCCATGCGCGGAGTTTATGAACTTTTATTACTGACAAAAAGGGCAAATGAAGCAGCAATCCTGCCAGAAATAAAAATCATTGATATGCGCAGTGAAATTTCTGACCAATCTGCTAATTTCTCACACTCTTTACTGACAAAAATAAAAGAAAAAATTGACAAAGATGAACAAGTCATTTTGATGTTGAATCGAAGGGGTTATTCTTCATTTGTCATGTGCCGCGAATGTGGTTTTGTTGTTGATTGTCCCAATTGCGATATTTCCTTGACCCTTCACATGGATACCCGAACTTTGAATTGTCATTATTGTGGTCATGTCGAAGGAATTCCGCAAACTTGTCCTAATTGTCATTCACGAAAAATTCGTTATTACGGTTCAGGAACGCAAAAAGTCGAAGAAGAACTTCGAGAAATTATGCCTGAAGCACGAGTTTTGCGAATGGATGTAGATACAACTCGGACAAAAAATGCTCATGAAAAAATTCTTGAAAAATTTGGTAATCATGAAGCTGATATCCTCTTAGGAACTCAGATGATTGCCAAAGGTTTAGATTTTCCAAACGTAACCTTAGTGGGTGTCATTAACGCAGATACTGGCCTAAATCTACCTGATTTTAGAGCGAGTGAGCGTTCCTTTGAATTGTTAATGCAGGTGGCTGGACGAGCTGGACGAGCAGATAAAAAAGGTGAAGTCTTCATTCAAACTTTCAATCCACATCATTACGCCATTGAAATGACCAAGGCTCAAGATTACGAAAAATTTTATGAAATGGAAATGAGATTTCGTCGTGAACTTTCCTATCCACCTTATTATTTCACCGTTCAAGTGCTTGTTTCTCATCAAGATGAAGAAGTTGCCATTCAAAAATCTTATGAGATCGCTCAATTACTCAAGCAAAATTTGACAGAAAAAGCTAAAATTTTAGGGCCAACCGCCAGACCAATTGCCAGAACACATAACCTTTATCATTATCAAATCTTAGTTAAATATCGTTTTGAAGAAGAATTAGAATCAGCTTTGAATCAAGTGCTTGAATTAACCCAGATTCGGGATAACAAAAATTTACGAGTATTGATTGATAGTGAACCACAAAATTTTGTATAAAAATTTCCACAGGTGGAAAAGTTGAGAATTTGAAAACAAACGAAAGTTGGTGTGGAAAATGCAGAAAATAGAACTTTTTCAACAAACAATTGACGCATGGCTGACCAAAGACATCAAAAAGTTACTGACAGCCCTGTCAGAAGACATTAGCTACACCGAATGCTACGGGGCGCAATACGAAGGAAAAGCGGAAATTGAAAAATGGTTTCGTCAGTGGAATCATCCTGTGGAAAATAAAGTGAAGTCATGAACTGTGGATAAGTCTTATGTAGATAAGGAAACTGGGTTTTTCACATGGACTTTCCACTATGTTTATAAAGGGGAAGAAAATATTTTTGACGGTCTTTCTCTTGTTAAATTTTCTGGAAATAAAATTTGTGAAATTCAGGAATTTGAACAAAAACATGAAAAATTTCGGCCGTTTTTGAAATGAAATGAGGTAAATATGGTTGAGAAATTTGATTTATTGAAGCATTTTGGAGTCTATGGTGTGGCAATTGACAATGATAAATTACTAGTCATTGAAAAAAATTCAGGTCCTTATCAAACTCGCTTTGATTTACCTGGAGGTTCGCAAGAAGTTGGTGAATCAATGGTTGATACATTAGAGCGAGAAGTTCTTGAAGAAACTGGCTTTACGGTTCTTTCAAGTACTAATAATCGCCTGTATTCCGCTTGGATTTATGAAAATGACCGTCGAGTCGTCACACACCACGTTTTCAATCTTTTTGATGTAAAATTAAATAGTGTAGCCAAAAAATTACCACAATTTGTTGCTGACGGAAAAAATGATTCTGACAGAGCAGTCTGGAAATCGATTAAAAACTTGTCAGTAGAAAATTCATCTCCACTTGTCCTAAAAGTAATTGCCGAAATCAATAATTATCCCCATGTGGATAAAGCTGAAATTTACAGAGATTGGAAGGTCAACTATGGAAGCAAAAATTATCCCAAGCCTTTGGTTTGATAACAATGCCAAAGAAGCAATGAACTATTATGTATCTGTATTTCCAAATTCAAAAATCAAAAACATCGAATATTATCCTGATGAAAAGCTAGATGAGCATTTCGTAGGAATGTCTGGAAAAGTATTAAATGGTGAATTTAGTCTGAATGGCCTTGACTTTATCTGCCTTGATGGCGGTACAATTTTCAAATTTAATGAAGCAGTTAGTTTTACTGTGACTTGTAAAAATCAAGCCGAAATTGATGATTATTGGTCAAAACTTTCTCATGTTAAAGAAGCCGAACAATGCGGTTGGTGCAAAGATAAATTTGGTATTTCTTGGCAAATTATTCCAGAAAATCTTGGACAGTTAATGGCAAAAGGCGATAAGGCTGTTCAAGTATTAATGAAACAAAAGAAAATTATTATCGAGGAGTTTGAAAACTTATGACAAAAACAAAAATTATCTTTATGGGGACACCACAATTTGCTGCGACCGTTTTAAAAGGTTTGATTGATTCTAATCAATATGAAATTTTAGCAGTAGTGACTCAACCAGACCGTAAGGTTGGTCGGAAACAGGAATTAAGAATGACACCAGTTAAAGAACTTGCCTTAACGGTTAACTTGCCTGTTCTTCAACCAGAAAAACTTTCTGGCTCAGTAGAAATGACTCAAATCATGACGCTCCTTGAATCAGGAGAAGTTGGAATTGTGACTGCCGCCTTTGGACAATTTTTGCCAGGTAAATTATTAGATGTTGCTCAATTTGCAGTCAATACTCATGCTTCTTTACTACCAAAATATCGCGGTGGGGCACCTATTCATTATGCTATTATGAATGGCGAAAAAGAAGCTGGTGTAACCATCATGGAAATGATTCGTAAAATGGATGCCGGTGACATGATTGCTCAAGATTCTACTCCAATTCTTGAGGATGATAATGTTGGCACTATGTTTGAAAAGTTAGCTCTTGTTGGACGTGATTTGTTACTTGAAACATTGCCAAAATATCTGACTGGCCAATTAAAAGCTCAAGCTCAAAACGAAGATGAAGTGACTTTTAGTCCTAATATTTCGCCAGAAGAAGAAAAAATCGACTGGAATAAATCTGCACGTGAAATTTTCAATAAAGTTCGTGGAATGAATCCATTCCCAGTTGCTCATACCACATGGAATGGCGAGCGTTTCAAGATTTATGAAACAAAAGTCGCTGATGATTCTGTCAGTAACTTACAAGCTGGTGAAATTGTGGAAAAAACGAAAAAATCATTAAAAGTTGCCACAGGCGAGGGACTTCTTGAACTTCTTTTCGTTCAACCAGCCGGTAAACCCAAGATGGATATCGTTAGCTTTCTTAATGGCCTAGGTCAAAAAATACAAGTTGGGGATAAGTTTGGCGAATAAATTTGTCCACAATAATAAATTAAAAGTTCTATCAATTTTAATGATAGAACTTTTTTTACTTCAAAAT
>PPYF01671249.1_pt1 | contig 17056 bp, 16 predicted proteins | sample 1559871 | NCBI WGS metagenome assembly PPYF01 (sample SAMN08240021, study PRJNA423297) | Human gut metagenome, whole genome shotgun sequencing project.
ATCCAGTATTATCTGCGCTTTTGGCTTAGCATCTGCCGCACCTCGCTCGCCGTATCGGCACTTAGAATTATGCGGTATTTCCTAAAGTTTTTTAGATTCCCCTAAACACCCCCTCCAGAGCAAAGGCGCAATGGTGCGCGCGGCAATGCAAGCAGCCGTGCGCACTTTTTTGTTTTTTGGATTCCCCCGAATCAAACATTCACAAAAAATGATAGGAAAGGTGAATGGACCATGACTGCATCATTATTTGTTCAGGGCCTGATCAACGGCCTGAACCAGGGCGCTATTTATGCGCTGATCGCGTTGGGCTACACCATGGTTTACGGTATCATCCGCATGATCAACTTTGCCCACGGCGATTTTATCATGATCGGTGCTTACACATTGTTTTACACCATCCCGCTGATGGTCGATGCGGGAATGCCCGCCTGGATGGCCGTGATTGTGGCCGTTGCGGTGTGCGCGCTGGTTGGTGTGCTGGTTGAGATCCTGGCTTACCGCCCGGTGCGCAAGGCCGGGCCCATGTCCGCCTTGATTACCGCACTGGCCATGAGCATCTTTTTGGAAAACCTGGCCATGGTGCTGTTTGGCGCCAAGCCGCACAACGTGCAGGCTATTTTCAGCCTGCCCACCATTACGGTCGGCGGGGTATCGCTGCCGCTGAACGTGCTGCTGACCATTGGCATCGGCGTTGCGATGATGCTTTGCATGCAGCTGTTTGTAAAAAAGACCAAGCTGGGCAAGGCCATGCGCGCCGTCCCGCAGGATAAGGATGCTTCCACCCTGGTGGGCATCAACGTGAACAAGATCATCACCCTGACCTTTGCCATCGGCTCCGGTCTGGCGGCGGTGGCAGCGCTGATGTACTGCTCTACCTACCCCCGCGTTACCACCGATATGGGCTCCATGATGGGCATGAAAGCCTTCATCGCCGCAGTTCTGGGCGGCATTGGCATCATCCCCGGCGCCATGATCGGCGGCATTCTGGTCGGCCTGATTGAAATTTTTGTCAAGCTGTTTGCCCCCGGCTGGTACGAAGCCGTTACTTACGGCACATTGATCGTGATCCTGCTGGTCAAGCCCGCCGGTATCCTGGGCAAGAACACCGGCGAAAAAGTGTAAGGGAGGGAGCAGAGCAATGAGTAAAAAAATAAAAGGCTCCTATCTTTTGAACGCTGTGGGCGTGGCGCTGGTGTTTGCCCTGTTGACAGGGCTGTTCGCCGCCAATGCGTTCGGCACCTCCACCACCTATATTCAGGGCATCTGCACCACCGCCTGCTACACCATCATCATGGTCACATCGCTGAACCTGGTAGTTGGCTTTATGGGCGAGTTCTCCTTGGGGCATGCGGGGTTTGTTTCGGTCGGCGCTTATGTCTCCGCCATTGTATCCGGCGTGCTGGCAGGCAAAGGGCTTTCGGATCTGGGGCTGTTCCTGATCGCGCTGCTGGTCGGCGGCCTGGCTGCGGGCATCATGGGCGTACTGGTCGGCATCCCGGCGCTGCGCCTGCGCGGCGACTATCTCGCCATTGTCACCATGGCGTTTGCCGAAATCATCCGCGTCTGCTTCTGCAACTTTTCCATCACCGGCGGCGGTAAAACAATGAGTGGCATCCTCAAGCTGTCCACCTTCCCGCGGGTATTCTGGATCATGGTGGTCTGCGTTACCATCATGTACCTGTTCGTCCGCAGCAAATATGGCCGCACCGTGCAGGCCATCCGTGAGGACTACATCGCGGCTTCGGCTTCCGGCATCAATGTGACCTATTACAAGGTCATGACCTTTGCCATCAGCGCATTCTTTGCCGGCATCGGCGGCGGTATTTATGCCCATTACATGACGGCAATGATCCCCACCAACTTCAACTTTAACTATTCCGCAGAGCTGTTGAGCGAAGTGATCATCGGCGGCACCGGTTCGCTGACCGGTTCCATCATCGGCGCAGCGTTCCTGAGCGCTTTACCGGAACTGATGCGTGAATTTTCTACCTACCGCATGCTGGCCTACTCGGTGGTTCTGGTGCTGGTCATGCTGTTCCGTCCCGGCGGCATCTTTGGCCGGTGGGAGTTCAGCCTGACCCGCGCGCTGGAAAAACTGACCGGCCGTGGCACGGTAAAAGCAAAAGCAGAAAAGGGGGCCTGAACCATGGCACAACCCGTTTTGAAATGCCAGCACCTTGGCATCCAGTTTGGCGGCCTGAAAGCCGTGGATGATTTTAATATGGAAATCGGCGAATCCGAGCTGGTGGGGCTGATCGGCCCCAACGGCGCAGGCAAAACCACCGTGTTCAACCTGATCACTGGTGTGTATAAGCCGACCGAAGGCTCCCTTTACCTGAATGGTGAGCGGATGAACGGCAAAAAGACCCACCAGATCGTTCATGCAGGCATTGCCAGAACCTTCCAGAATATCCGCCTGTTCAAAAAAATGACGGTGATCGAAAACGTCAAAGCTGCCATGCTGGAAGAACTGACCTACAACATGCCGCAGGCCATCTTCCGCACCAAGGCGTACTGGCAGCAGGAAGCCGCTGCCACCGCACGCGCCAAAGAGCTGCTGCAGGTGGTGCACCTTTCCGGCAAGGAGGACCTGGAGGCCGACAACCTGCCCTATGGTGAGCAGCGCCGCCTGGAGATTGCCCGCGCGCTGGCCACCAACATGAAGCTGCTACTGCTGGACGAACCGGCCGCCGGTATGAACCCGACTGAAACGGAGGAACTGCTGGAGATTATTGATTATATCCGGAGCGAATTCAAGGTATCGGTGCTGCTGATCGAGCATGACATGAGTTTGGTCATGAAAATCTGCGAGCGAATCCAGGTGCTGGACTTTGGTACCACGATCGCTTCCGGCACACCGGCAGAGATCGCCAATGACCCCCATGTGATTGAAGCATACCTGGGCAAAGACAAAGAGGAGGAGGTCGAAGCGGATGCTTGAAGTAAAAGACCTTCATGTCAATTACGGCGCGGTACACGCGCTGAACGGCATATCGCTGCATGTGGATGACGGCGAGATCGTATCCCTGATCGGGGCAAACGGTGCGGGCAAAACCACCACCCTGCGCACCATTACCGGGCTGGAAAAAGCTGCGTCCGGCAGCGTGATGTTTGACGGGCACGACCTGCGCAAGGCGGAACCCAGCAAGATCATTACCTACAAGCTGGCCCATGTGCCGGAAGGGCGGCATATCTTCCCCCAGATGACGGTGGAAGAAAACCTGGAAATGGGCGCTTATGCCGACCCGGCCGGGATGGAAGAGACGATGAAGGATGTGTATAAGCGCTTCCCCCGTCTGGATGAGCGCCGCCGCCAGCTGGCGGGCACCCTTTCCGGCGGCGAGCAGCAGATGCTGGCCGTAGGCCGCGCCCTGATGGCAAAGCCCAAAATGATTTTGATGGATGAACCTTCGATGGGCCTTTCGCCCCTGCTGGTCAAAGAGATCTTTGCCATCATTCAGGAAGTAAACAAGCAGGGCATCACGATCCTGCTGGTGGAACAGAACGCAAAGATGGCGCTGGCCATTTCGGACCGCGCCTATGTGCTGGAAACTGGCAACATCAGCATTGAGGGCAACGCCGCAGATCTGCTGAACGACCCGCGCGTGAAGAAAGCCTATCTGGGTCAGTAAGGAGGGGTGGAAAATGTATCCCGATTATCCGTATTTTGCAGTCGCCATTACCCGCACCTGTGGTTCGGGCGGCGGCAGCTACATTGGCAAGCAGCTGGCAAAGGCATTTGACATTGACCTGTATGACCGCAAGCTGCTGCGCCTTGCCTCAGAGGACAGCGGCATCAGCGAGGAACTGTTTGCCCGCGCCGATGAGAACACCCGCAAAACCATGCTGTACCGGGTTTCGGAACGGGTGTATGACGGCAGCATCATCCCGCCGGAAAGCGGCAACTTTATCAGCGATGAAAACCTGTTCAACTACCAGGCCAAGGTGCTGCGGGAGCTGCTGAACGAGGAAAGCTATATCTGCGTGGGCCGCGCGGCGGACTTTGTTCTGCGGGATAAGCCCAACGTGCTGACCGTGTATGTGGATGCCCCCTATGACTGGCGTGTGGAGCGCGAGATGAAGCGCCAGGGCATTGGCAGCAGCCAGGCCAAGCACTATATTGACAAGCTGGACCGCTACCGTGAAAACTATTACAAATACCACACCGGCCGCCAGTGGAAGCGGGTGGAAAATTATGACCTCTGCCTGAATTCCGCCGCCATTGGGCTGGATAACTGCGTGGAGCTGATTAAAAAAGTGATTGAACTGAAATTTGATGTGAAAGCCAAATAACGGCTGAACATAAAGGCAACCAAGATGAGAGGAGTAAGGAAAAATGGAATCCATTGCATATTATGATGGCAAAATCGGCGCACCGGAAGAATTGATGGTGCCGTTCAATGATCGCGTTCACTTTTTTGGCGATGGCTGCTACGATGCCACCGTTGGCGCGAACGGCAAGGTATACCTGCTGCAGGACCACCTGGACCGCTTTTTTACCAGCGCCAAGGCACTGGATATCAACATCCCGATGAGCAAGGCCGAGCTGGGCAGGCTGCTGACCGACCTGCTGGCCAAGGTGGACAGCAAGGTCAACTTTGTATACTGGCAGGTCACCCGCGGTGTGGAGCCCCGCAACCATGTGTATGAGGAAGGTGTGCCCGGCAAGCTGTGGGTTTCCATCCGGCCCAACACCCTGAACGACCCCGACAAGCCCATCCGCCTGAACTCTGAGGAGGACACTCGCTTTTACCACTGCAACATCAAAACGCTGAACCTGCTGCCCAGCGTTATGACCGCCCAGCGCGCCAAGCTGGCCGGCATGAGCGAGACCGTGTTCCACCGCGGGGATATTGTAACGGAATGTGCGCACTCCAACGTTTCAGTGCTGAAAGACGGGATTTTCTATTCCCACCCGAACGATGAGCTGATTTTGCGCGGCATTGCCAAGACCCATATGCTGCAGGCCTGCTACCGCCTGGGCATTACCGTGATGGAAAAACCGTTCACGGTGGATTTCCTGCGCGATGCGGATGAGATCATCGTGACCTCCTCCTCCAACTTCTGTCTGCATGCCTGCGAGTTTGAGGGCAAGCCCGCCGGCGGCAAGGACCCCGCTACCCTGAAAGCCATCCAGGACGAAGTACTGAAAGAGTTCTATGACTATACCGGCTGCGAAAGTCTGTGGGGCTGAAAAGGGGGAAAACACCATGACCCGTGACGAACTGGAAAAACTCAATGTAGGCGAAAACCTGGATGCCATCATGTGTCTGGACCCCCGCGGTTACGGGGTGTGCCGCATTTTGTACGCGGGCAGCCGGGCATATACCGGGGAGCCGACCGCCATGCACGCAGCCGAAGCGTTGTGCAAAGCCATCCACCCCGGCGACCCGGTGTATATCCTGGTCGGGTTTGTATTGCTGCCCCACAAGGTGCCGGAAATGGACGGCTCTGTCAGCGCGATCCTGCTGGCGCGGTCTCTGGTATTGGCCTTTGGGGCAAAGCCGATCATCGTCTGCCCGCAGGACAGCGTGGAAGCCTTTAAGAAATGCGGCAATGTGGTGGGTCTGCATGTGTATGAGGACCTGGATACCGCCATGGAGCTGCCGCTGAGCCTTGGCGTTGTGGCCTTTACCAAAGATAAGGCCAAAGCCCCCGCCCAGGCCAAAGCGCTGGCGGATAAGATTTTACCCGCAGCGGTGATCTCGGTGGAAGCCTGCGGCGGCAACGCCAAGGGTGTTTACCACAATGCGGTGGGCAAGGATGTGACCGCACTGGAAGCCAAAAGCGATGTGCTGTGGAACGAACTGCGCGCCCGCGGCGTGCCCAATGTGGCCATCGGCGATCTGGGCAATGAGATCGGCATGGGCACCATTGGGGAGCACATTAAAAAATATGTGCCCTTCACCGCCCCCGGCGAATGCCAGGACGGCTGCTGCGGCGGCATTCTGGCCGCAAGCAGCACCGATAACATCATCACGGCAACCTGCTCTGACTGGGGCTGCTATGCGCTGATGGCCGCGCTGGCCTACCTGAAAAAGGATATGGACATCCTGCACCGGGAGGAGATGGAAAGCGAGGTCATGCGGGTGCTTTCCCGCAATGGCATGATCGATATGACAGGCTCGCTGCTGCCGGGTGTGGATGGGTTTGATACCCGCATGAACGTTGGCATTGTCAGCATGATGCGGCAGTGCACGGCGTATGCGGTGCGGTATTCCCACAATTCGGACCACTGGTTCGGCCCGGTGCTGGCAAAGAAATTTTTTGAGCAGGCATAAAGCAGGTTGTGCTATAATAGGCACATTGGCCTTGGTCAGGAAGCAGTGAACCCAAAACGGCACGTTTAGGGACCGTAGGGGCGCACAATGTGCGCTAAAGGTACAGCACACTTCCTGACCAGCCCCAAAATACCGGACGCAAAGGGGATTTTTGTTATGATCCAGTTTACCCCCGTGGGGGACAGCGGCGTGCTGGCCGTCTGCGGCAGTGAGATCAGTGAACAGGTGAACGCGCAGGTTATGGCGCTGGATGCCGCTGTGCAGGCGGCGCAGCTGCCCGGCGTGGTGGAAACAGTGCCCACCTATGCGGCGCTGCTGGTCACGCTGGACCCTTTGCAGACCGATGCCGATACCCTGATCCCCGCGCTGCGCCGCCTGTGGGACGCTTTGCCCCCGGTCAGCAGCACCGCGGCCGGACGGCTGGTGGAGGTGCCGGTGTGTTACGGCGGAGATTACGGCCACGACCTGGCCTTTGTGGCACAGCACGCCGGGCTGACCGAACAGCAGGTCATCGACATCCACTGCGGGCGGGACTACCGCATTTTTATGCTGGGGTTCCTGCCGGGGTTCCCGTACCTGGGCGGCATGGATGAACGCATTGTCTGCCCCCGGTTGCAGACCCCGCGCACCAAGATCCCCGCGGGGGCGGTGGGCATTGGCGGCAAGCAGACGGGCATCTACCCGCTGGCTTCCCCCGGCGGGTGGCAGCTGATCGGCCGCACGCCGCTGCGCCTGTTTGACCCGGCTGGCGGCGGCAAACTGCCTTACGCGGCGGGGGACCGCATCCGGTTTGTGCCCATCAGCCCGGAAAAATTTGAAACCATCCAGAAAGAACAGGGGGCGGTACTGTGAACTTGCATGTGATAAGCCCCGGCCCGCTGACCACCGTGCAGGATGCAGGCCGCACCGGCTATGCCGCGCGGGGGTTCCGCACCTGTGGAGCGGCGGATGGTTACGCTATGCGGACCGCCAACCTGCTGGCGGGCAACCCCCAGGCAGCCGGTGCCGCCGTGCTGGAAATGACCCTGCAGGGCGGCAAGTATCAGTTTGACGGGGACGCTGTTTTTGCCCTAGCGGGGGCCGATATGCCCGCCGCGCTGGATGGCCGCCCGGTGCCCGCCTATACGCCGCTTTTGGCCCGCGCGGGGCAGGTGCTGGCAATCGGCGCGGCCCGCAGCGGGCTGCGCGGCTACCTGGCCGTGTTTGGCGGCGTGGATACCCCGCCCGTGCTGGGCAGCCGCTCCACCGACTTAAAATGCCGGATGGGCGGGCTGGATGGCCGCGCACTGAAAGCTGGGGATGTGCTGCCCATTGGGGCGGCACCCGCCATGGTGGAACAGCGCTGGCAGCAGATCTGCGCCAAAGGGGCAAACCGCCCGCTGGGCACGGCGCGCACCCCCGCAAGGCCGTGGCGCTTTTTGGGCGGGCGGAAGCTGCCGCTGTTCCGTGCGGTGCCCGGCCCCCAGACCGATGCCTTTACCGCAGTGGGGCAGGCCGCATTTGTACACGGGGTATATGCTTTGACAGCAGACTGTGACCGCATGGCCTGCAAATTGCAGGGGCCGCAGATTGAGACTGTGGATGGGTCGGACATTGTATCGGACGGCATTGTGGCAGGTTCGGTGCAGGTATCAGCCAACGGGCAGCCCATTGTGATGCTGGCTGACCACCAGACCACCGGCGGGTATGCCAAAATTGCAACCGTCATCAGCGCTGACCTTTCGGCCATGGCGCAGCTGCGCCCCGGCGAAAAGCTGGCGTTCCAATATGTGACCGCGGCGCAGGCTGTTGCAGGAGCCAGGGCGCAGGCGGCCGTGCTTGACAAAATCAGGGAGCGGATGAAATAATGGACTTTGCAGCCATGAAACCGGCCGACCTGCGCGGGCTGATCCGCAAGGGCGAACTGACCGGCCCGACCACCGGCATGTGCAACGGTTATGCCCAGGGCAACCTTGTGGTGCTGCCCAAGGCGCTGGCGTGGGACTTTTTGCTGTTCTGCCAGCGCAACCCCAAAGCCTGCCCGCTGCTGGAAGTGGCGGACGCAGGCGAGCGAACCTTTGCCCAATTTGGCAAAGGCAGCGATATTGCTACCGATATCCCGCGCTACCGGGTGTACGAACACGGCGAGCTGACCGGGGAATACACCGATGTGAGCAAATTCTTTGAGGAGAGGAACGACCTGGTCAGCTTTTTGATCGGGTGCAGCTTCTCCTTTGAATCTGAACTGCTGGAAGCGGGCATCCCGGTGCGCCAGATCGAAGAGGGCGTGAATGTGCCGATGTACAACACCAACATTCCCTGTACCCCGGCGGGGGTGTTCAGCGGAAACATGGTGGTCAGCATGCGGCCCATCCCGTACCGGCAGGTCCCGGCGGCAGCTGCCATTACAGCGGGCATGCCCCGCGTGCACGGTATGCCGGTGCAAATTGGTGAGCCGGAAGCCATCGGCATCCATGATTTGGCTCGCCCGGATTACGGCGATGCCGTGACCATCAACCCCGGCGAAACACCGGTGTTCTGGCCCTGCGGCGTGACCCCGCAGAACGTTGTGATGCACTCCAAGCCGGAGTTCTGCATCACCCATGCGCCGGGGCACATGTTTGTGACCGACGTAAAAAATGTGGAGCTGAAATATTAAGAGCAGATAGTAAAAACCGCAGGGGCGCACACTGTGCGCCCCTGCGGGGCAGAAGCATTGCCTTATGCCTGAAAGTGGAGGATTGAGCTATGCCGCATATTGATTTGAACTGTGACCTGGGCGAAAGCTTTGGCGCGTATACCATCGGAATGGATGAAAAGGTGATCCCGTTTATCACATCGGCCAATGTGGCCTGTGGCTTCCATGCAGGCGATCCGCTGGTGATGCAGCGCACCGTGGCGCTGTGCAAACAGAGCGGCGCGGCGGTGGGGGCGCACCCCGGTTTCCCTGATCTGCAGGGCTTTGGCCGCCGCCAGATGAAGCTGACCCCGGCGGAAGCCAAGGCCTGTGTGCAGTATCAGATCGGTGCGCTGAAAGCGTTCTGCGATGCCGCCGGTGTGCCGCTGCACCATGTAAAGCCCCACGGCGCTTTGTATAACATGGCGGGCAAGGACCGCGCGCTGGCGGATGCCATCTGCGCCGCAGTGAAGGAGAGCGCCCCCGGCGCAGTGCTGCTGGCGCTTTCCGGCAGCGAGATGGTCAAGGCGGCCCAGGCCATCGGCCTGCCGGTTGCCAACGAGGTGTTTGCCGACCGCGGCTACCGCCCGGATGGCAGCCTTGTGCCCCGCGGAACCCCCGGTGCCATGATTGAGGATGAGGACGAAGCCATTGCCCGCGTGATCCGCATGGTAACCGAGGGCAAAGTGACCGCCAACGACGGTACGGACATTGCCATCCAGGCGGATTCCGTCTGCGTACACGGCGACGGCCCCAAGGCTCTGGCCTTTGTAGAAAAGATCGGCGCGGCCCTGCAGGCAGCCGGGGTGGAATTGAAGGCGTTTTGAGAAAATGAGCAGGGGCACCGTTCGGCAAATGCCGTTTTCCCCTGTAGAAACCGTAAGGGCGCGCAGTGTGCGCCCGCAGGTGTGCGCCGGGTGATGAAGTGAAATACCCGGCAAAGCCCGTCATGCGGGACGAGGCAGGTGTCGTTCCCTGCAAATTTTTAGCCTGGCAGCGGGAAACCGCCCCTCAGGCCGCTTCGCGTCCAGCTCCCCTCCAGGGGAGCTCCGGCGAAAGCCGGTGAGGGGGGGCTCCCTGCCTCCAAAATTAAAATTGCGGATAATAAAAACAAAAAGGCGCGTGCCAGCCCATGGGGGCAAGGCACGCGCCTTTTGCTATGCTTAGGCAATACCGCATAATTCTAAGTGCCGATACGGCGAGCGAGGTGCGGCAGATGCCGAAGCGGTGCTTAAGCCGCTAGGCGGGAATTGTGCGGTGTTGCCCTTATCCCCGCACGCGGAAGCTGCGCTCGGCAGGGTCCGGGGGGATGGATTTGCAGGTAAAGGTTTCAATGTGGATCCAATGGCTGGTGCCGGTAATGGTGGGCACCAGGCGATCCAGCTGGGCGGCGGAACCCTGGGCTTCCAGGTCCACTGTGCCGTCCCAGTTGTTTTCCACCCAGCCGGTCAGATCCAGCAGCTGGGCGGCATACTGCGCACGGTAGCGGAAGCCAACCCCCTGCACGCTGCCGGTAAAATGCCAGTGGCGGCGTTCCACGGCGGCGCTCATTCTGCGGGCTCCTTCTGCGGTTCGCTCTGGCTGGCGGGGTTCGGGTCAAAGCTGTTCAGCCGGGCCGTGCCGGACAGCAGCCACGCCACAAACAGCGTCATAAGAATGACGGAATCGATCGGGTGCAGCACAAAGTTCAGCGGGTAAAGCACACCGGCGGCCAGCAGCGGCAGCAGCGCGCTGTAAACCAGCGCCATGCGGGTGTTCTGGGCAATGCGGGCATCCACCGCGCGGGAAATGCGCACCGCGGCAGCGGCATCGGCCAAATCGTCCCGAAGCAGCATCACATCGGCGGCGGGCAGCGGCTCGGCTCCCATGCCAATGCCGACATCGGCACAGGCCAGTGCCGCGGCGGCAGAAGTACCGCCTATCATGGCGGCAGGGCCGTTTGTTTGCAGGCGGCGCAGTTCGGCTTCCAGCTCTGCGGGGGCAAGGCCGGATACCACGTGGGCGTCATCCAGCCCAACCTGAGCGGCAACGCGGTCTGCATTGGTGCGGCTGTCGCCTGTCAACAGGATCACATCCAGCCCAAGGGCTTTCAGCGCGTCAATGGCGGCTTTGCTGGCGGGCTTTACGGCATCGGCAACGCCGATCAAACCGGCTGCGTGGCCGTCGAGCGAAAAGTAAAGCGGGGCAATGCCGTCAGCGGCCAGCTGCTCGCCAGCCTGCTGCAAATCGGGGGTCAGCTCGCACTGGGCGGCAATAAACTCTGCGCTGCCGCCTGCCATCACCTTGCCGGCCACTTTGCCGGTCAGGCCCTGGCCGTCCAGAATGGTAACGTCCTTAACGGCGCTCAGCTTGATGTTCTCCGCAGCGGCTTTGCGCATCACGGCGCGGGCCAGCGGGTCCTGGCTCTGGCTTTCCAGCCCGGCAGCCATGCCAAGCAGGAACTTGGCGGGCACGCTGCGGGTGCCCACAATGGTGACCACTTCCGGCTCGCCGTTGGTGATTGTTCCGGCTTTATCCAGCACGGCGGTGTGCAGGGTACCGATGGACTGCAGGCTGGCGGCTGTTTTGAACACGATGCCGTGCTTGGCACCCACGCTGGCACCGGACATGATGGCAGCCGAAGCTGCCAGCGCCAGCACACAGGGGCTGCTGACAGCCAGCACGCTGATGGCGCGGGCCAGCGCAAAAGCAAAGCTCTGCCCCAGCAGCAGCCAGATGATGAGCACCACGCAGGCAATGCCGATAACGGCGGGCACAAACACGCTGCGTACCTTATCGGCCAGGGAACTCAACGGCACCTTGGCAGCGGCAGTGGTCTGTACGGTATGTACCAGCTGGACGGCGGTGGAATCTGGCCCGATGCGGGTGGCACGGCAGATCAGGGCGCCGCCCTGGTTGGCGGTGGCGGCGTAAACAGTGCTGCCTTTGTGTTTGGCCACGGGGGCGGCGGCACCGGTCAGGGCAGATTCATCCACCGTGGTTTCGCCCTCGATGACAACGCCATCTACCGGCATCACATCGCCGGGACGAATCAGGAAGATATCGCCCACCGCGACTTCATTCAGCGGCACGGTGTACTGCTGGCGGCTGCGCAGCACGCAGGCGGTTTCGGGAATGCGCTCTGCCAGACTGTGCAGAGGGGCCATGGCTTGTGCCTTAAACCGTACTTCCAGCAGCTGGCAGGCTGCGGCAAAGATCGAAATAGCGGCGGCAGAGGGCAGGAACAGCTCCTGCGGGGCATCCTGTGTAAAAATAGCGATTATGCCGTAAACCAGCGCCGCCCCGGAACTGAGCGCCACCAGCGTATCCGGCCCGGGGGCGCGGATGCTCTTGCAGCCGTTGATAAAATAGGAACGGTTCAGCCAGCAGACCGGCACGGTGAGCACCAGCTGCACAATGCCGCACCACATGGCGTTATCGCCGGTCAGGAACGGCGGCAGTGGCAACCCGAAAGCAGCGCCAAGGCCAAGGTAAAAAAGCGGAATCAGCAGGCAGGCACTGATGAGCAGCCGCCGCTTGATCTGGGGAACAGCGCTGCCCGGCATGGTGGCAGCGGCCCCGGTAGGTTCAAAATTTTGCATTGGAACACTCCCGTATCAAATAAGAGTTGCAAGCGTCAGGAGATGTTGGTGGAAGAAAGCCGGTGATTGGGCCGGGGTGCCTGACGGCACACCCCTACCATTAAAACAGACCTTCCGGCAGAATAATGTCGTTTTGCGGCACGCGCTGCCAGCTGAAGCCGTCGGCCAGCTCGGCAGGGGTGCGGGGGTCCGGGGCGTTTTGCAGCCCGCAGGCATAGGCCAAACGGCCAATGATCTGCTCCGGCGTATAGCGCGCCTGTAAATGCTCCAGGCTTTCGTCCCCATCCCGTTTGGAAAGCCGCCGCCCATCCACGGCCAGCAGCAGCGGCATGTGATAAAATTCCGGCGCGGGCAGGCCCAGTTCCCGGTAGAGCCACAGCTGGCGCGGCGTGCTGGACAAAAGGTCTGCCCCGCGCACCACCTGGGTAACGCCCATCAGGGCATCATCCACCACCACGGCCAGCTGATAGGCAAACACACCGTCCGCCCGCCGCAGGTAAAAATCCCCGCAGTCCTGCGCCAGATTCTCGGCATAGGGGCCCATGTGGCCGTCCACAAAGGAAATGGTTTCGTCCGGCACCATCACCCGCCAGGCTGGCTTGCGCCTGGCGGTGCGCAGAACGATCTCTTCCGGCGTCAGGTTTCGGCAGGTCCCGGCGTATACCACCTTCCCATCGGAGCGGTGGGGGGCATCGGCGGCGTGCAGCTGGCTGCGGCTGCAAAAGCAGGGGTAAACCAGCCCTTTGCGCACCAGCTTTTGGTAATATTCTTCATAGATAGCGCTGCGCTCGCTCTGGTAATAGGGGCCGCGAGGGCCGCCCTTGCTGCCGCCTTCATCTGCGGCAAGGCCGAGCCAGGCAAGGTCGGCTTCCAGCAGATCAGCAAATTCGCGCGGGCAGCGCACGGCATCCAGATCCTCAATGCGCAGCACAACCTTGCCGCCGCTGCTTTTGGCCGAAAGCCACGCCAGCAGGCAGCAGCACAGGTTGCCCAGGTGCATCCGCCCGCTGGGGCTTGGCGCATAGCGCCCGACTGTGCTGCTCATTCCAGCGTATAGCGGGCATCGCCCAGGCTGCGCAGGTGGACGCGGTAGAACCCGGCAACGGCCCGCACCATGGCGTCAGCATCGGCCACCGCGGCGGTTTCCACCGCACTGTGCATGGCCAGCTGGGCCAGGCCAATATCTACCATGGGAACCGGAACGGTATGGCTTTGCAGGTTGCCCAGCGTGCTGCCGCCCGGCAGGTCGGCACGGTTGGCAAACACCTGCACAGGAACGTTGTTCTTGCGGCAGATCTCCTTAAAAATCGCGCCGGTCAGGCCGCTGGTGGTGTATTTCTGGCTGGCATTGACTTTGACCACAACACCCTTGCCCAAAATGACCTTGTTGCAGGGGTCAGCCTTATCAGCAAAATTGGGGTGAACGGCGTGGGCATTATCGGCGCTGAGCACAAAGCTGTTGGCAAATGCCTGGCCCTGTGCCTGGGCACTGTGGGGGATCGCATTCAGGATGCGGTCGAGCACATCGCGCAAAAAGCTGCTGTCTGCGCCCTGGCGGGTGCTGCTGCCCACTTCTTCGTTATCAAACATCGCCCAGACCGGGGCGCAAGCGCTGTCGGTCTCAGGGGCGGCGTCCAAAAAGCCGTACAGGGTGGTGGCGGCGCACTCCAGGTCGTCAATGCGGGGGGCCATGAACAGCTCGCCGTCCGGCCCAATGCGGGTGGGTGCCTGGCGGGTGTAAAGCGAAAGGTCAAAGTCCACAATGTCCTCTTCTTTCACACCGGCGGCCTCAGCCAGCAGGGCGGGGAAGGGCTTGGAGCCCTCCAGCCCGTATAGGGGCTGCATGTCCACCTGGGGGTTAAAGGCGTGGCCGCTGTTCAGCGTGCGGTCCATGTGGATGGCCAGCGATGGGATGACCAGCAGATCACGGTCCAGGTCCACCAGGCGGCTTTCCAGCGTACCGGCGGCTTCATCCCGCACCAGCACACGCCCGGCAGCGGAGAGCGGACGGTCCAGCCAGGTGGACATAATCATTCCGCCGTAGCCTTCCACGTTCAGCTTGATGCAGCCCGCAGCGTTCACGTTGGTGTTCTTGATGCGCCAGGTGGGGGAGTCGGAATGGCTGACAGCAATGCGCCAGCCGCCAATGGCGTGGGCAGGCACCCGCCAGGCAATGATGGAACTTTCGTTGCGGGTCACATAATAACCGTGTTCCGGTTCCAAATTCCAGTATTCGGCTTCCTCCAGGCGGGTGTAACCGGCGGCATCCAGCAGCTGGGCTGCAGTGTGTACCGCGTGGAACGGCGACACTGACCGGTGCAGAAAATCAAAAAGCTGTTCAATTTGCATGGGATAGAACCATCCTTTTATGTTTAGGCAACACCGCACAATTCCCGCCTGACGGCTTAAGCACCGCTCCGGCGGCTGCGGCACGGCATCTGCGTTGCCAACCACTTTATTTTACACCGCACAAGCGATTGATTCAACCGCAGTTTGGGCAATCCAATGCGAGTGTATGGTATATGCTGCCTTCAAGATCTTTCCAGGCAAAGCCGGAATCGGTCAGCATCATATAGGAATGGGCGCTGTTTTCCTTCGGGATGGCAACGGAACCAGGGTTCAGATACAAATTGCCGCTGCCAAATTCCTGCCAGGCGGGCACATGGGTGTGGCCGTGCAGCAAAATATCCCCCTTGGCAAGCGGCGGCGGGCAGGCCGTGTTGTAATGGTGGCCGTGGGTGGCAAACACTGTGCGGGAACCGGCATACAGCAGGGCATAGTCGGCCAAAATCGGGAAGCCCAGCACCATCTGGTCCACCTCGGTATCGCAGTTGCCGCGCACGCACAGCAGCCGCTCCCGCAGGGGATTCAGCATGGCAATTACCTCTTTGGGGGCATAGCCCTCCGGCAGGTCGTTGCGGGGACCGTGGTATAGAATATCCCCCAGCAGCAACAGCTTGTCCGGCTGCTCGCGCTCCATGGCGGCAAGCAGCTGCCTGCAATAAAAAGCCGAACCGTGTAGGTCGGATGCAATCATCAGTTTCATGGCAGTTCCTCCGGCGGTGGGCTTGACGCAGCACGCCGCCTTATACTATAATAATATCAATCAACCGGCAGGAAGCCGGCCTTGCGGCGCAGAAGCGCCCAACATCCTGGTGCATGCTGTACCGTATGGCAGATGACAACTTGATATTGCTTTGATGATAGATATGCAGAAGGTATCGTGTTCCCCAGCAGGGGGACGGGATATTTTCTGCATTTTGTTTTTGTGGATTTTTATGCGGTTTTCCGATACGCTTTAGTTTCGGCAGCCGTCCAGCACGGCCGCGGCGGCCTGCTCCACCAGGGTGCCGATGGGGGCGCTCACCCCAACCACCAGGGTATCGCACCGGTTGGCGGGGATCAGGATACGGCGGGCATCGCTTTGGGCTACGGCCTGCGCCATGGCGGGGGTGATTTCGCCCAGCAGGGCGTCGGCCATCACAATGCCGATGGGCCCCAAAATGACATCCGCCCGGCGGCAGCCCACCACCACGGCGTTCTCGCCGGTGGCAGCGCGGTCAGCCCCGGCTTTCAGCATGGCGGAAGTGGCCGCGCTGTTGGTGCCAATGGCCGTTACCACCGCCTGCGGAACGGCCTTTTTAACGGCGGCAACCAGCTGGCGGCCCAGCCCGCCGCCCTGTCCGTCAATCACAAGAATTTCCATAAAAGAAACCCTCTTTCTTTATCTCTGTTTTACCATCATCGTATCATGGTGTTCTGCTGCTGTCAAACTGTGGAATCAAATAAAAAAATAGAATGTGAGGAGTTTGAATCATGAAAACATCTACCCGTAAGCTGACCCTTTCCGCCCTGTTTTTGGCCCTGGGCCTGGTGCTGCCGCTTATCACCGGGCAGATCCCGCAGATCGGCAAAATGCTGCTGCCGATGCACATTCCCGTGCTGCTGTGCGGCATGGTATGCGGCTGGCCGTATGGCCTGGCCGTTGGCGCGGTAATGCCGCTGCTGCGCGGGCTGCTGTTTGGCATGCCGGTGCTGTACCCCACCGGCATTGGCATGGCGTTTGAGCTGGCTGCCTATGGCGCGGTGATCGGCCTGCTGTATGCCAAGCTGAACAAGCGCGGCGTGGCGGGCGTTTATATGGCGCTGGTGCCCGCCATGCTGGCCGGGCGCGCTGTGTGGGGCGTGGCTCAAACCGTGCTGCTGGGCCTTGGCGGCAATGGCTTTACCATGCAGATGTTCATTGCCGGTGCATTTGCCACCGCGCTGCCGGGCATTGTGTTGCAGCTGGTGCTGATCCCCGTGGTGATGGTGGGGCTGGAACACGCCGGTGTGCTGCGCGATACGGTGTAAACGAAAGAATAATACAAAGTGTATAATTTCCGCGGCTGGTAAAATTTTTACCCGCCGCGGCTTTTTTTGCGGCCAAGTATCTGCTATAATAAGGGCTGTGTAAATGTTTGGGCAATACCGCATAATTCTAAGTGCCGATACGGCGAGCGAGGTGCGGCAGATGCCAAGCCAAAAGCGCAGATAAT
>PPYF01188365.1_pt1 | contig 17053 bp, 13 predicted proteins | sample 1559871 | NCBI WGS metagenome assembly PPYF01 (sample SAMN08240021, study PRJNA423297) | Human gut metagenome, whole genome shotgun sequencing project.
GACATAGGTATTAGCAATATTGTAAAAATTAAATTATGATATAAGTATTAATGATTAATAGAAATATTAAGTAAGATATTGACAAAATAACATTTGAAAAGAGAGTGATTTATTGTGATAGATAATAAAAAGAAAAGTCAGGCCCTTGCACCTGCAACACAATTTTTTGGAACAGAGGCTTTTGAGTCTTCAAACCAGACAACAATACGTTGGCTTGGAAATTCAGGAGAATTTATCAATTGTCATGGAACGTGCATAATGATAGACCCATTATTAAAAGGATTTGACCTGCCATTACTTATTGATATACCAATTTTGCCCAAGGATGTTCCTCACTTAGATGCTGTTTTAATTACTCATTGTGATAATGATCACTATAGTAGAGTGACATGTAGTGAAATGAAAGATGTATGTGATGAATATCATTCCACTGAATATGTAGCAGAATTAATGAAAGAAGAAGGTCTTAAAGCTTTTGGGCATAAAATAAAGGAAACTTTTGAAATTGGTCCTGTTAAAGTTACATTAACACCAGCTGACCATGCATGGCAAAATGAATCATCAAAACATGCTACTCGTTTATTTAAATTTGAAGATTACTGTGGATTTTGGTTAGAAACACCTGATGGAACAATTTGGATGCCTGGAGATTCACGATTATTACAAGAACATCTGGAAATGCCAGTACCAGATGTTATACTTATGGATTTTTCTGATAGCAAATGGCATATTGGTTTAGAAGGTGCTGTAAAGTTAGCAGAAGCATATCCTAATACTCCATTATTGCTTTTACATTGGGGAACAGTAGATGCTCCGCATATGGCAGAATTTAATGGGAATCCAAAGGAGCTTGAAAAACTTATAATAAATCCAGAACGAATTAATGTAGTCGCACCAGGTGAACCATTTCTATTAAAACACTTAAATAAAACAAATATTGGTTAAATTAAATGATAATTGGTAAACTATCGGAAAGAAATATAATAGAGAAATTTCAATCTAGAAAATAGAGAGTAATGTTAATAAAAGCAGAGAATTCATAGTTTAAGAGAATCTCTGTTTTTATTTTATTAAAAATTATTAGAGGTAATATTTAAATTAAGTTAGCTGACGTTATCAATGCTTAAAAAGCATATCTTATAGCAAGTTATGTTGAAAGGGACTTTTTTATATGCTATGATTTATATATTGAAGGGAGTGTAGATATGGAACTTAGAGTATTAAAGTATTTTTTAATGGTGGCTAGAGAAGAAAACATTACGAAAGCAGCAAATCTTTTGCATGTCACACAACCTACATTATCAAGACAATTAATGCAGCTTGAAGAAGAGCTTGGAGTAAAACTTTTTAATAGAAGTAAACATAGTATAATATTGACTGAAGATGGAATGTTATTAAAGCGTCGGGCTCAAGAAATAGTTATGTTAGCTAATAAAACAGAACAGGAATTTTCACATAAAGAAGGTAATTTGACTGGTGAAATTGCGATAGGATGTGCTGAAACTAAGAATATGTCTTTTATATCAGAACAAATGGTTTACTTTCGTAAAGATAATCCTCTTATACAATATAGTATTTATAGTGGAATAGCAGATGATATTAAAGATAGAATTGAGAAGGGAATATTAGATATTGGATTATTAACAGAACCAGTGGATATAGGTAAATATGAATTTATTCGCATGCCTAAAAAAGAGCAGTGGGGCATATTAGTGAGAAAAGATTCTATATTGGCTTCTAAAAAATGTATATATCCAAAAGATTTAGTTGATATCCCTTTAATAATGGCCAAAAGAGAAATGGTAAAAAATGAGTTGGCAAGCTGGTTTGGAGATTATTATGATTCTCTTGATATAGCAGCAACATACAATCTTATTTTAAATGCGACTATTATGGTGGAAAATAAGGTAGGTGCAGCTCTGTGCTTTAATTTTGAAAATGTATATGATAATCTATGTTTTATACCTCTTTATCCTAAGCTGGAAACTGGTACTGTTCTTGTATGGAAGAAGAATCAAACTTTTTCAAAAGCGACAGATCAATTTATAAAGCGTATTAGAAATGCTCTTTAGGCATTTGAAATGATTTATTATAGGTATTAGACATTACATAGTGTGTATATTAGAATGTAGGTGTTCAGATAGAACATCTACATTTTTGCGTTATGAAATACTAATAAGAAATGAGAAGGATTAATATGTATTTGATTAGTAAAATTTAAGCTATTAATTTTAATCAATGAAATGCTTTTTAAGCATAATAGACAATAGATTATAAGTATTAGATATTGTAAATGTATGGTGTTAACATTAAGTTAGAATTATTTATAATATAGAGAAATTGAGGTACAAGTATGTTTTCGAATGAATCACTTAAGAAATTAATTATTCCAATATTTATGGATCAGATTTTAATTATTATAGCATCTATAATTGCAACTATGATGATTTCATATGCAGGGGAAGCATCTGTATCAGCAGTTTCTCTTATTGATATGATAAACATGCTTCTTATAAATGTATTAGCAGCACTTACTGCTGGTGGAGCTGTAATTGTATCACAATATATAGGATTTAGAGATAAAAACAAGTCCTGTATAGCTGCTAGTCAACTATTCACTATAGCAACAATTATTTCAATTGGAATTATGGGTTTTGTATTTATATTTCATAAACCACTATTAAAAATTCTTTTTGGCAATGTAGATTATAATGTTATGAATTTAGCAATTACTTATTTTGTTATATATTCTATATCCTATCCTTTTTTATCAATTTATGATTCTGGTGCTGCATTATTCAGATCTATTGGAAATTCACGAGTTCCTATGATAGTTTCAATTGCAATGAATGCAATTAACATTGTGGGAAATGCAATAGGAATTTTTGTTTTCAATGCAGGTGTTGTCGGCATTGCTATATCAATAATAATTTCACGTGCATTTGCGGCTTTAGTTATGGTGTATTTATCATTAAATAAAAAGAATAAAGTATTTATTAGCTTTTCACAAATATTTACTATTAAGCGAGATATGATTATTAAAATTTTAAATATAGCAATTCCAAATAGAATAGAAAATGGTATTGTCCAGTTAGGAAGAATACTATTGATTAGTATCATTGCATTATTTGGTACTGATCAAATTGCTGCAAATGGAATAACAAACAGTCTTGTTATGATATCAATTAGTTTTGCAACAGCTATGAATATAGCAATAGTTAGTGTAATAGGGCAATGTGTTGGAGCTGGTGATTATGCACAAGCAGATTTTTATACAAAGAAATTATTGAAAATAACGTATATAGGAACTATAGTTATAAGTTTAGCAGAAATTTTACTTCTTCCATGGATATTAAATTGGTACACATTATCAGCGGAAGTGACTAATTTAACTTATATATTAGTTATAATTCATAATTGCCTGGCGATAATTTTTTGGCCGCTATCATTTACATTGCCTAATAGTTTACGTGCTTCGGGGGATGTACGTTTTACTATGATTGTATCTATTAGTTCCATGTTTATACTCAGAATATCTTTTGGATATATTTTGGGGATTATATTTAATTTAGGAGTAATTGGTGTGTGGCTTGCTATGGGGGCAGATTGGATGTTACGTTCTATAATTTATGTGTTACGTTTTAAAAATGGAAAATGGAGAGAGTTTAAGGTTATATAAATTATATTAAATGGATAATTAACTATTAAATGTTATAATGAAATAAACAAACGAAAGATAGAATTAAAATTTTGCTCAAGAGAAAACGTTTAATAAGATGGAGGAATGATAAACAATGGGGGAGAATGCAAGTAATATGCCAGGGGTAGAAATACAAATTTTACGTGATATCAAAGAAAAAAATCACTTTCATTCTGAAATAGAAGTGATTTTTGTCATATCAGGTTCAGTATTTGTAAGTATAAATGATGATTATTATGAGCTTAAGAATAAAGATATAATTTTATTTAATTCTAGTATTTCACACAAAATAGAAAGTGCAGATAATGCATTAATATGCAGGGTATTAGTTTCATATAAGATTCTAGCGCAGTTTGTGAAAAATGGAAATTATATTTTTTACTGTAATTCTGTATCTGATAAACTACATTCTTATTCAGAACTTCAGAATATTATGAAGAGGATTATATTCAGTTATTTAGGAAAAAATCATAAAACTGAATGTTTAAGGTATGGACTAGTATACGAACTGCTTGATAATTTAATAGAGCAGTTTCAAAAGGATGGAGATTATTATAAATATAAAAAGGGTAAAAAGGAAAATGAACAGCTTCAGTATATTATAAATTATGTGAATTTAAATTTTCAGAATACAATCCACCTTAGTAAATTAGCAAAAGAAATGTATACATCTCAGTCAACATTATCTAGATTTTTTAAAAATCAGATGGGGATTTATTTTGGAGATTTTGTAAATCAGGTAAGGCTGAATTATGCAGTTAAGGATCTTATACAAACTGATAAAACAATAACTAAGATTTCCATAGACTGTGGTTTTTCAAATCCATCCACGTTCAGCAAGATATTTCAAAATGAGTATAGTGTATCGCCAACAGCATATCGTAAGAATAAATTGTCTAAAGTAGACACTTCAATGATACAAAAAGAAGAGATTGAAGCCATAAAAAAAGATATCATATCATTTCAAGAGGAAGAAGAGGGCAGGAAGATTTCAAGTAAAGAAATACGAATACAAGCTCAGGTTAACCAGGGGATTGAGTACAAAAAATATTGGAATGAAGTTCTTAATGCTGGAACTGCACATAATTTAATTATGGCAAATGTACAGTCACATATAACTTATCTTGTTGAGCAGCTGAAATTTGAATATGTACGGATATGGAATATATTTTCGTATAAACTTATGATACAGAGAAATAGCAAGGACTATAATTATAATTTCAACATGGTTGATATCATATTAGATTTTTTAGTCAATAGTGGAGCAAAGCCGTTTATTGATTTTGGCAAAAAGCCGGATTGTGCAGTAGTGGCAGAAGATGAAACTGTATATTATGAAGAGGAATATATAGATTTTCATAATATGCTGGAATGGCAGAGTATGTTCAATGCTTTTACTTTTCATATAATAAGGCGTTATGGCAAAGAGGAAATTGAAAAATGGAGATTTGAATTTTCAATTGATGCAAGACCGAATAGATTCTGCATACAGGATGACGATGCAACTTTTGATGAATTTTTTCAATATAATTTTAAGTTTATAAAGAAGAATATACCTAAAGTTGAAATTGGAGGTTTTGGAATTGTTGAAGGTGGTTATGAAAAACTTCATAAATGGCTGGAATATTGTAGACGAAATGGCTGTGTGCCAGATTTTGTATCAATACTTTCATTTCCATATTCACATGTTGAGTCTGATGATAAGTATTTTGCAAAGAGAGTTACAAGCCATCTGTCAGTAGCAGAAGAAGTGCGTGTAATTAGAAAGAGTCTAGATAAGGAAGGCTTTGAAAAATGCAGGCTATATATAACAGAGTGGAATAATTCATTATCAAGCAGAAACTATTTAAATGATAGCTGTTTCAGAGCTGCATATGTTCTTAAAATGATTGATGAACTCTGGAATATTCCTGATGTGATGAGTGTCTGGATGTGCTCTGACCTTGTAAGCAGCTATTATGATACTTCGAGAATTGCTAATGGTGGAAGCGGCCTCATAACTAAAGATAAAATAAGAAAACCTGTTTTTTATGCATTTTTATTATTAAACAGAATGGGAGAAAAATTTATTGAAAAAGGTTCAAATTATATTATTACTTCAAATGGAATGAACAGTTATTATATTCTCTGTTTTAATTTTAAGGAATATAGTTGTGATTACTATCTTAAGGATGAAAATAATATGGAGCCGGATGATATAAGCAGCCTATTTGAAAATGATGATGATTTGAAACTAAACATAGATCTAAAAGGCATGCCTGATAATCAGAGATTTATAATAAAGAGGTATATTGTAAATCACGAGCATGGAAGTATTTTAAATGAGTGGAGCAAGTTTCAATATGAAAAGGATATTGAGGGAAGTGATTTAAAGCATCTCATAGATGTATGCATTCCAGATATAACTATGGAAAAACAGACGGTGCAGGATAAGATACTTAAGATTTCAGCAGTGCTTAAAATCCATGAAATATCACTTATTAATATATATGAAGATAATTAAAAGTAAAAGCACAATGTATTAATTTTTTATAGAAGCTAAAGTATGTGTTAATTATAAACGATTTTTATGATGATGCAACAAATCAAGTATGATTTGTTGCATTTTATTTACTCAAAAATCTAATATGAAACAAAAGACATATTAATGAAATTAGAGAAAAGCATTACATGATGAAAAAAAGTATAGTTATAGTACAAGGTAAATCAAATTTAGATTTGCTTTAGGAATAAAAATTCTACTGCGCAGAAGAGTTGTAATTGGGAAAGGAATGAGAATTATAAATATGGACAATGTGGAATTAGGCTTAAAAGAAACTAAGACACAGAGTGAAGCACAAAAAGATAATTTCTATGGCCCAGATTATTTTGCTGAAAATGATAATAAGAATAAAAAGATGGCATCAAAATCAGCAGTAATATGTTACGGCTTTGGAGATTTAGCATCACAATTTATATGGACATTTGTTGGTTCTTATTTAACTATTTTTTATACAGATGTTGTAGGTCTTACACCTATTATTGTTTCAGCCATAATGCTTGGGGCACGTATATGGGATGCAGTTAATGACCCACTAATGGGTGCCATTGCTGAAAGAACAAGAACAAAATGGGGAAGGTTCCGTCCTTACATTGCATTTGGATGCCCAGCGTTAGCATTATTTGGAGTAATGACATTTACCAATCCGTTTAATGGTTTATCTACAGCAGGAGTTATATGGGCTGCAGTAACATACATTGTAGCAGGCATGCTTTATACACTAGTTAATATTCCTTACGCAGCATTATCTGGAGTAATGACAGAAGATGCAGACCAGAGAAACAAAATCAATACTTCTAGAAATATAGGTATGAATGTTGGAATGATAATAGTAAATTCATGTTCTGCAGGATTGGCACTATATTTTTCAGGCTCAGGTGCACAGGTAGCTAATGGATATGGTTACATGATGGTAGCTCTTGTTTATAGCATAATAGCTGTTCCTCTATTTTTCGTTGTGTTCTTTACATCTAAAGAATATGTAGCACCAGTCAACAACATAGCTAAGTTTTCTTTCAAAGATACATTTGCAAATTTAGTACACAACAAGTATTTGATGATTGTTACTGGTATTATGGCATTACAGATGACTGCATTTATGGGGAGGATTGCTGTCTGTGCATTTTATGTAATATATTGCCTAGGTTCATTTACAATGATTGCATTCATAATGACAATTCCATCGATAGGTGCAGTAATAGGTTCATTATTTGTACCATATCTTGCAAAAAAGATGGGAAAGAGAAATGTACTTATGTATTCAATGCTTATTCAGGCAGTAGGGCTTTTAGTAATTTACCTTGCACCATTTGATAACATGACAATGGTAATTATAGGATGCTGTATATTCGGATTATTCAATGTAGGTTTCCCAATGACATTATCAATGGTTGCAGATTCGGTAGATTATATGGAACTAAAGACTGGAATTCGTACAGATGGTACAGCATATGCAACATATGGACTGGCTACCAAGGTTGGAAATGCTCTTGGAGGTTCTGTAGGAGTGCTTTTACTTAGTGCTTTTGGGTATGTAGCTAACGCACAACAGACAGCAGGTGCACTTAGAGGGATAAATATTGTAGTCAATTTAATTCCAGCAGTACTATTCATTTTGGCAGCAGCATTATGCTTGCTTTGGAAAATGACTGATGCACAGGCTGATGATATCCGTATAGCGTTGGATCATAAACAGAGATAAATTGGTAATAAATAACAAAAAGTAAATAATGAATTTTTTTAAGCTGAATAAAACCATGTAAACACTTTATATTAGAAGATAAATAATTTTACAGTTAAAATGATTTTTAAAATATAGATTACAAATAATAAGATACATTATTTTATATGTGATAGTGGAGGTAGAAGGATATGAAAAATGGAAAATTACAAGTAGCAGTTATAGGATGTGGAGGAATAGCAAATCAAAAGCATTTCCCAGCATTAACATCTCAGAAAGACAAATGTGAAATAGTAGCATTTTGTGATATTGTAAAGGAACGTGCAGAACAGGCTGCTATTAAATATGGAGTTGAAGGTTCAAAAGTTTATACAGATTATAATGAATTATTACAAGATAAGGATATTGATGTTGTACATGTTTGTACACCAAATGTAGCTCACTGTCCAATTACAGTAGCAGCTTTTGAAAGAGGAAAACATGTAATGTGTGAAAAACCAATGGCAGCAACTACTGAAGATGCGCAGAAAATGATGGATGCATGGAAGAAATCAGGAAAGAAATTTACTATAGGATATCAAAACAGATTTAGAACTGATGCACAGGCTTTAAAACGCTCTTGTGAAGAAGGAAAACTTGGAGATGTTTACTTTGCAAAGGCTCATGCTTTAAGAAGAAGAGCTGTTCCAACATGGGGAGTTTTTCCAGATAAATCCAAACAAGGGGGAGGACCATTAATAGATATAGGAACTCATGCTTTGGATATTACATTATGGTGCATGGATAACTATAAGCCTGCAACTATAACTGGTTCTGTATTTGAAAAACTAGGACATCTTCCTGAAGCAGCTGAAGGAAATATGTTTGGACCATGGGATCCTGAGGCTTATGAAGTAGAGGATTCAGCATTTGGATATATAAAGATGGAAAATGGAGCAACAATTTTCCTAGAATCATCATGGGCATTAAATATCAAAGATTCAAGAGAAGCTGCAACAACTTTATGCGGGACAAAAGCAGGAGCTGAAATGATAGGTGGAATGAGCCAACAGGGTTATGACTTAGTGTTCAACGAAACAACTGGCGGAGTACTTACAGAAGAGCATATTTCTGATACTGGGGCTATCGCATTCTTCGAGGGTTCAACAGGCGGGACACCAGAAGTTAAGGAATGTAAACAATGGCTTGAAGCAATCATAGAAGACAAAGAACCATTAGTAAAACCTGAACAGGCTTTTGTTGTAACTGAAATATTAGACACAATCTATAAATCAGCAGAACAAGGTAAGGAAATTAAACTAAATTAATTATTTGAAAATTAGAATAAGGTAATAAATATTATGAATACTGGAATATGCAGCATGTGTTGTTTTCTCATGATGCATATTTCAGGAAAGTGAGAAACTGAAAGGGGAAAATTAAGATGAAATTGGGATTTGTATCAGCAATATTAGATAAATCAAATTATGAAGAAATGATAGACACAGCAGCTAAATTAGGTTTTCAATGTGTTGAAGCAGCAAGCTGGCCACAAGGAAAGGCTGAACGACGTTATGCTGGAGTAAGCCATATAGATGCAGAAAAAGTTTTAGAAGATGATGAATATGCAGAAGATATTATAAGTTATGCGCAGGATAAAAAAATTCAAATTTCATCATTAGCATATTATCCAAACACTATGGATGGTGATATTGAAAAGAGAAATTTTGCAATAGAGCATTTAAAAAATGTTATCAAAGCTAGCAGTAAATTAGGAATTAACATGGTTACAACATTTGTAGGACGTGACCAGACTAAAAATGTGGAAGAAAATTTAAAACTTGTAAAAGAAATATGGCCTCCAATTATAAAGTTGGCTGAAGAATTAAAAGTGAAAGTTGCAATTGAAAATTGTCCTATGTTATTTGGAGTGGATCAATGGCCAGGTGGGCAGAATCTTATGACAACACCAGACATATGGGAAAAAGTATTTGAAATATTACCAAGCGATTTTCTTGGAATAAATTATGATCCATCTCATTTCGTATGGCAGATGATTGATTATATAAAACCTATATACCAATTCAAGGATAAGATATTCCATGTTCATTATAAGGATATAAAGGTATATAAAGATAAACTAAATCAGGTTGGGATCATGGCATATCCATTAGAATTTATGTCTCCAAAACTACCAGGTCTTGGAGATGTTGAATGGGGAAGATATGTAAGTGCATTAACAGACATCGGATATGATGGTGCAACATGTATCGAAGTTGAAGACAAGGCTTTTGAAGGCACTGAAGAAAAGGTTATAGACAGCTTAAAATTAAGCAAAAAGTATATGGAACAGTTTGTGATTTAAAAGAAGAAAAAGCAGATTTAAATAATAGGTGTGAGAGGATGATTTAAATGTCTCGAATAAAAACATGCGTAAGTTTATACAGCTTACAAGATGAATATTTAAATAAAAGAATGAGCTTAGAAGATATAATGCATTTTGCAAAAGAAAATAAAGTAGAAGGTATTGAAATATTGCCAGACCAGATGCTTCATGGAGCACCAGATTTAAGTGAGGAGACTTTAAAAAATTGGGAGAGGATGATGAGTGAAACAGGACTTAAGCCTGTTATTGCAGATGTATTTTTAAATACAAATCTTTATAAAAACCGTACACTTACACATAAAGAATGTATAGAGCTGTTGGTTAAGGAAATTAAACAGGCAGATAAGCTTGGAATAAGATTGATACGTCTTGTATCAATGGTGCCTTTCTGGGTATTAGAACCATTATTGCCTTACTGCGAAAAATATGATGTGACAGTAGCTTTAGAGGTACATGCAGGCATGGCATTTGATATTGCGGAAACAAGAGAGTTTATTGAAGAAATGAAGAGGCTGGATTCAAAATATATAGGACTTGTAATTGATACTGGTATTTTCTGTAGAAGGTTTCCTAGAGTTGTTAAAAATTATGAAATTAACAATGGCGCAAGCAGAGAGATGTTTGATTATATTGATAATTTATTTGAAAAAGGAACAGATCTTCATAAAGTATGTATAGAAAATGGAGGTAAATTCCCAGAAGACTTTATAAAGACAATGAAGACTCAGGAAGACAGAATGTTTGCACCATTATGTGATGGGTATGAAAATTATTCATATGAAGTATTAAATGAATATATGCCATATATAAAGCATTTCCACTTCAAATTATTTGAAATGACAGAGGAAGGTCCTGAATATTCAATGGATTATAAGGGATTATTACAATACTTACATGACCATGATTATGATGGCTATGTAGCTACAGAATATGAAGGTAATAGATTTACTATTCCAGGAAAGTCAGTAACTGAAAAAGAGCAGGTTGCTGCAAATCAAAAATATATAAGAGAATGCTTAAAGGAAATTCAAGGTTAGGGGGAACTATGAATGTTTGACAATAATGTTTTTATAGATAACAGCTGCGCTAATATTATGGTAGACGGAAAGAAAATAGGGTATGAAATGAAGACTAATATTACTTATTATCGTGGAATTCCACTTTCAATGGTTGAATATGTTTATGTAACCGAAGATGGAAATAAGGTAGATGATGAAAATATAAGAATTTCTATAGATAATGCTGACTGGTTTACATTAAAAGAAGCAGAAACCGTTACGTCTTATAAATGGGAATATGGGGAACCACTTTTTGTAAGAGTATTAAAGGATGGGGGACTCAGCAGAGGAACACATAAGATTAAACTTACTGTTGCAACTAGAACTGCATATATTCCAGTACCGCTAGAAGGTAATAAAGAAAGAAAGATAGTAATTGCATAAATTATAAAGGAGAATTCATTTAAGAAATAAAAAACAATTGATTCAAGAGGAGAAAGAATAATGGTTAAGAAGAAGGTACTTGGCATTTCATTTGGAAGAAAGATGAGCAATACTGAGGTTATGATAAAACACGCACTTTTAGAATGTGAAAAAGCAGGATATGAAATTAAATTTATCCGTGCTGATGATTTAAATATCCATATATGCACAGGCTGTATATCATGTGTTATAGGCATGACAACTGGACGTGGTAATGGAAACTGTGTATTAAAGGATGATTTCTATATAATAGATGAAGCAGTAATGGAAAGTGATGCTGTAATAGTAGGATCACCAGTTTACGAAATGACACCAACAGGAAACTTTAAGGTTGTATGTGACAGGATAGGGCCATCTCATGATATTTCATTTAGAAAGACAACTTATGATTCAGGATTATCAGATGGAAAGGATAAGAGCCTTTTACCTGATGAAAGAAGCTTTAAGAAGAGAGTTGGGGCACTTGTTGCAGTAGGTGGAGCTATGACAGAAAACTGGGTGACTTTTGCACTTCCTACAATGTTTGCATTTCCTATGTCGTTAGGAATAGATGTTGTTGATACTTATAAATATTTTGGAGCAATGTCATATGAACATGTTCTAGGAAATGAAAAAGTAATGGAAAGAATGAGCAGTTTAGGACAGCATATTGTAAAGGCTTTAAAGGCTGATAATGAAGAAGAACGTACAAAATGGCGTGGAGATCATGTGGGTATATGTCCAGTATGCCACAATGATATGTTAACAGTATCTCACAAAGGCATGGAAGTTGAATGCCCTACATGTGGAATAATTGGTGAATTAAAAGTACATGAGGGTAAGATAAAAGTTGATTTTCCAGATGAACAAATTGCAAGATCAAGAATGACTTATGCAGGAAAGTTAGAACATTCAACTGAAATCAGAACTTGTGCAGTAGGACCTGGACAAATTCCAGATTTAAAAGAAAGAAAACAAAAATATTTACACGTTGGAGAATAAATAATATAGAATGAGGAGAAATGACTAATGGAAGATATAAGAATTGCAATAATTGGACATGGATTTATGGGACATGAGCATGAAAAAATGCTTACTAAGATGGAAGGAATAAAGCTTGTAGGTTTTTCAGATAAAGATACAAAGCAATTGGAGGATGTAAAAGAAGGATTAAAGCGTTATTCAAGCAATGAAGAGCTTATAAATGATCCAGAAGTACAAGTTGTCCTTATTGCAGCAAATAATAATCAGCATCATGATTTAGTTATTCAGGCTGCAAGAGCAGGAAAAGATATCATTTGTGAAAAACCAGTTGCTATGACAGTGGCTGAACTTGATGACATGATGAAGGTTGTTGATGAATGTGGAGTTAAGTTCACGGTTCATCATCAGAGACGTTTTGATCAGGATTACCGTATAACTAAAGAAATCTATGATGAAAGATGTTTAGGCGATGTATACATGATAAAGAACAGCCTTTATGGATTTAATGGAAATATGCATGACTGGCATGTTTACAAAAAAGAAGGTGGAGGAATGCTTTATGACTGGGGTGTACATTTAATTGACCAGGTATTATGGATGATGCCTGATGCAAAAGTAAAGACAGTTTTTGCAGATGTAAGAAATATAATCAATTTTGAAGTAGATGATTATTTCAAGATATTATTGAAATTTGATAATAAAGTAATGGCAGAAATTGAGCTTGGAACATACCTATTAAAAGATAAGAAAGAAGATAAATGGTTCGAGCGTCACTGGTTAATGAGCGGTAATAAAGGAACTTCATATGTAGATGGTTTTGAACCAGTAGGAAAGATAACTAGAACAACTCATCTGTTAACAAATGTAAATGGTTCCCGAACTATGACGGCAGCAGGTCCTACTAGATCATTTGGACCACCATCAGAAGGTACTTTAGTAGTAGAAGATGTACCAGAAGTAAAAACATGCCATGAGGATTTCTTTAAAAATTATATCAAAGCATACGCTGGTGAAGAAGAATTCTTAGTTAAGATTCCAGAAACAAGAAGAGTTCTTTCACTTATGGAGGCTGTAAGGGAATCTTCTGAAACAGGAAAATCTATTGATTTTGAATAAGGGTAATTAGGAATAACAGTGATGGAAGAATGTTATCTGCGTATAAAGATAATTACGGAAAGCTAACTTGTGTGTAAGGAATTGTAGAGGAGAAGTCATAAAGTTATTCAAAAAAAGCGGTGAAGCAAATTTAAGTTTCAGCGCCTTTTTTGAGTTTTAGCAAGCACTTTTAATTCATTAAATCACATCTCGATTGAAAAAGTCTCTATAATAGTGGTTTTATAAATAATACTGAAAAAATATTTGAGATTAAGTACGATGTAGGGAAGTGCAAATTGATGCTTTTTAAAATTTAAAGATATTTATGAAGAATGATTGCATTACGAATTTATAATATAATCATTTTTATTATATAAAATTTACTATAGATAATTAAAGGTATGAAGTTAAAAGACTTTTAATAATTATTGTAAAAAATATAATGTGTTTTAGTTTTTGCAAATGTTGTTGCAAGCATACAAAAAAGGCTGTACTACAAGGCATTTAAACCTTGTAGTACAGCCATTCTCATAAATAAATGGTGCCGCTAGCCGGATTCGAACCGGCACGGTATCACTACCAGAGGATTTTGAGTCCACCACGTCTGCCAGTTCCATCATAGCGGCATGTTACTGACAAAAAATATTCTAGCATGAATAGATAAAAAATTCAACAGTTATTTTAAAAATAAATTTACAATAATATAATAAATTACATTTGATTACAGTTGTAACTTATGATGGAATATTTTCTATGTAGTAAAATAAGGAGTACATTATTTGAGAGTATATAAAGGAAAAAGGTATTTTATTGATATTTTTTTAATGAAAAAGTTTAGTTTTTATCATTTTACTATAGAAAAAATAAAAAAATGAATATTTAGAGAATAAATTTTCAAATAAAGGTTGTTCCAAGTGAAATCATTTGCTAGAATAGTAGTAGGGGAAACGCCCCGCTGGGTCAATTTGTGCCCAGAGCAATTTTGAAAACTTAGAAATAAGGTTTAATAGTTGTGATTATCTATTAATTAGGGAGGAGCAAAAATATATGATGTATTCAAAAGAAGTTGAAGAAATGTGTGTACTTGCTAAAGGTCCTAATCACGGGCCAGCACCAATTCCTGCAGAAGGAAAATGGGTTCAATCTAAAGAAGTAACTGATATATCAGGATTAACTCATGGTATAGGTTGGTGTGCACCACAACAAGGAGCTTGTAAATTAACACTTAATGTTAAGGACGGTATAATCGAAGAAGCATTAGTTGAAACAATTGGATGTTCAGGAATGACTCATTCAGCTGCTATGGCTTCAGAAATATTACCAGGAAAGACTATATTAGAAGCATTAAACACAGACTTAGTTTGTGATGCTATAAACACTGCAATGAGAGAATTATTCTTACAAATCGTTTACGGAAGAACTCAAACTGCATTCTCTGAAGGCGGATTACCAATCGGAGCAGGTCTTGAAGACTTAGGTAAGGGATTAAGATCACAAGTTGGTACTATGTACGGAACTTTAGCTAAAGGACCTAGATACTTAGAAATGGCTGAAGGATATGTTACAGAAGTAGCTGTAGACGAAGATAAAGAAATCATCGGATACAAGTTCGTTAACTTAGGAAAAATGATGGAAAGTATCGCTAAAGGTGTTGACGCTAATGAAGCTTTAGAAGCTGCTAGAGGACAATACGGAAGAGTTGACGATGCTGCTCAATTATTAGACCCAAGACATAACTAATTATTTGTGAAGGAGGAATTTTAAAATGGCATTATTTGAAAGTTATGAAAGAAGAATAGACCAAATCACTCCAGTATTAGAAAAATACGGAATGAAAACTTTAGAAGATGCAAAGGCAGTTTGTGCTGAAAAAGGAGTAGATCCTTACACAATCGCTAAAGAAACTCAACCAATCGCGTTCGAAAACGCTGGATGGGCTTACACTTTAGGTGCTGCTATAGCTATAAAGAAAGGTTGCGTAAAGGCTGCTGATGCTGCTGAAGCAATCGGAGAAGGATTACAAGCATTCTGTATCCCAGGATCAGTTGCTGATGACAGAAAAGTTGGTTTAGGACACGGAAACTTAGGAGCTATGCTTTTAAGAGAAGAAACTAAATGTTTCGCATTCTTAGCAGGACACGAATCATTCGCTGCTGCTGAAGGTGCTATCAAAATAGCTGAAAAAGCTAACAGAGTAAGAAAAGAACCATTAAGAGTTATCTTAAACGGTCTTGGAAAAGATGCTGCATACATCATTTCAAGAATCAACGGATTCACTTACGTTCAAACTCAATTTGACTACTACACTGGTGAAGTTAAAGTAGTTAAAGAAAAAGCATACTCAAACGGAGAAAGAGCTAAAGTAAGATGTTACGGTTCAGACGACGTTAGAGAAGGTGTTGCAATCATGCATATGGAAGGTGTTGACGTATCAATCACTGGTAACTCAACAAACCCAACAAGATTCCAACATCCAGTTGCTGGAACATATAAGAAAGAATGTATCGAACAAGGTAAGAAATACTTCTCAGTAGCATCAGGTGGTGGTACAGGAAGAACTCTTCACCCAGATAACATGGCTGCAGGTCCAGCTTCTTACGGAATGACTGATACTATGGGAAGAATGCACTCAGATGCACAATTCGCTGGTTCATCATCAGTTCCTGCTCACGTTGAAATGATGGGTCTTATCGGAATGGGTAACAACCCAATGGTAGGAGCTACTGTTGCTGTTGCAGTTTCTGTTGAAGAAGCTATGAGCAAATAGTAATACCAACATTTTATAGATTTATATTAATTTTAAATTATTATAAATTAAGTGTTTTAAAACATAAAAAATAGTAATTTGTCAACGTATTGAGTTGATAGATGAAAAAAGAGTAACTTTTTAGTTACTCTTTTTTCATATTTCTAAAATTTTTTATATAATTTCATCTGTAACATGAGTATACATATCTAATTTTATATATGATTTTTATGTTATAGTCTTTCTTGAATTACTTTTATATTTACATCCAAATTTAAAAGTATCCTAGTGTGAGTATGGATTAGACATGATACGCTCGTTTTTAATATTCTATAAAGATTGCCATAATAAATTTATAAAGTATTAAGATTTACGTTGATTAATATACTATTAAAGAAAATAATTGAATAATAGCTTGCAATTATATATTAATAGTGGTATACTTATAAATATTAAAAAGATTATTTAATTTTACACTTCTCC
>PPYF01370634.1_pt1 | contig 17052 bp, 18 predicted proteins | sample 1559871 | NCBI WGS metagenome assembly PPYF01 (sample SAMN08240021, study PRJNA423297) | Human gut metagenome, whole genome shotgun sequencing project.
GTGGAAAATCAACCCTGCTGCGTATGCTGGCGGGATTTGAACAGCCAACGGCCGGGCAAATTGTGCTGGACGGCGTTGACCTGGCGCAGGTGCCACCGTATCTGCGCCCGATTAATATGATGTTCCAGTCGTATGCGCTCTTCCCGCATATGACCGTCGAACAGAATATTGCCTTTGGCCTCAAGCAGGACAAACTGCCAAAAGCCGAAATCACTGCCCGCGTGAATGAAATGCTGGCGCTGGTGCATATGCAGGAGTTCGCCAAACGCAAACCGCATCAGCTCTCCGGCGGCCAGCGTCAGCGCGTGGCGCTGGCGCGCAGCCTGGCCAAGCGGCCAAAGCTTTTGCTGCTGGATGAACCGATGGGCGCGCTGGATAAAAAACTGCGCGATCGTATGCAGCTGGAAGTGGTGGACATTCTGGAGCGCGTTGGCGTGACCTGCGTGATGGTGACCCATGACCAGGAAGAGGCCATGACCATGGCGGGGCGTATCGCCATTATGAACCGCGGTAAGTTCGTACAGATTGGCGAACCGGAAGAGATTTATGAGCACCCAACCACCCGCTACAGCGCCGAATTTATCGGCTCGGTCAACGTCTTTGAAGGGCTGTTAAAAGAGCGCCAGGAAGATGGTCTGGTGATTGAATCGCCGGGGCTGGTGCACCCGCTGAAGGTGGATCCTGATGCTTCGGTGGTCGACAACGTCCCGGTCTACGTGGCGCTGCGTCCGGAGAAAATCATGCTCTGTGACGAACCGCCGGCCGATGGCTATAACTTTGCCGTCGGTGAAGTGGTGCACATCGCCTACCTGGGCGATCTCTCTATCTACCACGTGCGGCTGCAGAGCGGCCAGATGATCAGCGCTCAGCTACAGAACGAACATCGCTACCAGAAAGGGTTGCCGACCTGGGGTGATGAAGTGCGTCTGTGCTGGGAAGCCGATAGCTGTGTGGTACTGACGGTTTAAGGAGGGGCGATGAGTATTTATGAACCACCGGCCCGCCCGCATAAGCCGGGTGGGATAGCCCTATGGCTGGCGCGCATCAATATGAAACATGGCCGCAAGCTGGTCATTGCGATGCCATATATTTGGCTGATTTTACTGTTTTTGCTGCCGTTTTTGATCGTCTTTAAAATCAGCCTCGCTGAAATGGCGCGGGCCATTCCACCGTATACCGATCTGATGGAGTGGGCGGATGGTCAGCTGAGCCTGACGCTGAACTTTGGCAATTACCTGCAGCTGACCGACGATCCGCTCTACTTTGAAGCCTATCTCCAGTCGCTTCAGGTGGCGGGGATCTCAACGATCTGCTGTTTGTTGCTTGGCTATCCGCTGGCCTGGGCGGTGGCGCACAGTAAACCGTCGACCCGCAATATCCTGCTGCTGCTGGTGATCCTGCCGTCGTGGACCTCATTTTTGATTCGCGTCTACGCCTGGATGGGGATTCTGAAAAACAACGGCGTGCTGAATAATTTCCTGATGTGGCTCGGCGTTATCGACCAGCCGCTGACCATTCTGCACACCAACCTTGCGGTGTATATCGGTATCGTTTACGCCTATCTGCCGTTTATGGTGTTGCCAATCTATACTGCGCTGACCCGCATTGATTATTCGCTGGTTGAAGCCTCGCTGGATCTTGGCGCGCGCCCGCTGAAAACCTTCTTCAGCGTGATTGTGCCGCTCACCAAAGGCGGCATTATTGCCGGCTCGATGCTGGTGTTTATCCCGGCGGTAGGGGAGTTTGTGATCCCGGAACTGCTGGGTGGGCCGGATAGCATCATGATTGGCCGCGTGCTGTGGCAGGAATTCTTCAACAACCGCGATTGGCCGGTGGCATCGGCGGTGGCGATCGTCATGCTATTGCTGTTGATCGTGCCGATCATGTGGTTCCACAAATATCAGCAAAAACAGATGGGGGATCACGGATGAATAACTTACCGGTTGTGCGCTCGCCGTGGCGCATCCTGATTCTGGTGATAGGGTTTACGTTCCTCTACGCCCCAATGCTGATGTTGGTTATCTATTCATTTAACAGCTCGAAGCTGGTGACCGTGTGGGCGGGCTGGTCGACGCGCTGGTACGGTGAACTGTTCCGCGATGACGCGATGATGAGCGCGGTGGGGCTGAGTCTGACCATTGCCGCTGCGGCGGCAACGATGGCGGCGATCCTGGGCACCATCGCGGCGATGGTGATGGTGCGCTTTGGCCGCTTCCGCGGGTCCAATGGCTTTGCCTTTATGATCACCGCGCCGTTGGTTATGCCGGATGTGATCACCGGGCTGTCGCTGCTGCTGCTGTTCGTCGCTCTGGCGCACGCCATCGGCTGGCCGGCGGATCGTGGCATGCTGACTATCTGGCTGGCGCACGTGACCTTCTGTACCGCCTATGTTGCGGTGGTTATCTCTTCGCGACTGCGCGAAATTGATCACTCGATTGAAGAGGCGGCGATGGATTTGGGCGCGACGCCGCTGAAGGTGTTCTTCATCATCACGCTGCCGATGATTATGCCGGCGGTGATCTCCGGCTGGCTGCTGGCCTTTACGCTGTCGCTTGATGATCTGGTGATTGCCAGCTTTGTCTCCGGTCCGGGAGCCACGACGTTACCGATGCTGGTGTTCTCCAGCGTGCGGATGGGGGTCAATCCAGAGATCAATGCCCTGGCGTCGCTGATTTTAGGCGTCGTCGGAATTGTCGGATTAATCGCCTGGTATCTGATGGCGCGCGCAGAAAAACAACGGGTGCGCGATATCCAGCGTGCAAGACGCGGATAATCCACTTAAAATCGATACGGATATGCAGTCGATGCCGCGAACGTTCGCGGCATCGTTTTCATGGAAGGCATCACATTGGAACTGTTTACTCGAACTCGTCGGTCGCATGCCCGTTTGAATGTTCCTGCTATTGTGCAGGTGGCCGCGCTCGCGATTATTTTAATCCGTTGCCTCGATCTGTTGATGATATTCAACCTGCTCGGGTTTGCCGGAATGGTTGATTTTATACATCGCAGCGTCCAGACCTGGACGTTGACGCTGGTCTTTCTGAGTAGCCTGATGCTGGTCTTTGTCGAGATTGGCTGTGCGTTTTCGCTGGTGAAAGGGCGAAACTGGGCGCGCTGGGTTTACTTGCTCACCCAGGTGATTGCCGCCAGCTACCTGTGGGCCGCCTCGCTCGGCTACGGTTATCCGGAGCTGTTCAGTATTGCCGGGGAGTCAAAACGGGAGATTTTCCGTTCGCTGGTCATGCAAAAGATGCCGGATCTGCTGGTTTTATTCCTGCTATTTGTTCCCTCAGCCTCGCGGCGATTTTTCCGCTTACAATAACGGTGATACAATCCACGCCCCCGTTTTTGTGAAGGTCTTTGTATGCAGTGCGCACTTTATGATGCCGATCGTTGTCGTTCATGTCAGTGGATTGAGCGACCGATTAGCGAACAACTTGCGGCCAAAATGGCCGATCTCCAGACGCTGCTGGCGGATTTTGCCGTTGGCGACTGGTGCGCACCCGTCTGCGGCCCGGAACAGGGCTTTCGCAATAAAGCTAAAATGGTGGTTAGCGGTAGCGTAGAAAAGCCGCTGTTCGGCATGCTGCACCGCGACGGCACGCCGGAAGACCTGACCGACTGCCCGCTCTATCCCGACAGCTTTGCGCCGGTATTCGCCGTTCTGAAGCCCTTTATCGCCCGCGCCGGGCTGACGCCGTATAACGTGGCGCGCAAGCGCGGCGAACTGAAGTATCTGCTGTTAACCGAAAGCCAACTGGACGGCGGTATGATGCTGCGCTTCGTGCTGCGCTCGCAGGACAAACTGGCGCAACTGCGCGCGGCGCTGCCGTGGCTGCAGGCTCAGCTACCGCAGCTAAAAGTGATCACCGCGAATATTCAGCCGGTGCATATGGCGATAATGGAAGGCGAGGAGGAGATCTTCTTCACCGAGCAGCAGGCGCTGGCGGAAACCTTTAACGGCGTGCCGCTGTGGATCCGTCCGCAAAGCTTTTTCCAGACCAACCCGACCGTGGCCAGCGCGCTGTATGCGACGGCGCGTGATTGGGTAAGGGCGCTGCCGGTCAATCATATGTGGGATCTGTTTTGCGGCGTGGGCGGCTTTGGCCTGCACTGCGCCACGCCGGAGATGATGCTGACCGGGATTGAAATTGCCCCTGAGGCCATTGCCTGCGCCAAACAGTCGGCGGCGCAGCTGGGGCTGGATAAATTACAGTTCCAGGCGCTGGATTCGACACAGTTTGCCACCGCGCAGGGGGAAGTGCCGCAACTGGTGCTGGTCAACCCGCCTCGTCGCGGGATTGGCAAAGCGCTGTGTGATTATCTTAGCGAGATGGCGCCGGAGTATATTGTTTACTCCAGTTGTAATGCGCAGACCATGGCGAAGGATTTTGCCCATTTGATGGGCTACCGCGTGGAGCGGGTACAGTTGTTCGATATGTTCCCGCACACCGCGCATTATGAAGTGTTGACGCTGTTAGTGCGTATCTAACGCGGTGATGACAGCCCGGCAAGCCGTAGGCCGCCGGGTTATCACCGTAGGGCTTACTGACTCATCGCCTCTTTTTTCATGCCATCTTTCGCCATGTTATCCATTTTTCCCATCTTGTCCTTTTTCATGCCGTCTTTGTGCATACCGTCTTTAGCCATTCCCTCTTTACACATGCCGTCCTTACACATTTTGTCATGCGGTTTCGCCATGCCATCTTTGGCCATGCCGTCGTGAGACATTTCCATACCGTCTTTATGCATCGCATCTTTGCTCATGCTGTCGGCGGCCTGAACGTTCATCATAAACAGGGCGGACAGAGCAGCAGCGGCAATCATCATCTTTTTCATGGTATTTCCTCATCATTTTTGCGTTAGGGATTAACTTCCACCAAACCAGTTGTATCCCTGGTCTTCCCAGTAACCGCCTGGGAAACGATTGGTGATTTCGATAGATAAAACGTGCTTCGGGTTTTTGTATCCGAGCTTGGTCGGAATACGGATTTTCATCGGATAACCGTACTCAGGGGGCAGAATGCGGTTATCCCAGGTTAAGGCCAGCAGCGTCTGGGGATGGAGCGCGGTGGCCATATCGATGCTGGTGTAGTAGTCATCCGCGCAGCGGAAGCTGACGTATTTGGCGCGACGGTCAGCGCCAATCAGCTGCAGAAACTCGCGGAAAGGCACGCCGCCCCATTTGCCGATAGCGCTCCAGCCCTCGACGCAGATATGGCGGGTGATTTGGCTGACCTGCTGCATGTGATAAAGCTCGGTTAAGCTCCAGCTTTTGGTTGTCTGTACCAGGCCGCGGATCTCCAGTTGGTAATCACGTCCATCCACTTTCGGGATATCTTCTGGGCCATAGAAGGCGTTAAACGGGAAGGGGCGCGTGATCTGTGACTCACTGTATTCCGGTGCCAGATCGCGGTCGCTAAACAGGAATCCCTGCACGCGATCGTTAAAGCGAGACATGCGGGACAGCGCCGTCTCTACGCTTTCGTTATCGCTGATATCACAACCGGTGAGCATCATGATGCCGCCGAGCGTCAGACCCTGGCGCAACAGGCGACGGCGGTCTGGGCTCAGCAACTTTTCTGCGTCCTTAACCAAATAATGTGAATCGCTGGCGGAAAGAAAGGTCGGTTTTTTCATTTTGTTATCCTTAGCGTCCACGCAGCATGGCGAGTAAAGTTCGCGGCACCAGTAGCACCATCAGCAGGTGAATCACCACGAACAGGCCCATCGCGCTCATACAGAAGAAATGGATATAGCGGGCGGCCTCATAACCACCGAGCAGGTCACGCAGCAGCGGAAACTGCACGGATTTCCACAGTACCAGGCCCGACAGCACCAGACCGATACCCAGCAAAATCACGCCTAAATAAGCCAGCTTTTGCACCGCGTTGTAGTGGCTCAGGTCGGCATGCTGGAGCTTGCCGCGTAGCGCCTGGCGCAGGTCATCGACAATCTCGCGGGGTGAAAGCGGCAAGAATTTGTGGCGAAAACGCCCGGTGATGATGCCAAGCGTCAAATACACCACCGCATTGATTCCCAGCACCCACATCATGGCGAAATGCCACTGCAACGCGCCGCCGAGCCAGCCGCCGAGCGTGAGGCTGGCCGGAAAGGTAAAATCAAACAGCGGAGAGGCGTTGTAGATGCGCCAGCCGCTAAACAGCATGCCGGCAACGGCGATAGCGTTTACCCAGTGGCAGCAGCGCAGCCACAATGGGTGAATGTTTGCAGGATGCGATGCGGACATGGCCGGCTCTCCGTGAATGACATGTCCACAGCATGCGCGGTTTCTGATCACCAGATCCTCACGGAAGTTTAAATAAAATGTGATAACTTGCCGCGCCCGCCTGCGTTAAGCTTGAGAAAAGTCTGTCGGTGAAGAGTTATGAATAGCGCAAAGAAAATACTGCTGGTCGAAGACGATCAGGACATCGCCACCTTACTGCGGCTTAACCTGCAGGATGAGGGCTATCAGATAGTGCATGAAGCCGATGGCAATCAGGCGCTGATACAGCTTGAAAAACAGAGCTGGGACGCGGTGATCCTCGATTTGATGTTGCCGGGCGTTGACGGGCTGGAGATTTGCCGTCGTATCCGCCAAATGACGCGTTATCTACCGGTGATTATTATCAGCGCCCGTACCAGCGAAACCCATCGGGTGCTGGGGCTGGAGATGGGGGCTGACGACTATCTGCCGAAGCCATTTTCCGTGCTGGAGCTGATTGCTCGCGTCAAGGCACTGTTTCGCCGCCAGGAGGCGATGGGGCAAAATATCCGCCTCGAAAGCGGCTTGATAGCCTGTCACGGCCTCGATATCGAACCGCTGTCGCGGGAAGTGCGCCTGCGCGGTGAACCGGTCGAACTGACGCCGCGCGAATTTGACCTACTGTACTGGTTTGCGCGTCATCCGGGTGAGGTTTTTTCCCGCTTATCGCTGCTCGACCGGGTGTGGGGCTATCAGCATGAAGGCTATGAGCACACCGTCAACACCCACATTAACCGCCTACGGATTAAGATAGAGCGCGATCCCGCCGAGCCGGAAATCATTCTGACCGTCTGGGGAAAAGGCTATAAATTCGCCACGGAAAAAACGGAGTCTACGCCATGATCCGTCGATTGAGCCTCAGCCAGCGTTTAACCCTGGTGTTCACCACTATTTTGCTGCTCTGCGCCGTGGCGGTATGTAGCGTGCAGCTTTACAGCAGCAGCCAGTACGGGAATGCGATGGTGCAGCGGCTGTCGGCCGGGCTGGCGCAGCAAATTGTCAAAAGTGAGCCGCTGCTGGATGCGCAGGGGAATGTGAATCGGCAGACGCTCAAAACATTGTTTGACCGCCTGATGACGCTCAATCCCAGCGTCGAGCTGTATTTGGTTTCACCGGAAGGCCAACTGCTGGCCGATGCCGCTCCGGCAGGGCATTTGAAGCGGCAGACCATCGCCGTTGCGCCGCTACAAACATTTCTCGCAGGCGCCGCCTGGCCGGTCTACGGCGATGATCCGCGCAGCGTTGATAAGCAAAAAGTATTCAGCGTCGCACCGGTGCGTCTGAACGGCGAACTGCACTGCTATCTGTACATTATTCTGCAGGGTGAGGATCTCAATGCTCTCGCCGATACCGCATGGCGTGATGCGCTGTGGAGCACGCTCTCGTGGTCTTTGCTGCTGGTGGCGCTGTTTGGCCTGCTGGCCGGGATGACCGTCTGGTATTGGGTGACGCGCCCGGTGAAAAAGCTGACCTCGGACGTCCGCGGGCTGGACCAGGACAGTATCAGCGCCATTAAGCAACTGGCGCAGCAGACGCTGGAAAGCCATCCGGCGAATGAGGTGGCGATTTTGCGCAATACCTTTATCGAGCTGGCGCGCAAAATTGCCAATCAGTGGGATCAGCTGTCCGATAGCGACCGGCAGCGCCGCGAATTTATCGCCAATATTTCCCATGACTTACGCACGCCGTTGACCTCTTTGTTGGGGTATCTGGAAACTCTGTCAATGAAAGCCGATACGCTCTCACCCGCCGATAATCGCCAGTATCTGGCCATTGCGCTGCGGCAAGGACATAAGGTTCGCCATTTATCCCAGCAGCTGTTTGAGCTAGCCAAGCTGGAGCACGGCGGAATCAAACCCCAGCTTGAGCGGTTCGCCATTGGCGATCTGATTCAGGACGTGGCGCAGAAATTCGATCTGGCGATTGAAACCCGGCAGCTTAAGCTTCAGGTCGATATGCCGCGGGCGCTGCCGCAGGTGCTGGCCGATGTGTCAATGATAGAACGGGTGGTCACTAATCTGCTGGATAACGCCGTGCGTCATACGCCGATTGGCGGAACCATCGCGCTACGCGTTTGGCAGGAGGGCGCCCAGTTACAGGTCGAAGTCGCCGATAGCGGGCCGGGCGTGGAGCAAGATCTGCGCGACCAGCTATTCCAGCGGCCATCGGTGCTTAATCCGCAGAGCGTGCGGGAGAATCGCGGTGGTCTGGGGTTGCTGATTGTCCGCAGAATGCTGGAGCTGCACGGTGGGGGGATTCGGTTGATGGAAGCGTCCACAGGAGCCTGTTTCCGCTTCTTTGTCCCGCTGTAAAAAGAAACCCCGCTCGGCGCGATGCCTGCGGGGTATTTTCACTTACTGTGGGAACCACTGGTCGCTGATTTTCTGATAAGTGCCATCGGCTTTAATCGCTTTCAGCGCGCCGTTAAGTTTTTCCAGCAGGGCTTTGTTGTCCGGACGCACCGCAATGCCAAGGCCGGTACCGAAGTACTGCGCGTCGGTCACTTTTGGCGTCGCCGCGCCCAGCTGCGGGTTGGTTTTCAGCCATTCGTTCACCACGGCGGTATCACCAAATACGCCATCGATGCGGCCATTTTTCAGGTCAATAATCGCGTTCTGGTAGCTGTCATAGGCCACGGTTTTCACTTCCGGGTGTTTATCCATCAGGTATTTCTGGTGGGTTGTCCCGTTTTCCATCCCGATACGTTTGCCTTTCAGGTCTTCAAAGCTTTTGAACTCGCCCTTTTTGGCGATAACTAATGCGGAGTTAGCATAGTATGGGTCGGTAAAGGAGACCTGTTTGCTACGCTCCGGGGTAATATCCATACCGGAAATCACCGCGTCGTATTTTTTGAATTTCAGCGCCGGGATCAGGCTGTCGAACGCATGGTTGGTGAAGGTACATTCGGCCTGCATTTGTTTGCACAGCGCGTTCGCCAGATCGATATCAAAGCCAACAATCTGGTTGTTTGCATCCATTGATTCAAATGGCGGATAGGTCGCGGAAACGCCAAAGCTGATTTTATCTGCGGCATGTGCGCCTGCGGCAACGGTGGCGAGTAAGGCGGCCAATACTAATTTTTTCATGGATGTGCTCCTGTCTGTCTGACTTGTTAGATGCTGCCCTGCGTGTGGCATGGGGTTACAATGCCATTGTGTGAATTTATATGCAATATAGTTGAGTAAATATTTTATTAATTGCAAAAAAAAACGGACAAGCCAGCGACTTATCCGTTTTTTGTTTTTCTATTTATGCAAAACTTAATTGCGGCGCTCGAAGGCTAATGCCTTACGCTCAATTAAGCGCATGAGCAGCGTTAACAGGCCGTTGACGACCAGATAAACCAGCCCGGCGGCACCAAAGACCATCACGTCGTAGGTACGCCCGTAAAGCAGCTGCCCGTGGCCCATGACTTCCATCAGGGTGATGGTGTAGGCCAGTGAGGTACTTTTGAACACCAGTACCACTTCGTTGGAGTAAGAAGAGAGCGCGCGTTTGAGCGCGTACGGCAGTAGGATCGCCAGCGTGTCTTTCTTGCTCATCCCCAGCGAACTACAGGACTGCCATTGGCCTTCCGGGATCGCGCGAATGGCACCGTAGAATAGCTGCGTGGTATACGCCGCGCTGTTGAGCGACAGTGCAATCAGCGCGCACAGCCACGGCTCAGACAGCAGGTGCCACACCACCGGATAGTTCTGCAGCGACGGGAACTGACCCGGGCCGTAGTAGATCAGGAAGATCTGCACCAGCAGCGGGGTACCGGTGAATAGGGTGATGTAGCCGCGAACCAGCCAGACCAGCACCGGCGTTTTCAGCGTCAAAATGATGGTGAAAATCAGCGACAGCACTAGCGCCACGACGATAGAGGCCACGGTTAGCGTCAGGCTGGTATGCAGCCCTTTCATCAGCTCCGGTAAATACTCGAGCATCAGCCTGGTCTCCGTTCAAAGCGAGTGGTACGCAGGTCAATGCGTTTGAGGATGTACTGGCTTAACAGCGTAATCACCAGGTAAATAGCTGCGGCAACGATGTACCAGGTAAACGGCTCCTGGGTCCGCGTGGCGATGCTTTTGGTTTGCAGCATCAAATCGTTCACGCTAATCAGCGACACCAGCGCGGTATCCTTCAGCAGCACCAGCCACTGGTTGCCCAAACCGGGTAGCGCGTGGCGCCACATTTGCGGCATCACCAGACGGAAGAAAATGGCGCTTTTCGACAACCCCAGCGCCTGTCCCGACTCCCATTGTCCCATCGGGACCGCTTTCAGCGCACCGCGCAGCGTTTGCGAGGCATAGGCTGCATAGAGTAAAGAGAGGGCGATAACACCGCACAGGAACGGGCTGACATCGAAGTTTTCGATCTGCATCTGTACCGGAATTTGCACGAAACCAAGGTTTATCGTGAAGCCGTCAGACAGCGTCAGTAGCAGTTGAGAGGAGCCAAAATAGATAAAAAGCACCACCAGAATTTCCGGCAGGCCGCGCAGCACGGTAACCAGCGCCGAGCCTGCCCATGCGACAGGACGCCATTTTACTGACTCCCATACCGCAAAGAACATCGCCAGCGCCAGCCCGATGACCAGTGCACAAATGGCAAGGCCGACGGTCATGCCGGCGGCGCTTGCTAAAGGAAACATTTCGTTCATCAAGTCTTACTTCTGGAACCATTTAGCGTAGATGGTGGCGTACGTCCCATCTTTCTTCACTTTTTCCAGCGCAGCATTGAATTTCTGCTGCAGCTCGGTGTTGCCCTGGCGGACAGCGATACCCAGACCGGTACCGAAGTAGCCTTTGTCAGCCACTTTATCGCCCACGGCCGCCAGCTTGTCGTTCGCTTTCAGCCATTCGGTAACCACTGCAGTGTCACCAAAGACGGCATCAATACGACCGTTTTGCAGATCCAGCTTCGCATTCTGATAGCTGTCGTAAGGTACGGTAGTGATTTCCGGATGTTTATCCATGATGAATTTCTGGTGCGTGGTACCGTTCTGCACGCCGACTTTTTTGCCTTTCAGCTGGTCAACGCCGGTGAATTTGCCCTTCACGCCGACAAACAGCGCGGAGTTGTCATAGTACGGGGTAGTGAACAGAACCTGTTTTTCACGCTCAGGGGTGATATCCATTCCGGCCATGACCGCGTCAATACGGCGGAACTTCAGGCTTGGGATCAGGCTATCGAAAGACTGATTGCTGAAGGTACAGGTGGCATCAATCTCTTTACACAGGGCGTTCGCCAGATCTACGTCAAAGCCGACGATCTGGTTGTTGGCATCCATCGACTCAAATGGAGGGTAGGAGGCTTCCGTGGCAAAACGAATGGTTTGAGCGGCGGCAGCGGAGAGGCTGAAGCTTGCGAGCAGCGCGGCAATCAGTATTTTTTTCATAGTCATTGTCCTGAATCTCAGTGAGAAAGATAACTTCTAAATGCATCCGTCTGTGGGCTGTTAAAGCAGCTTGCATCGCCTTGTTCGACGATATAACCGTTTTCCATGTACACCACGCGGCTGGCCGTTTTACGCGCCACTTCGACTTCGTGGGTGACGATAACTTGGGTTATGTTGGTTTCCGCCAGTTCGTGAATGATGCTGACGATCTGTGCGGTGATTTCCGGGTCGAGGGCGGCGGTTGGCTCATCAAACAGCAGAACCTGCGGCTCCATCATCAGCGCACGGGCAATCGCCACGCGCTGCTGCTGACCACCGGAAAGATGCAGAGGGAAGCGGTCGCTAAAGGGTTTGAGGCGTAAACGCTCAAGCAGTTTCTCCGCACGGGCCATCGCCTGATCTTTGCTCAGACCCAGCACGCGGCAGGGCGCTTCAATCAGGTTTTGTACCACCGTCAGGTGCGGCCAGAGATTGTACTGCTGGAAGACCATACCCACGTTTTGACGCAGTTCGCGAATCGCTTTGTCTGACGGGGCTTTAGCAAAATCGAAATGGTTACCCGCAATCGCCAGAGTGCCGGATTTTGGCATCTCCAGCAGATTCAGCACGCGCAGCAGTGAGCTTTTACCCGCGCCGCTTGGGCCAAGCAGCACCAGCGTTTCGCCTTCTGGGCACTGCAGCGTGATGTCGAATAGCGCCTGATGTGCGCCATAAAAGCAGTTAATGCCGTCTAATTTAATGCTCATTGATACCCGTCACGAATATGTTGTCCTCGCCCTGGAAACGCCAGGTGCTTACTCCGCTGCCGCTTTACTCATCCCCGCTGAAGGTATCAGCCATAGAGGAATTATCAGCAATTGAGGCCGCAAATAGTACCTTTGACAGAATAGTTATGCAATATTTGTGCGTTAAAACTTAAATATAAACCAACTTTTCTTATAAAGTTAGCACAAAATAACGGTCGGGGTGGGGGCGGGGAATAAATGTCGGCATTCCAGAGGGAATGCCAGACATTTTGCCGGAATAACCGGTTAAGCAGAATTTGTTAACAGCTAATTAACGTTTCTCGAGAGATTGGCGTAATGTGCCCGCGGGCGAATGGGTGTTGTTGCCCAGATAGCGCACATCATCAACCGCCCAGCACTGCCCTTCACGCACCATCAGCACTTCATCCTTCCAGCTTTGGCTGCCCTGTTTTAACTCTACGCGCAGCGGGATGTTGCGAGCATCCGTGTTCGGGATGGTGGAGGCGCTATCGACGCTGGCGCTGCTCGGTGGCGTCGTGCTGCTTGAGAACATCCCGGATTGCAGCAGCGCTCGCTTGCTCGCATCCTGGCTGCTGTCATTAAGCAGTTTGGCCAGTCCATCGCTCAGGTATGGGCGCAGTACGGCGTAGTCGGACGTCCGATGCTGGATTTGGAAATCGTAAAACTGCTGTGCCACGGTATCCGGGCCACCTTCCACGCAGGGTCCGCTGCGGGTACCGATATCTTTATAAGCAGGGGTGACGGTCGTACAGGCGCTCAGCAGCAGCGCAGCAGGAAAAATAAAGGCAAGGTTGGTATAACGCATAGTGATTCCTTGTGTGCAGTCCCGGCAGTAATCGCCTCGGCGCCGCCATGCAGCGGGCGCGATTTATGTATACGATTATGGAGTATTCCCTTTTCAAGCATAGCGTATCGGTCCGATAATGCGTTTAGCGCTGAGAGCTAAGACATTGAACGTTAAAGAAGGAGCAGGTAATGCAATTTTCAACGACCCCCACCCTTGAAGGGCAGCCAATTGTCGAGTACTGCGGTGTAGTCACCGGGGAAGCCATTCTGGGTGCTAACATTTTCCGTGACTTTTTTGCCGGTATCCGCGACATCGTTGGCGGCCGCTCCGGGGCCTACGAAAAGGAACTGCGTAAGGCGCGGGAAATCGCCTTTAAAGAGCTGGGCGAACAGGCCAAAGCGCTGGGCGCTGACGCGGTGGTCGGTATCGATATTGACTACGAAACCGTGGGTAAAGACAGCAGCATGCTGATGGTCAGCGTAAGCGGAACGGCGGTTAAAACGCGCAGATGAAACGTTTTCTGGCGGTTTTAATGCTGGCCGTGGTGTTGGTGGGATGTGCCAGTAAAGAAGAGAAAAAAGCGGTGGTCGAGAAGCCTGGTTACGTTCTCGACCGCAGTCGTTCAGCACCGGCAGCCTATCCGCGCGTCAAAGTGCTGGTACTGCACTATACGGCGGATGATTTTGACGGTTCTCTTACCACCCTCACCGGGAGTCAGGTGAGCGTTCATTACCTTATCCCCTCAGTCCCCCCGCTGATGCGCGGTAAACCTAAGATCTGGCAGTTGGTGCCGGAGTCAGAGCTGGCCTGGCATGCAGGGATTAGCTTCTGGCGCGGCGCCACGCGGATCAACGACACCTCGATTGGCATTGAACTGGAAAATCCCGGCTGGAAACAGTCGGAAGGTACCCGCTTCTTTACGCCGTTTGAGCCGGCGCAAATTCAGGCGCTGGTCCCGCTGGCTAAAGACATTATCAAACGCTACAACATTGAGCCGCAGAACGTGGTGGCGCATGCGGATATTGCGCCGCAGCGTAAAGACGATCCCGGCCCACTTTTCCCGTGGCAGTCGCTGGCGCAGCAGGGGATAGGCGCATGGCCGGATGCACATCGGGTGGCGTTTTACCTCAATGGCCGTGCGCCAAACGCACCGGTGTCGACGACCAATCTTCTCGATTTATTGGGGCGCTACGGCTATGAAATTAAGCCGGGAATGACTCGGATGCAGCAGATTCGCGTGATTGCCGCCTTCCAGATGCACTTCCGGCCGGCACGCTGGGATGGCATTGCTGATGCCGAAAGTCAGGCCATTGCGGAAGCGCTGCTGGAAAAATACGGTCAAGGATAAGACTAGCGGGGCAGTTTACCGTGATCTTCAAGCCAGGCGGCGGTACGAATGATACCGTCGTCGAGCGAGACGATTGGCTCGTACCCTAACTCTTCACGCGCGCGGCTGATATCGAGGGTAAAGTCGAAATTTAGCTTTGAAACACCGTAGTGGGTCAGCGATGGCTCTTTCGCACTCTTATCGCCAAAGCGTTCCATGCTGCGGGCGATCATGTCCAGCATCGGGTAGGGAACGGAACGGATCCGGCAGGCAATATCCAGCTCGTCAATCAGTCGTTCAACGATGCTGCGCAGGGTGCGCGGTTCGCCGTTGGTGATGTTATAGGCGCGGCCGGACGGCAGATCATCGCAGCGCGGCTGGCTGGCAAGCCACATCGCGTGTACGGCATTCTCGTAGTATGTCATGTCTACCATCGCGTGGCCGCCGCGCGGCAACAGCACGCTGCCGTAATGGTGCATCATCTGCGCCAGACGTGGGATAAACACTTTGTCATGCGGACCAAAAACGCTCTGCGGACGCAGAATCGTAAAGCGCGTGTTGGGGTTTGCCTGCGCCAGCAGCTGGATCACTTCTTCGCTGGCAGCTTTGCTGCGAGCGAATTCGTTGGCGAAACGGTGCGGGCGGAAGTCTTCTTTGATATCGCGATGATGGTGATAGTCGAAGTACAGAGAAGGCGAAGAAATATGGATGAAATTACGTACCCCCCACGCCACGGCCCATTCGCCAAGACGACGGGTGGCACGGACGTTGGCCAAATCAAACGCGGCTTGCGTGCCCCACGGCGAGGTAAAGCTGGAGCAGTGCCAAAGGGTATCGACGCCCGCCAGCATGACCTTGGCTTGTGAAGAAACCAGTTCGGTTAGGTCAGCATGGACGAACTCGGCGCCCATTTTCTCCAGCAGTTTGCCCATCGCTTCATTGCGACCGCTCGCTCTGACGCTAATGCCCCTGCTGCGCAGATATTCAACTGCATTTCTGCCTAAACCGCTGGTGGCGCCGGTGACCAGTACCTTCATAATCATCCACAGTGTTAAAAAAGAGTTTCGTGCGCATTCTTCCGTTTATTTCACTCGTATGCAATGGGAAACTAAGACGAAAAAGGGTTATTGCGCATTTTTTCCTGTTGCTTGTTCTGCCAGATGAACAATTCGCCGCGCCATCCCGCGAAAGATGAAAAGGTGCGCTGGAATCATCAACAGCCAGTAGAGTAATCCTGGCATACCGTGCGGATGCCACCAGGCGCGAACGTCAAGTTCGCGATGTGTGCCTTTATCGACCATCGTAAAGCTCAGGCGACCCAGCCCCGGCGCTTTCATGCCGAACAGTAAGGTTAGCGCCTTTTCAGGTTCGACGATGATCACCTTCCAGCTATCGACCCTATCGCCGGTTTGCAGCATCGCGCTGGCAGGGCGGCCTTTGGCCAGCCGATGGCCAACTAGCAGATCCATGGCTGCGCGCGTTTTCCACAGAATATTTCCGAAGAAATAGCCCTCTTTGCCGCCGAGTTGGTTAACCACTTCCCACAGCGATGCCAGGCTGGCGGAGGTCTGGACGGTGCAACCCGCCTGTTTGGCAAAAAAACCGTACTCCGGACGCCAGCGGGCGAACGCCTGGGCGTCGTACCCCCAGTCGCTGGAGTTAGCCAGCTTCTTCTCTTCTTCCAGCGTGCGGCGCACTGCTTCGTCAAAGGGGATCAGGGTTTGCGGGATCAGCGCCCGCAGCGTGCGATCGTCCGCCAGCAGATCGTGCTTTAGTCCTTGGATCAACGCCTTCGCGATCGTTGGCGGCACGGAGGTGATGACATTCAGAAACCACACTGAAATCCAACTGGTAGGGAAAGGGATCGGGATCAGCAGACGATGGCGACCGCTGACCCGCATAAAGTGCTCAAACTGCTGCTGATAGGTGAGTTCTTCCGGGCCGGCAGCCTCTAATACGCGATGTTCAGACGCGGGATGATTGAGCAATTCAACCAGGTAAACCAGCAGGTTTTCCAGTGCGATGGGCGTGGTGCGTGAACGTACCCAGCGCGGTGGCGTCAGCACCGGCAGGTTGTAGACCATGTCGCGCATCACCTCAAATGCAGCGGAACCGGCGCCGACGATAATGCCGGCTCGCAGTTCGCTTACCGGCACACCGGCATCACGCAGGATATCGGCAGTGAGCTGGCGGGCGCGTAAATGCGCAGACTGCTCATGGGCTGGCGCCTGCAGCGAACTGAGAAAAATGAGCTGGTGCACCGGCGTTTTTCGCAGCGCGTCGCGCACGTTTTCAGCTACCCGACGTTCATGGGCGATAAAGTCCGAACCTTCACCCATGCCGTGCACCAGGTAGTAGACCGTCTCCACACCTTCCAGCAGAGCAGAAAAATCACTGTTTTTTTCCAGATCTACCGCGTGGCAGGTCACCCCAGGTAGCTGGAGTTTTTGCAGCCGTTCAACACGACGCGCCACCGCCCGCACGGAGTATCCGCGCTGGCTGAGTTCAGTGACCAAATGC
>PPYF01130022.1_pt1 | contig 17039 bp, 25 predicted proteins | sample 1559871 | NCBI WGS metagenome assembly PPYF01 (sample SAMN08240021, study PRJNA423297) | Human gut metagenome, whole genome shotgun sequencing project.
TACATTGTTTCTCGGGAGGAGAATTGGGGACCTAATCAATTGAATATCAATCACTTAGGTGAGAAACAATAAGAAATTTATTGTTTCTCTGCTATTTTTCCAGCATTTTATCGTAGTATTTGCAGCAGAAGTATTATATTTGTGATACAAACAAAAACAAACTACAATATGAAAACCATCACTTACACCAACAAACAGGGACTCGAACTCAAGATAAACAAATTTGCCTCCGGGGCATTCAGCCTTACCTTCAACAATGGCATCCACACCTTCTGCCGCACCGTTACGGAACTCAGGAACGTACTCCTGGAAAACGGGATGACCCGAAAATGGGCAGACAACGTAGAAGACCTGTTTGACCCCATAACTGAGTCAGACTTCATTGAGAAATACCGGGCTAAGAGTGGGGCTGAGATGGAAGTTTTACATTCATTCCGAGGATCGTTTGTACACATGGTAGGAACTGAATTAGAAATGAGATATATGGATGCCGAAACCTTGGCACGTAAAATAACCCGCTACGGGTTCAAACAGTTTTAATCCTTGGGTCCCAACTTTTTTCTCATTTTTCAATCAAAAAATTTTTTACTTCAGAAAACTTTTCTTATATTTGTGATACAAACAAAAGGATAAGACAATGAAAACACAGACCTACAAAGTTACAACGAAAAACGAAGTTCTTACCATCGAGGAGTATGCCACCTTCATCTATATTAAGGAGCGTGATTGTCAGTACCCTACCGAGTGGCTTTCCGAAGCGATTGACAGCGGTAAATTAGTACCAATTTTTAAATAGCATAAAGCTATGAGACTCAAAAGACTTCATCCCAGCAGAGAGGCCGCTAAGGCCTATGTAGCCACTTTGCCAAATTATTTTGACGTAGAAGTGTTTAGGCTCAAGTCCGGTAAATATTGGGTAGGTTCATATCTTGAGTGGCTGAACAGATACTAACTACTTATTAATAGGTACAGGACCTCATCAAGAGGAAAAACTTTCAGAAATGTTAACCCTCAATCAGGTAATGGAGTTAAAATAGAACATAAATTCAAGCCAGTTATTATGAAAAAATTCAACTGGGATCTCCCGGCAGACCCGGACCCCAAATCGGACAACTATTACAACGGAATCGTATCCAAGGAGCTGAAAGCCCCCAGCAATGTGGGAGAGGTTCTCCCCGGAGTTATCCACAGAGAATTAGTTACCAATCAGTCGGATTTTGTCAATGAAGGGATTCAGTCTATTCTTGACCGGATGGGTATTAAAACCGACAAGCCTCTCACAAGAAAGGAGAAACTCCTGGCATTCATCGGGTTTAAAGCTGGCTCAATGTGGGAGAGGTTGGTGGAAGACCAAAGTCAGTCAGAACCAGCTTCACCCAACCCTCTCGAAATTGTCATGATGGGACTTCTCAAAACAAACGGAAAAAAATGCTGATTTTATCGTAGTATTTACCGCAGAAGTATTATATTTGTAGTGTAAACAAAAACCTACACAACTATGAGAACAGTAAAATCGGTACTTATCGTCACTCGAATGGGATACGTGGAGGGAGTCTTCACTTCCTTCAGAGCTTTGGCTAACTCCCAAGGAGCCACTCGAATCAATATTGAAGGTGAGTATGAGTCTTATACTGAGTCTGAACTGAAAGACATTGCAGCTAACGGTCAGACATTTACCTACTTCGGCGAGAAGTGCAGAATATCAGCAAGAACCTTAAACAGATAACCATGAAAAAGATCGAAAAATACGTAGTATTCAAGTATGAAGACGAGTTCGGATTCCACTACATGAAAATTGACAAGCTTCCCGGGGAGGGGCCTACATACATGGAGCCCATCTCGTTCGAGAAGAAGATCAACCCCAACTGTACTCCGGGAGCCATCACTCAACAGCCGTTTTCGGAGGACGGAAAATCTGCCTATGTGCTCAGCTCAAAATTTGTCCCCGTGTCTGGTTGGTGGAACGACAAAGCCGAAGTTCGGGAATGGCAGGAAAGGACCCGGGTCTATAAGGCTCTCAAGGAGTTGAAGAGGAAAGGAGAGGACCTCAAGCTTGAGAAAGCCATTGAGCCTCTACGAGAAGTATATGCCCGGGTCAACCCCAGCAGGAGGAGCATATTTATTGCTCAGGTGGTCTACCTCCTCACCAAGTAAACATTTTTCATTAAAAAGATTGAAAAATTTCAATATCAGGGGAAAATTGATTATATTTAGGATAAACAACATGGACAACACAATGATTATCAATCTCAGAGAATTAATTGAACAGAGGGGGCTCAGGCTTCAAGAAGTGGCAGAAATTCTGTTCCCCGATAACCGATTCCCCCGAGCAGCTCTCAACCGGGTTCTCAACGGAAAAACCTTGTTGAATTCGGAGCAAGTCTCCCGTTTAGCAGCTTGGCTTGGGGTATCGGTTGACAGCCTCTACAAAGGAGCATGGAGCTCAGAATTTAAAGAAGAGACCTGTATTCTGACAAACGGGAACTACAGAGCAGAGTTATCAGTCAAGACAGGAGAGACGAAGGTGTTCCATCTCGGGTCCCTGTTTCATGAAACTGTTCTCCATGACCCGGCTATACCTCTCAGCAAGTACATTGAACTTCTGAACACCATAATCAAAAATCATCAAGCCAATGAAAGTAGAAATTAAGTTCGAGGCAAACCTCGAAGAAACTCAGGATCTCGAAATGGTCCGCAAGATCTGTCAGGTTATCGGAGCAAATCCCGTGACAGTTAAGACGACTGACGTCAAGAAATCAGTCCCTGCACAGGACGTGAAGAAGCCAGCTCCGGCCCCCAAAAGGACTGAGGAGCCCGAACCCATGCCGATGGATGCGAACTCCTCTTTGGGTTCTGACCCCGCTGTCTCCATTCAGGACATCCGGACTCTCCTGGCAAGTAAGGTGGACAATCACCGCGAAGCTATCCGGGCAAAGCTCACTGAACTGGGAGCGAAGAATGTGACGGGACTGGATGCCCGAAACTACGACGCGTTCTACGAATTCCTCAAAAACCTTGCGTAATGGGAGCCCCGAATCACTCATCTCGTAAGCACGCTATGCTTTCGGCATCAAAGGCAGACCGGTGGATCAACTGCACCCCCAGTGCCAGACTGGAGGAAAAAGTTGAGGAAACCGGTAAGCCTTCCAAGTATGCCGAAGAGGGTACTCTGGCTCACGAGATGGCAGAATGTTACCTCCGAGCGAGGTTCCGCATAACGCCTGTTGACGTTACGTCTGCTGAACTCAGGAAGCTGAAGAAGAGTGACCTCTACACTGAGGCCATGGATGAGCCCGTAATGGCTTATTGCCAGTACGTAACGGACCAATATACGGAAGCTCTACGGAAAACCAAAGACGCACTCGTTCTTCTGGAGGAGCGACTGGACTTCTCGGCTTGGGTCGAACAAGGATTCGGCACTGGAGACGCTTGCATTATCGCTGACGGGGTCATGGAGATCATAGACCTCAAGTTTGGCACTGGCGTGCCGGTTTTCGCTGAGAACAATGCTCAGCTGATGCTGTATGCTCTTGGGGCATTGTCCAAATTTGAGATGGTCTACGACATCAACATGGTAAAGTTGACTATCGTCCAGCCCCGGCAGGAGCGAATATCGTCATGGGAGATTACACCCGAAGACCTCTACAAATGGGGTGAGGAGGTAGTGAAACCCAAAGCAGCTCTTGCTTACTCCGGGGAGGGGGAACTCCAAGTCGGGCACTGGTGCAGGTGGTGTAAAGTCAAAGCTCTGTGTCGCAAGATGGCAGACCACAATCTGGACTTGGCCAAACACGAGTTCAAAGAGCCCGAACTCCTGACCACTGAGGAGCTCGCTCAGATTTTCGAGCAAGCCCCCATGCTCCAAGAATGGGTAAATGCTGTATCTGAGCACCTGCTCTCCAAAGCCATCTCGGGCGAGAAGATCCCGGGATATAAGGTAGTCGAAGGAAGGTCAATACGGAAATGGACTGACGAGAGTGCAGTTCAGAAAGTTCTTACCGCATGCGACTACACCCCGGATCAGTTCCAAGTTGTCAAACTGGCCGGGATCCCGGCTATCGAGAAGCTCCTCAAAAAGGACTTCGATTCACTGGTTGGGGACCTCGTCATCAAGGCTCCAGGCAAACCCACTCTGGTCCCCGAGTCTGACAAGCGTCCGGCAATGGGAATTGAACAAGCAAAACTCGATTTTTCTAATAACTAAACTTCACAACTATGAGTGCAACAACCAAAGTAGTAACCGGCAAAGTCCGGTTCAGTTACGCCAACGTATGGGAACCCCGGGCAATGGAGGGTTCCGACCGAGCAAAATACTCGGTATCAATCCTCATCCCGAAGACCGACTCGGCAACTCTGGCTCGGGTCAAGGAGGCCATCGACACGGCTCTCAAAGAAGGCATCGCCAAATTGGGTGGCAAGATTCCCCCCGTGTGGAAGAACCCCCTCCGTGACGGGGACACCGAAAGACCGGACAACCCGGAGTATGCTGGGCACATGTTCGTCAATGCCAACTCGGACAACCGTCCTGGCATCGTGGACGTCAACCTCAACCCCATCATCGAAAAAGAGGATTTCTACTCCGGATGCTATGGCCGGGCGTCGATCAACTTCTACGTCTTCAACACGAATGGCAACAAAGGCGTTGCTTGCGGGCTGAACAACCTCCAGAAGTTGGCTGACGGAGAACGTCTCTCCGGGGGATCTTCGGCAGAAGAGGACTTCGGCCAGAACCCGTGGGACGACGACGACCTTATGTAGGTTGGTATGCTGGGTCTTATTCGGGATTAGGGGTTCGAATCCCCGCCCAGCAACAAATTTAACAACAATTAACATGCCGAGACGCTTATATTTCGATACAGAAACATATAGCCCGGAGGACATTAAGTCCACGGGCGCCTATAAATACATAGAATCGGGGGACTTTCAACTCCTTATAGTGTCTTTTGCCTTTGACACCTCTCCCATTCAGGTGATAGATCTGGCCAAAGGAGAGGAGCTCCCCGATTACTTCGTTTCTGCTTTAACTGATCCGGGGATTGAGAAATGGGCTCATAACGCTGTATTTGAGAGACTCGTATTTAAGCGTATAGGACTACCTATCCCGATCGATCAATTATATTGCTCAATGACAAAAGCAGCCTATTGCGGACTGCCTTTGGCTCTGGATGAACTCTCCAAGGCGTTGGTCCTCGGGGAGCACGGGAAGAAGTCGACCGGTAAAGCTTTAATCCGGTTTTTCTGCTCCCCGTGCAAGCCAACTAAGTCCAACGGTATGAGAACCCGGAACATGCCGGACGACGACCCGGACAAGTGGAACGAGTTCAAGACGTATGCCGAATATGACGTGATTGCCGAACGCGACATCGTGGAACAGCTGGACCAATTCCCATTCCCGGAGTTCGAACGTCGGAACTACCTCGTAGACCAAAGCATCAATGACCGGGGAATTCTGATAGATCTCGATATGGCCGGGAACGCCATCTCTTTCGATGAGGTATACACGGAGGAGATGACCGACCGGATGAAGGAACTGACGGGCTTGGATAACCCGAACAGCTTGGCCCAGTTGAAGACGTGGCTCAACACTAATTTCGGACTCAACTTCCCTGCACTGGGAAAGCCCGAAATCCTCGAATATCTGAAAAACAATCCGGATGCTCCCGACTTGGTCAAAGAGGTTCTCGGGGGACGGCTTGCCTTGTCGAAGACTTCTACTAAGAAGTATATTGCTATGCTCAACTGCGCTGCCAAAGACCAGAGAGCCCACGGACTATTCCAGTTTTACGGAGCCAACAGAACAGGACGTTGGTCGAGTCGAATGATTCAGCTCCAGAATCTCCCCCAGAATCACATGAAGGATTTGGACCTCGCCAGAAGCATGGTAGAGAAAGGAGACTACGACCTTATCGAAATGTGTTACGACAGCATTCCGAATGTCCTTTCGGAGCTCATTCGAACAGCATTCATAGCCCCGGAGGGTAAAATGTTTGCAGTAGCCGACTTTAGTGCTATTGAGGCCCGAGTCCTGTCCTGGTTAGCCCAGGAGAAATGGCGACTCGACGTCTTCAACACTCATGGCAAGATCTATGAGGCATCAGCATCACTCATGTTCGGGGTCCCAATTGAGCAGGTTACGAAAGGATCGGACCTCAGACAGCGGGGCAAGACGGCAGAATTAGCACTCGGATATGAGGGATCGGTCAATGCAATGGAGAAGATGGACAAAGAGAAGAAGCTGTCCAAAAAGGAAATGTATTCCATTGTAGCTCTTTGGCGTCGAGCCAATCCTAAAATTGTTGAGTTTTGGGCGGAGGTGAACGAGAAGGCCATCGAGTGCGTCCAGACCAGGAAAACCAAGAAAGTAAGTTGTCTCGTCTTTGAACATGACGGGACCAATTTGACAATAGCTCTCCCAGCTGGGAGAAAATTATACTACAGAAATCCCCGGGTGAGACCCAACAGGTTCGGGCAGACTGGCATTGTCTACGACGGCATGGTCCAGTCAGTAGGATGGACAGAGGTAGAGACATACGGGGGCAAACTGGTGGAGAACATAGTCCAGGCAATCTCCCGGGATCTTCTCGCCGAAGCAATGTACAGACTAAGCATTATGAAAGACTTCGAAATAGTAATGCACGTCCATGATGAAGCCGTTGCAGAGGTAGACGAAGACCGAGCCGGGGATTGTCTGGAAACTATGTGTAGAGTTATGGGAGAGGATCTTCCTTGGCTGAACTGCTTGCCAATGGGATTGCCTCTCAAAGCAGATGGGTACGTTACTAAATTTTATAAGAAAGACTAATGACATACGACGGGGAACTTGATATTGCAATCGGACTGAGCGCAAGATCAAAAGTATGGAGCAACAAGAAACTGAAATGGTCTGAATTGGTCAGTCGACTCGGGGAGGAGAACAAGACCACTGAAACATTTAAGGAGTTTGTTTCTGCAAGCAAGGAGGACCAGCTCAAAATAAAAGACGTAGGCGGATACGTTGGAGGCTACCTGAGAGGGGGCAAAAGAAGCCCGGCCAATGTGGTCCACAGACAGTTGATGACACTCGACTTGGACTTTGCCCACAAAGACCTCTGGGATGACTTTACTCTCCAGTTTGACAATGCAGCTGTTCTGCATGGGACTCACAAACACTCAGATGCGTCTCCCCGGTACCGACTAATAATGCCACTGAGCAGAGAAGTCACGGCTGATGAGTATGTGGCCATAAGCCGAAAAATTGCCGGGATAATCGGCATAGACCTTTTCGACAATTCAACTTTCGAGACCAACCGACTCATGTTCTGGCCTTCTACGCCGAAGGACATGGACTACTACTTTAAGGTTCAGGACGGTCCATGGATTGATGCTGACGAGATCCTCAACTCCTATGCCGATTGGAAGGACTCATCACTTTGGCCCACAGCTTCGTCCCGTTTCGAAGCTGTCGACAGAGCCGTTAAGAAGCAGGAGGACCCAACCATAAAGAGGGGGCTCATAGGAGCGTTCTGTAGGACGTACTCCATACCCGAAGCAATAGAGACCTTCCTCTCTGACACCTATGTCCCATCAGCATTGGAGGGCCGATACACTTACACAAAAGGAAGTGCTTCGGCTGGTCTTATCGTGTATGAGGACAAGTTCGCTTATTCCCATCATGGAACTGACCCGTGTGGGGGTAAACTTTGCAATGCGTTTGACTTGGTCCGCATACACAAATTCGGCCACCTTGACGACAAGGTCAAGGATCCCTCGTCGAAGTTGCCAAGTGTGTCAGCAATGGAGGAGTTCGTACGCAATGACCCCGACACTAAGACAACCATTGCCAACGACCACATCAACAGTGCCAAGTACGAGTTTGCCGATCCGGAGCATGACAGGACCCAGGAAGAAGTCGTCGAAATGGAGGTTGACCCGGAGGCTGAGAGCGTCGAGTGGATGAAGGAGCTGGAGGTTGATACTCGGGGAGCGTACCTCTCGTCGGATGCCAACCTCAACCTCATATTTGCAAACGATCCCCGGTTCAAAAGACTGTTCAGACAAAACGACTTTGACGGGAAGAGGTACGTTTTCGGGAATCTCCCGTGGCGTCGGGTTATTAAGCCGGAGCCGGTCAAGAACGTAGACTACTCCGGGGTCCGGAACTATTTGGGTTGCGTATATGGAATAACGTCCTCGCTAAAGATCGACGATGCCATGGCTCTGGAATTTGAACGCAACCACTTCCACCCGATTCTGGACTACCTCAATGACCTCAAATGGGACGGGATCCAACGGGTAGACAAACTCCTGATTGACTACATGGGGGCTGACGACAATATCTACTCTCGCGAAGCCATCCGCAAGATGCTGGTTGGAGCAGTTGCCCGAGTTATGAACCCCGGGGTCAAATTCGACCTTGTGCTTATGCTCGTAGGACCTCAAGGATCCGGCAAAAGTACGTTCATCAAAAAATTGGGAAAATCCTGGTTTAGCGATACATTCCTGACAGTCCAAGGAAAGGAGGCTCTCGAGCAGATCCAGGGGGCATGGCTTATTGAAATAGCTGAGCTCTCCGGTCTCCGCAAAGCGGAGGTTGAGTCAGTGAAGCATTTCATATCTAAGTCCGAAGACTCATTCCGACCAGCGTATGCCAGAACTTCTGAGATATATCCCCGGCAATGCGTCTTTTTCGGCACCACCAACGACAGCGAATTCCTGAGAGATCCCACTGGCAACAGACGCTTCATGCCAGTGGACGTGGTCCCCAACAATGCCAAAAAAGACGTGTTCATGGAACTGGACGACGAGATAGACCAGATATGGGCTGAGGCAGTTGTCCTGTACAAATCCAAGGAAAAACTCTATTTGAGCCATGAAGCAGAAAAAATAGCCAAAAATGAGCAAAGCTCGCACAGCGAGTCGGATGAACGGAAAGGCATCATTGAGGCGTACTTGGAACGTCAACTCCCGGACAACTGGGACTCAATGGACCTATACCAGAGAAGAGACTTCCTGGTCGATGAGTTAAACCCCAAAGGGACCACCCCCCGAGACTACGTGTGTGTTGCTGAGATATGGTGTGAATGTCTTGGGAGGAACAGAGAGGACATGGACCGGTATAAGACTCGAGAAATCAATGACTTGTTGAAGAGTATGCCCGAATGGGAGCCATGCAAGTCTACTAAAAATTTCCCCATTTATGGAAAGCAAAAATACTACGTGCGAAAACTCGATTAATTTTGCAACTGGAGAAGAATATGAAAAATATAGAAAGCGAAAAGACATTAGAGCGTTCGTTGAAGAATTCCGTAGAAGTAAAGCTCAAAGGGTGGTGCCTGAAGTTACTGTCGGCACATATTACGGGACTCCCAGATCGTCTATGCCTTTTTCCTGGAGGTAGGATCTTGTTTGTGGAACTGAAGACCACGGGCAAGAGACCCCGGAAGATTCAACTCTTCATCCATAACAAATTGAGGGGTCTTGGCTTCAGAGTTGAAGTGGTAGACACCCCAGAACAAATTGAAACAATAATAAATGAATATGAAGAACAATGCAAATTTAGCTCAGGCAAGAATTGATAGAGCAATTAAGGAAGAGGGGGACTACTATGCTACTCACCCCTCTATGGTTGAGAGATTTATTTCTCGGGTTTCGGAGAAATATGAACTCGGAAGAATTTTAGAACCTGCTTGTGGGGGGTCATATTAGTATGGTATTAGAAGATTACCTATACGAAGTAGAATCTACCGACCTATTTGACAGGGGGTTTGGAAATACCGGGCTTAATTTTTTAGAGAGGACCGAATTATTCGAGGGGTCGATCATAACGAATCCACCTTATTCTCTGACCGATGAATTCGTTAAAAAATCGATAGAGATCCAAAAAGGTCCCGGAATAATTGCAATGCTCTTTCAGCTACAATGGATAACAGCCCAGAAAAGATCTGTGTTTGAACCCTATTTGTCTGATATATACATACTTAGAGGAAGAGAAGGATGTGGTAAGAATGGAGATTTTTCCGCAGTACTAAGAGCCATCAACTACGCGTGGTTCGTATTTAGAAAAGATTTCACAGGGATAAAAGAAGTACATATAATATGAAATATAATGATCTCCATCAATACCAGCTACAAGCTGTTGACCACATAATAAGCCACACGCACTGTGCTCTGTTCCTGGACATGGGATTGGGTAAAACAGTGTCTACTTTGACAGCCATCAACGAGCTCATGTTTAAAGAGGTCGAGGTCCGACGGGTATTAGTCATAGCTCCCAAAAGAGTAGCCGAATCAGTCTGGACACAGGAGGTCGAGAAATGGGACCACTTGAAGCACATTAAAGTGTCTCGCATCATCGGAACAGAACGTCAACGTCGTGAGGCTCTTGCCAAGAAGGCAGACGTATACACCATCGGAAGAGACAACGTGGCTTGGCTATGCGGGCTCTACGGGGGATCTTGCTTACCGTTCGACATGGTGGTCGTCGACGAGCTCAGCAGTTTCAAGAACCCCAAGTCAATCAGATTCAAAGCTCTTAAGCACGTTCAGGCTTCACTCTCCCGAGTAGTAGGTTTGACTGGTACCCCGGCACCCAACGGTCTTATGGACCTTTGGGCCCAAATGTACCTCCTGGACCGGGGAGAGCGCTTGGGCAAATACATATCCCACTATCGTGACAACTACTTTAAGCCAGGACGTAGAAACGGGCATATTGTATATTCGTACGACATATCCAAAGAGAATCAGGAGCGCATATATTCAAAGATAGGGGACATCTGCATGAGCATGAAAGCTAAGGACTACCTCGATCTCCCCGAGCGCATCGACAACATAGTGGAGATCCAGATGCCCCCGGAAATCCAAAAAGCTTATGACTCCTTCGAGGAGGAACAAGTTCTCAGCATGATTGATCAGCTCGGGGACGCCGTAGAGATACCAGCTGTCAATGCAGCAGCTTTGTCCACGAAGCTCCTCCAGTTTGCCAATGGAGCAGTGTACGATGAACAGAGAGTGGCCCATGAGGTGCACACGTTGAAGATCGAAGCCACGAAGGAACTCATTGAGGACGCCGGGGGACAGTCAGTCCTCATAGGTTGGACCTTCCAGCATGACAGAGACCGGCTCATGAAGGCTCTCGCCAAGTATAAGCCCCGGGAACTCAAAACGGAGAAGGACATCGTTGACTGGAATGCTGGCAGAATCCAGGTTCTTTTGATGCACCCGGCTTCCGGGGGCCATGGGCTCAACCTTCAAGCCGGAGGACACCGCATCATCTGGTTTGGGCAGACCTATTCTCTCGAGCTGGAGCAACAATTCAATGCTCGGCTTGACCGACAAGGACAGAAGGAGGTCGTGATAGTCAATAAACTGGTATGCTCGAAGACAGTGGACCAGGACGTCATAAGAGCCCAGAAAGCGAAGACCCGGGGGCAGGATGCTCTCATGGAAGCTGTAAAAGCGAGGGTCGAAAAATATCTGAAAAAATATCGTAAAACATCGTAGTATTTGTCGCAGAAGTATTATATTTGTGACACAAACAAAACGATAACACTATGAACTACGAAAACAAACACCGAATCGAAAGTCTGGCAAAAGCCGCTTGTCCCAACAACAAAAAAGTCTCGGTCATATTCCGAAGCAAAGAGAACAAGTTATCCGACCGGCCCAACGCTTTCATAGTAACTGTCGGGAAGAAGGGCTACACCTCAGTTAGACATAATCACAGTCGAATTGGATTGAAATAATTTCAATTTTTCTGGTGAAAAATTTTTTCAATTGGACATTTTTTCTTACTTTTACACTACACTTAACAACTAAACACTATGGAAAAGTTTATCAAAAAGTACGAGAGCTACAGCACGAAGGTTCTCCAGAAGCTGGCAAAGGTCAAGACGGGCGATGAGCTCGACGTCATCAACTCTATCCTCGCATCGAGGGGAGCATCCCAGGAGCATCCGGCAGAGGAGGGCGCTGTCTACAACGCCACTGAGACCGAAGAGTACAAAGCCGAGAACGGCATCAAGGAGAACGACGAGGTCGCCGGGGAGAAGCCGAAGAAGGCTCGCAAGGCAAAGACTCCGAAGGAGCCCAAGGAACCCCGCCCGCTGAAAAAGGAGGTATCGGCAGAGGAGGCAAAGGCTAACCTCGAGAATGCCAAAACCAACATTGGTCGCTTCTGCAAGTTCATCTGCACGAAGACCAAGGAGCAGACCGACGGCATCATCATCGGAGTTCGTCTCGATCCCCGCAACAACTTCATCCAGTACCGCATCAAGACCAACGACGGGCACGTCTGGGGCAAGGGCATCGACTCGAAGGACCTGGAGCTCGGCGAGATGGCTCCGGTTCCTGAAGAGACCGAGAAGCCGAAGCGCGGCCGGAAGAAGGCTGACGAAGCAAAACAGAACGAGCCGGAGAACGCACCGGCTGAGGAGTAAGTCAGAACTCCTCGCCAAGTGGAGCCGTCACTCCCCTTGGCACCCCGGAGTGGTACAGGAGGGTTCGAGTCCCTCCCCGGGGTCTAACCTATATACTAAAAATCATGAGTAACATACTTAAACACGCTGATCAAATCATCAATGAGCGGTCGGAGGAAAAGGAGAGACAATACGGACCGTTCATGGAATGCAACCAGAAGGCCGCAGAGATCGCCTCGGTCATTACCGGTAAGCCTCTGACCGCTCTTGACGTGTCTTGGGTCCAAGTGGCAGTGAAAATGGCACGTGAATCCAATGCGCACAAGGAGGACAACCTCCTTGATATGGTAGCCACAATCGGGGCCATCAACAACGAACTCGAGGAACCCAAGCCGTTAAAAGCTCCGGGAGTAGTACCTACGTACTTCTCAACCATTTCGGAGGCTGTGGACTTCATCCGGATCAGTCCCATCGAGGTGCATGAGATCAAACATGTTCTCACAGAAGAGGGACGCAGAATAGCTGTATACTACTCCCACAAAAACGATCCATTCTCAAACATCAAGCCATGAACACACAAGACTTTAAGCCATTCATTAAGAGCTGGGAGGAGATTTATGCCCTCCAGGGGGAGCTCCAGCTCATGTACAGACCATATTTCAAGGAGCGCATCGCGAACTTTGACATCAACACTTTGGAGGATCAGGAGCTTTTCAAGAAACTCTGTTGGCAGATTGTCGAGGAACTCGCTGAGGCAAAGGAGGCTATCGAGGAGGAACTCGATAGCGAGCACTTTGAGGAGGAGCTGATTGACGCATTCAATTTCATGTTGGAGCTTTACCAGCTTTATGGCATGACTCCCACTTTCGACTGGACGATGCCTAAATGGGCACAGGTTCTGGAAGACGAAGATTTTGCGGGAGATCTGCTTACCCTAATCGGAAACATCGGCATGACAGCAAACTGTCTCAAGAACAGAGAGTGGAGACAATCTCAGTACATGGTTGACTTGGTAGTTTTCGAGGACCGGCTCAAGTGGATATGGACTTACTTCGTCATAATGTTCGAGCATTTGGGTCTCTCAGAGACTCGAGTCAAAGAGCTCTGGTCGTTGAAGTATCAAGTAAATGTGTTTCGCATTAAATCCAAATACTGACATGGGTAGAATATTCAAAGACTGTTTCGAAATGATCCGGGAGATGGATCGGGAGCTCAAGGTTTCCGGCATCACGGTTCCGGTCAACCATTACCAAAACCAGGAGCTCAGAGGGGACGACCGGCTCACCAAGGAACTCATCGGAGTGAGCTTCGTCATCTCAAAGCCGTATCTCGGCAAACGCGAGATGCTCGACTTTATGTTCAAAGACGAGGCCGAGCTCATCGAGAAGTATTGCCGAGCAGAGCTCTCCGACCGGCTTGACCGAAACGGGGTCAATCCGGGTAAGAGCTGGGAGATCCGCCGGGACTTGTGGCAGAAGCTGGTGAGCAAGACTCGGCAGGAGGGTCGCTTCGACTACACCTATTCGGAGCGTCTGCACATCTTCCACAAGGGACCCGAGATCCACCAGTTGGACAATGTCATCATGACTCTCCGGGACGACCCGCACTCCAGACGAGCAATGGTCATGATCTTCGAGCCGGAGGACACCCGGGCAACAGCCGGGGCTTTGACCCGAGTACCTTGCTCCGTCAGCTACCAGTTCCTCATCCGAAACAATCGGCTCCACGTGATATACTACATTCGGAGCAATGACTTCTTCAAGCACTTCGCAATTGACATCTGGTTGACGGAGGCCATGATGGACTACGTGTTCAACATCCTCGCAGCTACCTACCCCTCTCTCAAGAAGGGCTCTCTGCATTACTTCGCTGGGTCCCTCCATGCATATAACGAAGATCTCTCCAAATGGGTAATCTATTAAGCTATGACTATCGACGAAGCAAGAGCTAAAGCTCATCAGCAATATGACGATTGCATGTTCTGCCCGGGATGCTCGAGGCTCCTGACTGGGCTCCACATGGGGAGCCAGTGCTACACTAACTGGATCGAGAAGAAGGCACAGCAGATCCTCAAAAATTCGAAGAAAGATGGGCGTAGAAGTTAGAGTGTTGACCGAGGTAGTCTTGACCTCTTTGGCTGGAGCAGCTATATTCTACATCACATTTCTGATCGCAGTTGACGAAGTCAGAAAGGACATAAAGCGCAAAAGGCATGGCAGGAGGAAATGAGGAGCCCATCATCATTGGGCTGGCAATAGCAGTAATAATCGGAATAGGGATCGTTTGTCTCATGGACGCTCTCAAAAACAAACTCAAGGGATATGTGCGGAATAAGTATAGCAAGAAGGGCTAACGCCATTGACCAGATCAAGCATCGGGGCATTGAATCCGCCCAGATTGCCGAAGGAGGATGGTTTCTCGGTCATGTCCGTTTGCCCATTCAGACTGAGCCAGGCGATGGCCTGGCTCAGCCTATAGAGTTAGCCGGAAACAATGGGTGGCTTCTTTACGTGGGGGAGATCTACAACTATCCTACGAGGTATTCCAGCGACGTCGAGTATCTTCGCGACTTGTTCGGAGCTCAGGTTCCGGGGATCAACTGCTTGGAGGACATCCTTCTCGAAGCTAACCACTGGGATGGCATGTGGGCAATATGCTGGTACCGGAAGGGTCAAATTATTGCTTTCACAGACCCTCTCGGAAAGAAGCAACTCTACTACAACCAATTCGGGGAAATCTGCTCGGAGATAACCCCATTGGTGTCAGACTTCAAGGACTTCGACCGGTACTATCAGTCGGAAGTGTTCAAATGGGGCTACAACTGGGATGACCGGACTCCATGGAACAACGTCAAGCGTATTATGCCGAATACTGTCTATTCCTTCGATGACATGAAGGTGAAGCCCACCATTATCCGGAGGGACTACTACAGATGGGGGATAGGGGAACGGAGTCATTTCGCAAAATCCGAGTTCGCCGAAGTTCTCCGGGGCTTGGTCGAGAGGTCCGTAAAACGCCGGGCAATGTACTCTAAAGTCCCGGTCGGAGCTTTGGTTTCTGGAGGACTGGATTCATCCATAGTTGCCTCTATTCTTCATCGAATGGGCCTGGGGGTTAATCTCTATATGGTGGAGAATAATGAATCAAAATTTGGCATGCTATTGTCCGAATTTTTAGGGGTTTCTATCACCTCTCTTGGCCCTATCCCCGATGATGATTGCCTGGAGAGGTGTCTCCGCTACAACGAAACCCCCATCGACTTGGGCTCCATGATCCCCCAGTTCCGACTCATGGAGAAGGTCAAGGAGAAGGTCATCCTGACCGGGGATGGAGCTGACGAACTCTTCGGGGGCTATCGACGAGTTGATGACTACGACTCCCAGCTCTCAGACGTGTTCCAGGAGCTTCCGTTCTACCACATGCCTCGTCTCGACCGGGCTTCCATGAGGAGCACAGTCGAACTCCGGACCCCATTCCTGGGGCATGACGTTGTTAAGTTCGCTCTCAACTTGCCCCGGGAGTACAGAACCCATAAGCGCATTCTCAAAGATGCTTTCAGCGACGTTCTGCCAAAGGAGATCCTCGAACGTCCCAAAGAGCCTCTCAAGTGTCGGAGCATCCGACAGGACCCGATGGCGTACCGCAAGAAGTGTCACGAAATATTCTACAACTTATGGCAATAGCTATTGGGTATTACCGGGTATGGTTTAAAGAAGATGACTCCAATACGGAGGCTCAATGGTTCAAAATGACGCTCCGGAAGGGATCTGTTAGACCTTCCATCCGTTCTATAAATCGGGAAGAGGCTCTGTGGTGGATCAAGTCCCGAAACATGAAGGACGTTACAGCGGGAAATCCCGCTGGCAAGATTTTCGAATCGGAGGGCCAACCGTTCAAGAAGGCATTTCAGGAGCTGCCTCTCCACACACGTTACAATTTTATAGAAGGAGCAGGTCTCTCATCAGGTACAACACACCGAGCTCGGCTCGAAAAATATTTTAAAAAATGAAAATCGTAAAAGTAAGAAATGTCAAGACCCCGACCAGAGGAACGGGTTTGTCCGCTGGGCTGGACTTCTACATCCCAGAAGACTTCAAAGCCAAACAGATCTGGCCGGGCGAAAGCATCAACATTCCATCGGGTATTCGAGCTCAAATACCCCGGGGGTGTGCCCTCATCATGTTCAACAAGAGCGGTATTGCCACCAAGCACCAGCTTCAGGTCGGAGCCTGCGTGGTTGACGAAGACTACCAAGGAGAAATCCATCTGCACGTCATGAACGTCGGCAAGGAAGTCGTCATCCTCGAGCCGGGCATGAAACTGGTTCAGGGTTTGGTGATGCCGGTCTTCTACGTCGGGGTAGAAGTTCTCGAGTCGGAAGCCGAGCTTTTCCCGCAATCGACCGAAAGAGGACAGGGGGGCTTTGGGTCCACGGGGGAATAGGACCCCCGGCCCCAAAAGTTGATGATTTTATTGTTTCTTTGTTTACAATTTTTCCATGGCCCCGGCCCCAAAAGTTGGTCAAACCATTGTTTCATTGTTTACAAATCAGGGGGACTCCCGGCCCCAAAAGTTGATAAAACCATTGTTCCATTGTTTATTGGCAAAAATCTCGACAGCCCCTCCCCTAAAATCCGGGGGACCCCT
>PPYF01305011.1_pt1 | contig 17039 bp, 10 predicted proteins | sample 1559871 | NCBI WGS metagenome assembly PPYF01 (sample SAMN08240021, study PRJNA423297) | Human gut metagenome, whole genome shotgun sequencing project.
GTCAATAAGATGTTATTATAATAACATAACTACAAATATGGAGGAATAAAAATGAAAAAATCTCTGAAAAAAATCATGGCTGGCGTCAGTGCGGCTGCTATGCTCGCTTCAGCTATGCCGATTGCAAGTGCGTTTGCAGAAGAAACAGAAGCGACTTTTTCTGTAAGAGAAGTTTCTGAAGGCGTTGTAATTACTGACTATTCAGATAAGACAGCAGATAAAATCGTTATTCCGTCTGAAATTGACGGTCAGACAGTCGTAGGCGTAGATGACTTTGCTTTCGGTCTTATCAGCAAGAAGGTAACAGTCGTTGTTCCTGAAACTCTGACTGAAGATTATATCAGCAGCCAGGCGTTTATGACAATGGCTATTGTTGACAAGTACATAATCGGTCTTTCACCTGATAAAACTATTAACGGCGTTATCAAGTACTGGGTAAACAGCGTTGCAGGTCTTAACTACAGCGATCAGCAGATTGCCGATGCTATTGCCAGAGCAATGGCTCACATTGGCAATATCGATGTAACTGATCTCACAGTTTCAGAAGCTGCTATTCAGGTTCTCAGAGAAATTGATTCACTCGGATTTTCAGAAACTAATCTGAACCGTCTTGAAGCCGCTTTTTCTCTTATGCCATATGATCTTGTAACACTTGAAGGTCCGGACGGAACAGCCGCTCAGGCATTTGCTGAAACAAAGAATTCTCTGACATACGTTGTAACAGGCGCTTATGAAAGCGGCGACGTTACAATGGACGGTAAGGTTGATCTTTATGACGCAATTGAAATTGCAAAATACATGATGGGAATGGTTGATTTTACTAATGAACAGATCGCTATCGGCGATATGACTGGCGACGGAGTATGCGATCTTTATGACGCAATTGAAGTAGCTAGGACATTAATGTAATTTAATATTAAAAATTTAAAACTCCGGTTATTTTAACCGGAGTTTTTTATTTTTTTGAATAAATCCTGCTTTGATAAATCTGATGATATTCCAAAAAGTAAAAATTTAGTCCTGTTCATTTAATGAACAGGACTTTTCTATTTGGGTTACGGCGTATATTTATATAATGCGGAAGGGTAAAAAACTTGCGGTTAAATTAAATATCAATTTCAGCTTTTTTATAAGGAATATTAATTACTATGTACGAATATAATGTTTTAGCAAGTACAAGTCCGAAATGTAAAAGCGGCGGACTTGGATGAATTTAGGAGGTATATAAATGGATTTAAAGATTAACCGTGAAATGCTTACAGTTTCTGAAAGCATTTTTGACGGAATACAGGAGCAGAGTGTTGAGCTTGATTACATACTGCCGGATTATTTTCCGGATATTTTCAAGCTTGTAAAATGCTGTATAGTTCCGTCTGTTCTTTCATACAGCATAAATGGCGATACTGTTTCATACGAGCTTCAGGCGGATATAAAAATACTATATTGTTCAGAGCAAAGCAATACTCTGCAATGCATTTGTCAGAAGATGACCTTCAATAAAAGTATACAGCTTTCTGAAACTGCTGAAAAGCCCAGCGTAACACTTGTTCCGAAAACAGATCATATTAATTGCCGCGTCGTAAATCAGAGACGTATAGATATGCGGGGTGCGGTTTCGATAAAAATTAAAATAACAGGTGAAAGAACTCAGGAAGTAATCTGCGACATATTCGGAATGAATGCTCAGATGAAAAAGCTTCCTGTAGAATTTGCGGCTAAGAAAATATCTGCATTCAAATCAATTTCTGCGTCTGAAGATTTTGAACTTAATTCTTCTAATCAACCGGTAATAAGCATTATTCGAACCTATTCCGTTATAAATGTGACGGACAAAAAGATAGTGGCAAATAAGCTTGTTTTAAAGGGCGAAGCTTCAGTCTGCGTTTTATATTCATGTGAAAACGGTCTTGAATCTATGAAATTTCCGGTACCTTTCAGTCAGATTGTGGATATGGACGGTCTTGACGAAAGCTTTACGTGCTCGGTTAAGGCGGAAACAGCTTCCTGCGATGTAACAGCGTCTGCGGACAGCAACGGCGACGCAAGAATATTAAAGTGTGAGCTGAGAATAAACGTAAGCTGCAGCGCGGTGAAAAACCTTCCGGCGGAATTAGTTACTGACGTTTATTCAACATCATTTCCATGTGAATTTGCGTCGTCAAGGCTGAAAATAGAACAGGCTCCGGTTGAAATTAACGAGCTTATACAGGAAAAGCTGACAATTGAAAGTGAAAATGGAAATGTTGAGTGTGTATATGATACATGGTGCGTACCGAAAAATATAAATACGGCTGTAAACAATGAGGAAAAAACTCTTGTAGTCAGCGGTATGATCGATTACTGCGTTATGATAAAAAATGAAACCGGTATGCCGGCTATAATTGAAAAGACCGAAGCGTTTGAGCATACAATTCCTGTAAACGGCATTTCTGAAACTTCTTCGGCTGATATAAACGTAACATCTGTTGATTGTTCATATACTATAACGTCTTCAAACAGCATTTCCATTAAAGCTGATCTGAGAATCACAGGAAACGTATTTCTGTCATCATCATGTGAAGCGGTAACCGAGGTCAATTTTGACGGCTCAGTAAAAAAAGTTCGAGACGGAGATTATGCTCTTAAGCTGTATTATGGCGTTGAGGGAGAGGATATATGGGAGATAGCTAAGAGATACAGCACTTCTGTCAGATCTATTATGGAAGAAAACGACTTAGACGAAGAACGGTTAACCAAGAGCGGTATGCTGTTGATTCCGATAGTATAATGAAGCGGTTTAATAAAATGTGTATACCGCCGCCGTAAGCGGTATACGCGGTAAAATCTCGGAAATCTCTGTCATGCCGCTGAGGAGGTTTTCGTTTCAAATTATCTGAAGTTTGCGGCAGAACGGAGATTAATATGACAAACGATATTTACAGCGATATTGCCAGCAGAACTGACGGCGACATATATATTGGCGTTGTCGGACCTGTCCGGACAGGCAAATCGACCTTTATTAAAAGGTTTATGGAGTCTCTGGTGATACCTAACATTGAAAGCGATTTTAAGAGGGAACGGGCTGTTGACGAGCTTCCTCAGTCCGCAGCCGGAAAAACTATAATGACGACTGAACCTAAGTTTATTCCGGAAGAGGCGGTTGAAGTAAATCTGGGAGACGGCGCGAGATTCAATGTGAGAATGATAGACTGCGTTGGGTACATAGTTCCCAGCTCAATAGGCTATATAGAAAATTCTGCTCCGAGAATGGTCCAGACGCCGTGGTTTGAGGAAGAGGTTCCGTTTAATATGGCGGCAGAAATAGGTACAAGAAAGGTCATATCCGAGCATTCTACTATCGGTCTTGTGGTTACTGCCGACGGAAGTATTTCTGATATTCCCAGGGATGAATATGCCGAGGTTGAAGAGAGGGTTATTAACGAACTGAATGAAATCGATAAGCCGTTTGTGGTTATAATGAACTGCGTTAATCCTCGCTCGGAGGACGCTAAAGCTTTATGTAGCGAGCTTTCTGAAAAATATTCGGCAACCGTAATTCCGGTTAATTGTCTTGAGCTTAATGAACAGGATATTAGGGATATTATTACTCAGGTTCTGTTCGCTTTTCCAATCAAGGAAATAAATATTCGAATGGAAAAGTGGATTACAGGCCTTGAAAAGGGCCATTGGCTAAAAAATGAAGTATTTTCAGCCGTAAGGGAAGCTGCTGAAAACGTCAGGATAGTCAGAGAGGTCAAGAGAGCTGCGGAGCTTATGGGCAAGTGTCAATATGTTGTTGATTCAAGAGTAGCCGATATGAATTTAGGTAAGGGAAGCATTACTATTCAGGTTAGTCTGGACAGCAGTCTGTTCTATAAAATACTTGGAGAGGCTACCGGTATAGAAATAGTTAATGAGAGCGATTTGCTGCCTGTTCTTATGGAGCTTAATAATATTAAGAAGCAATTCATGAAAATTAAGCCTGCGCTTGACGAGGTTGAGGCTACCGGTTATGGAATAGTAATGCCGGATATTGACGAGCTTTCACTTGAAGAACCTGAAATTATTAAACAGGGAGGCAAATACGGAGTTAAGCTCAAGGCCTCCGCTCCGTCGATACATCTGATGAAGGCGGCTATCAATACCACTGTCAGCCCGATTGTCGGAACTGAAAAGCAGAGCGAGGAGCTTGTTATGTATCTGCTTTCCGGATTCGAAGAAAATCCGAAGAAAATCTGGGAATCAAATATTTTTGGAAAATCGCTGCATGAGCTGGTAAACGAAGGACTTCATAATAAGCTTTATAAAATGCCGGTTGAGGCAAGAATGAAGCTTCAGGAAACCTTGCAGAGAGTTATCAACGAGGGCTGCAGCGGACTTATATGCTTTATACTTTGAAAATAATTCAGCGGACATTATATGTCCGCTGTTTTATTTTAAGAGAAAAAAGACGGAATTTCTTCCGCCTTTCTTCCAGTTATTTTTCTTTTCTCTAATCTTGTGCTCTACACGCTAAATATTATATCAAAAAACAGATTAATAAAAAAGAGATAATATGTTAAATTTGTGTTAATAAGCTGATATATTTTTAACAATTATAGTCTATTTGATAATAAAAACTATATTTTTACAGGGACTTTTCACAATGGCAAAAATATGTTATAATAATATCATATTTTTATTTTGATTGGAGAATCATAAATGTTATCAACATTTTATACTGAATTAAAAAGAAAAGCTCTTGAAAAATATTTCGGAAGAATGAACGAACGCCAGAAGGAAGCTGTATTTTCCGTTAAAGGGCCCGTTCTGGTTCTTGCCGGGGCAGGCAGCGGAAAGACTACGGTTATAGTAAACCGTATTGCGAATATGATTAATTTCGGTAACGCTTATTTCGATATTTCATATCAGGGAAATGAAGACGACTGTCTTTTACTTGAAAATTATTTAAAAGGAGAAGAAGTTAGTTTATCTTCTCTCAGAGACGCTGTTGCACATGAACCGATAAAGCCTTGGAACATTCTGGCAATTACATTTACAAATAAGGCGGCCGGAGAATTAAAGGAGAGGCTTTATACAATGCTGGGCGAAGAAGCTTCAGATATCAGGGCTGCGACCTTTCATTCGGCGTGCGTAAGAATCCTGAGACGGGATATTGAAAGGCTGGGTTACCAGAGCAGTTTTACAATTTATGATTCCGACGACAGCCAGAGGGTAATAAAAGCTTGTATGACAGATCTTGGCATATCGGAAAAGCAATTATCGCCAAAGGCTGTTTTATCGGAAATCGGATCTGCTAAGGACAGTCTTTTGAATCCTGACGATTATGAAGAAAGAGTTGGTAAGGATTACAGAAAAACTGTGATTTCAAGGGTTTACAGGGAATATCAGAAAAGATTATTCGCCTCAAACGCAGTGGACTTTGATGATATTATAAATCTTACGGTAAGAATACTCACAGATTATTCCGACGCTCTTGAATATTACCAGAACAGATATAAATATATAATGGTAGACGAATATCAGGATACTAATCACGCTCAGTTCAGGCTGGTAAGTCTTTTGTCGGCAAAGCACAATAATCTGTGCGTGGTGGGAGACGATGATCAGAGTATTTATAAATTCAGAGGGGCTACAATTGAAAATATATTGAATTTTGAAAAGCAATATAATGCTTGCAAGGTAATAAGGCTTGAACAGAATTACCGTTCAACGCAGAATATACTGGACGCGGCAAACTCTGTAATAAAGAATAATTCAGAAAGAAAATCAAAAAAATTATGGACCGACAGCGGTGAAGGCGAAAGGATAGTTTGGTACAGGGCAAGGGACGAGCGTGACGAGGCGTCATTTATAGCCTCCGCTATACTTGAAAGTATAAAAAACGGCGATAAGTTCGGGGACAGCGCGGTTTTATATAGAATGAACGCCCAGTCCAATACTATAGAGCAGGCGTTTGTAAAAAGCGGTATTCCGTATCGTGTATTCGGAGGTATGAGATTTTATGACCGTAAGGAAATTAAGGATTTGACGTCTTATCTTGCAGTCATAAATAATGAAAATGATATACTTAGATTCAGAAGAATAGTCAACGAGCCTAAGAGAGGTATAGGCGACAGTACGTTAAGCCTTATTAACGATATTACATCCGACCTTGGTCTTTCTCCAATAGAAGTAATGAAAAATGCCGGCGATTATCCTTTACTTTCAAAAAAAGCGGGAGTTCTTAAAGCCGCTGCGGAAATGTTTTCTGAATTGCAGTCCGCGTCAGAAGAAATGCCCTTAGATGAATTTTTTGATTTTCTTCTGGAGCGAACCGGTTATCTCGAATATATGAAAAGTCTCGGAGACGACGGATTAACGAAGTTAGAGAATATCAGCGAATTAAAATCTACAATTGTTTCATATATTAGTGAAAGCGACGAACCGTCCTTAAATGAATTCCTTGAGGAAATATCGCTATATACCGACCTTGATAAAATGGACGCCGATACCGACGCTGTAGTTATGATGACGGTTCATTCAGCAAAAGGACTTGAATTTAATAATGTATTTGCAATAGGTATGGAGGACGGTATTTTCCCAAGCGGCAGATGTCTTAACAGTGATTCGGAAATTGAAGAAGAACGCAGACTGGCTTATGTCGCTATTACAAGAGCCAGAAAAAGACTATATTTAAGCAGCGCTGCACAAAGAATGCTTTTTGGAACCACGCAGCGGAATACAACCTCCAGATTTATCAGAGAAATAGATAAGACTCTTATAGACAAGCATGATAACACAATTATTGCCAAAACAGATAAGCCGCCTGTTACAAACGCAAGCTCGTCTATATCGTTGCAGCAGCAAATCGCTAAGATCAAAACGTCGAAACCGTCTGATTTACCTGAAAATACCGTTTATTCAGTCGGGGAAAAGGTAATGCATAATATATTCGGAGAGGGAACTATTCTAAGCGTTAAGAAAATGGCAAACGACGCAATGCTGGAAATTGCCTTCGATAAGGTAGGAACGAAAAAAATTATGGCTAATTTTGCGAAAATAAAAAAGTGCTGATAAATTTAATAGGATAAACATGTGATTAAAAAGCACAACAGATAGGTTAATACTATATAAATATGATGAATTTTAATTGACATATAAAGAGTATTATGTTAAAATGATAGTACTATTATGAAAAACGGAAGGAGTTTGAAAATATGAAATTTTCAGACGGATTTTGGCTTAATCAAAGGGGTTTTAACGTGAATTATGCCGTTATGGCCTATGAAATAACGACAACTCCTAATTCAATAACAGTTTTTGCAACCTCTTCGGCGATTTATAACAGAGCTATGACTCTTGGCGGAGTTACCTTTGAGATCACTTATAAATCAACTGCTCCGGACGTTATTAAGGTGTCTGTTGTTCATCATAAGGGAACTTTGAAAAATGCTCCTAAATTTGAGCTTAATGAAGATCAGGGCTATATTCCGGAGATAAAGACCGGAGAAGATTTTGCTGAGATGACTTCCGGCAGCACTAAGGTGAGAATAAAGAAAGGCTTTGACTGGGACGTTGAATTCAGCTATAAGGGAAAACGTCTTACCGGCGGAGCATGGAGAGCTACGTCTTATATTGAAGAAAATCAGTTCAGAGCCGATAACCGTATCAACAGCATGCGGGACGACAGCTTTTGGAGCTATCCGGCAGACGAGCATAACACATATATAAGAGAGCAGCTTACTCTCGGTATAGGAGAATGTATTTACGGATTTGGTGAAAAATTTACTACCTTTGTTAAAAACGGTCAGAACGTTGAAATGTGGAATTCCGACGGAGGCACTTGCTCTGACCAGAGCTATAAATGCGTTCCTTTTTACATTTCATCTAACGGATACGGAGTTTTTGTCAACAGTTCCGATAAGGTTTCCTATGAAATTGCGTCTGATACCGTGTCTAAGGTTTCAATAACCGTTCCGGGCGAGGAAATTGAATATTTTGTTATCGGCGGAGAAAATCTGCACGAGGTATTGTCAAATTATACGACGCTTACCGGAAAACCTGCCTTGCCTCCGGCCAAAACGTTCGGTCTGTGGCTGTCTACGTCGTTCACTACAACCTATGACGAAGAAACGATAACGTCGTTTATAGACGGAATGGCCGAGAGGGATATTCCTCTTCAGATGTTTCACTTTGACTGCTTTTGGATGAAGGGATACGAGTGGTGTAATTTCGATTGGGATAAAACTCAGTTCCCGGATCCTCCGGCTATGCTCAAAAGGCTTAAGGAAAGAGGGCTGGGCATATGCGTATGGATCAATCCGTATATAGCGCAGCGTTCAAGTCTGTTTGACGAGGGAGTTAAAAACGGCTACTTTATTAAAAATACAGACGGAAGCGTTTTTCAGTGTGATATGTGGCAGCCGGGCATGGCTATTGTCGATTTTACAAATCCTGAGGCATGCGAATGGTATGCGTCAAAAATACGCGCTTTATGCGATATGGGAGTAACTGCGATAAAAACTGACTTTGGCGAAAGAATACCTACAAAGGTGAAGTATTTCAGCGGTGAAGATCCTGTTAAAATGCATAATTATTACACATATTTATACAATAAGCTTGTTTTTAATGTTCTTAAGGATTATTACGGAGAGAATCAGGCTTGTCTGTTTGCCAGAAGCGCAACGGCCGGCGGACAGCAGTTCCCGGTTCATTGGGGCGGCGATTGTTCAGCCGAATATTCTTCAATGGCAGAAACTCTCAGAGGCGGTCTTTCGCTCTGTGCGTCCGGTTTCGGATATTTTAGTCATGATATCGGCGGTTTTGAGGCTACCGCATCTCCTGACGTTTATAAAAGATGGTGCGCGTTCGGTCTGATGTCAACTCACAGCCGTCTGCACGGTTCAACCTCTTACAGGGTTCCGTGGGCTTATGAGGATGATACTCCCGAAAACCCTGAAAACGCTTGCGCAGTACTTAGGTTCTTTACAAAGCTTAAGGGCAGACTTATGCCGTATTTGTTCTCGCAGGCTGTCAAGACATCGTCTACCGGCGTTCCTATGATGAGAGCCATGGTTATAGATTTCGCGGAAGATCCGGCTTGTCTTTTCCTTGACAGACAATATATGCTGGGTGATAATCTCCTTTGCGCTCCGGTTCTCAGTGAAGACGGAGTGGTTCAGTATTATCTTCCGGAAGGAAAGTGGACCGATATTATTACCGGAGAAACTATTGAGGGCGGAAGATATGTAAAGAAGAAATGTTCATATCTGGAAATGCCTGTATTAGCTAAGCCCGGATCTATTATTGTTTACGGCGATTTTAACAACAGCTTTGAATATGATTATATTAATAATGCAAACGCGGTTATATATAATCTTGAGGACGGAAAATCGTCGGAGACTGAGGTTTATGATATTGATGCCAATAGGGTTATGTCTATGAAGGCCGAAAGAAACGGAAATGAGATCTGCGTAACTTATACAAGCGGCAGAGTATTTAAAATCACGGCAGAGGGTAAGGTCTTTGACGCGCCGGCTGCCGATAACGGTCAGATTATTATTAATTTATAATCAGGAGAGACGACTCTCTCCTGATAAACGGAGTTTTGAAATGGGCAAAAATGAAATAGATTATATTTGGACGGACAAAAAGCGTACTCTTTTCGGACTTCCGCTTTCGTTTACAAGATATTTTCTTACGGAAAATAAATTTATTACAAGAGTTGGTCTACTTAGTCTTGCGGAGGATGAGCTCGATTTATATACTGTGACAGACAAAAAGCTGATGCTTCCTTTGAAACAGAGAATATTTGGTTGCGGAACTATTATATTGTATGTCAGAGATACGGATACGCCTATCAAGGAAATAAAATCCGTTAAGGCTCCAAGAAAGGTATTGGAGCAGCTTGATAAATATATTAATATACAGCGCGACCGTTACAGAACGAGAGGCCGGGATATGATAGGATATGACGTTCATGATTGCGACGATCACGAAGACGATTACAACTGAATGAAATTATTTTAAAAGAGATGTGGAAAAATGCTTGAATTTATAACTGAAAAAGAAACCTGCTGGGAAAAGCTTCAAAAGGAACACCGTCCGGTTTATATTTACGGAATGGGGGACGGAGCTATTAAAATTATGTCAGTATTTAAAAAATACGGAATAAAAACAGCAGGAATTTTTGCAAGCGACGATTTCGTAAGAGGGCATTATTTTCAGGGCTTTAGGGTTATGAGGCTTTCTGAGGTAGAGGAGCGTGAATCCGATTTTGCAGTAGTACTGGCATTTGCTGCCGGATATGAAGAGCTTGTAGACAGAATAAAAATGATTGGAAAAAAGCATAAGCTATATGTGCCGGACGTGCCTGTTATCGGCAGCGGTTTGTTTACATATGAGTATTGCGTAAGAAACGCCGATAAACTTCAGGAGGTCTACGAGCTTCTTGCAGATAATTATTCAAGAAAGGTTTTCGCGTCAATTATTAATTTTAAAATCAGCGGAGATATAAGTCATCTTGAAAATATAACCGCGACAAAAACTGAGATTTACCGTGATATAATTAAGCCGAATCTGAATGAGCATTATGTTGATCTTGGAGCATATAATGGAGATACAATATTGGAAATGCTTGAAATTACACGTAACAGATATGTTCGGATTTACGCTATGGAGCCAGACAGAAAAAACTTCAAAAAGCTTTGTAAAAATATTGAAGGAAAAAATCATATTTACGCATACAATAACGCTGCCTGGTGTATTGATACTCAGCTTCCGTTCAGTGCAAAATCAGGGAGACAGTCTTCAATTGCTGCTAGCAGAGGAACAAAATATATTGAGGGTAGGTCGGTAGACAGTATTCTTAACGGAAATGAAGCTACGCTTATAAAAATGGATGTTGAAGGAGCAGAGCGGGAAGCGCTCTGGGGCGCATGTCAGACTATAGCGAGATATAATCCCAGGCTTATGGTAGCCCTCTATCACAGAAATGAAGATTTATTTGAGCTTCCGTTGCTTGTGCATAAGCTTAATTCCAAATATAAGCTCTATATACGCCATCAGCTTTATATACCTGCATGGGAAACAAATTTATATGCAGTTATATGATAAAATAAATATTGTTTTATTAGGAAAATATAATGTAAAATCAGTTGGGGAAATAACTAAAACAGCCGATTCAATTTAATGTTGAACCGGCATTTTTTCTAATTAATATCTTCTTTCAAAAAATATTGATATAAATAATTTTATAAGGACGATTTCAGTATTATTTCTGAATACTTTGAGAATGGGCTACATGGTAGGTATTAACATTCCAAGAAGATACATACGGCATTTAAACATGCTGAAAGGATGATAAAATTAATGGGGCGGGAAAAACAATCCGGCTCCATTGTTTTTAAAACGCCTCCTCAGCCAAATGATAACTGAAAGACATAACGCAATATTATTTAAGAAATTTTTAAATAACAATATCGCCTTAACCGGCAGAACGGAGATTAAAATGAAGCTACTTCATATTTCTGATCTTCATCTTGGTAAGCGTCTTAATGATTATAGTCTTATTGATGATCAGAGGGAGGTTTTAAAACAGGCTGTTGACGCCTATATGTTACAAAAGTGCGAGGGCGTGATAATTGCGGGGGATATTTATGACAAATCTGTTCCCTCAGCAGAAGCCATGAAATTATTTAATAATTTTATTACGGATTTATCAAATATCGGTTCAAAAATTTATATGATAAGCGGAAATCATGATTCTCCTGAAAGAATATCATATTATTCTTCTATAATTAAAAAGAGCGGAATATATGCTCCCGAACCTTTTTCGGGAAAGCTGCAGAGCATAGACGAGGATAATAAAATCACAATACATCTGCTTCCATTCATTAAACCGGCTAATGTAAGACAGTTTTATCCGGAGAAGCAGCAGCTTTCCTATGAACAAGCAGTAAAAACCGTTATAGAAAACTCGTATATTGATGAAAATCGAATTAATATATTGGTATGCCATCAGTTTATAACTGGCGGCAAAACTTGTGATTCCGAAGAATTTGCTATCGGAGGACTGGACAGCGTAAGCGCAGAAATCTTTGATATTTTTGATTATGTCGCTTTAGGACACCTTCATCAGTCGCAGCGGTGCGGCAGAGAAACGGTAAGATATGCCGGTTCTCCGCTTAAATATTCACTGTCGGAGGAATTTCACAAAAAATCCTTTACCGTAGTTGAGGTTAAGGGAAAAAATGATATAAAGATTAATACGGCGCCGATAATACTTCCTCACGATGTAAAGACCATAAAAGGAAGCTTTGAGGAATTAATGAATAAAAGCTATACCGAGGATTACATACGAGTTATAATTACAGATGAAACGGTTTCACCCGACGCCAGAATAGCCCTGAGAAGCGTATTCCCGAATATGCTGAAATTCAGTATAGATAACTCTAAGACCTCGTATGAAACGGACGTTTATTCGGAAGAATCAATAGAAAATAAAAGTCCTGAGGAATTGTTTGGTGATTTTTATGCGCTTCAGAATAATGGAGTTTATCCAAGTGAAAAGCAGCTTGAAATAATTAGGGAAATATTTAATGATCTTGAGGAGACGGTGGAATGAAACCTTTGAAGCTTATAATGTCGGCGTTCGGGCCTTTTGCTGAAATAACGGAGATTGATTTTACTAAAATCGGAAAAAGCGGGGTGTATTTGATAACAGGGGATACCGGTTCAGGCAAGACTACCATTTTCGACGCTATTTCATTTGCTCTTTACGGAGAGGCAAGCGGAGGACGCGACAGAAGAAGCGTAAAATCCTTTCGTTCCGATTTCGCCTTGTCTTCCGCTGAGACTTATGTTATTTTTGAATTTGAACAGCATGGAAAACATTATGAAATAAGAAGATCCCCGTCTTATGAAAGACTGAGCAAGCGAGGACGTTCCGGTGGTATGATTGTCACCCAGCATGAGGCTGTTCTTACAGATTTATCAAACGGTTCCGTTTGGACAAAAACCGACGAGGCCGGTAAGAAAATTGAAGAAATCATAGGGCTGAACCGGAATCAGTTTTCACAGACTGTTATGATAGCTCAGGGAGATTTCCTGAAAATTATTAATAATAAAAGCGACGATAGAAAACAGATATTTCAAAAGCTGTTTAATACCTCACTGTATGACAGATTTCAGCAGAAGCTTAAAGAAATTGACGCGGATTTGGAATCACAGTCTGAAAAAATTACATGGGAATTAAAAAATGAAATGAGCAGGGGAATCACAGACTCAGGGGAGATTGATAAAAGCGACGAAGTCTGCGCTGAGGCGTATCTTGATTTTTTGACTAAGGACAATATTAAATATACTTCTCTTCTTAAAAAAATGATTTTAAAAAAAGACGAGCTTTCAGAATCTAACGATCATCATATAAGGCTTATAGCCGAGGGGCGAGAGCTAAATTTAAAATTGGAAGAGCTTGAAAAAAAGAATAAAGAATTAAGTGATTGCCTTCAAAAATCAGACGCTATGAATAAAAAGGCTATAGAAATAATTAATGCAAAACAGGCTGGACAGATATTAATTCATGAAAAACTTCTTGAGGATAGGAGGCGATCATTATCCCAAAAGAATAATGAACGCATTATGCTTGAGCAGCAGGAATCTGAGCACAAAAATATATTATATACCGCATCTGAAAAGTATAAAGCGGCTAAACGAGAATCGGAATGTCTTGACGAGCTGCGCAGAAAATATACCATACTGGAAAATGCCTTGCCGTTATTTAGGCAGCTTAACGAAAACAGAAAAAAGTATGCGCAGGCGTCGGAAAGGCTTTTAAATCTAAGAGAAAAAAGCGAGTCTGCTGATAAAGAATACCGTAAGGCGCTTGACGCGTTTATATTAGGTCAGGCGGGATTGCTTGCAGAAAGGCTTGAAAACGGCAAGCCTTGCCCCGTGTGTGGATCAGATAGTCATCCAAGACCTGCCGGTTTATCTGAAGATACGCCGTCGCAGTCTGCTGTAAACGAATTGGAGGAATCGGCAGTAAAGCTCAGAGAAACCTATAAAAAGTGTTCGGAAGAGTGCGCTTTGTTTAAGGCTGCCGTTGAAAATATTGAGAAGAATGAAATTATAAAAGAACAATCAGAGGAAGCTTTATTAAAGAATTTGAGTGAAATAAAAAAGCAAATAGAAAATACTGAAGAAAATTTAAAAAAAGCGGAAAGCGTCTATAATAATGAAATGCAGAACGGACTTAAGCTTGATGAGAGAAAAAGCTTCAATAAAAGCGAGCTTGAACGGCTTCAAAAAGAAGAAAAGCGCTATTTAATGGACTTTGAAAACGCTTTATCTCAAAGCAGATTCGACAGCACGGAAGCTTATGAATCGTCTAAGCTTGATCCGGAAATAATAGAAAAGTATGAAAGGGAAATTGAAAACTATAATTCGTCCGTTAATATACTTGAATCAAGCATAAAGGAACTGAAAAGGATTACTCTAAAAAAAATCAGAGTTGATATAGCGACTTTGGAAAAAGAAAAATCAGAAATATCAGACAAGTTAAAAAATATTTCAGAACAGATATCTTCTGTTAGGACAAGATTGGATATTAATGCCAGTGTAGTAAAAAATATGAAAAGGCTGATTGAAAAACAGAAGATTATAAGGAACGATTGGGGAATTATTAATGATCTTTATAAGACGGCAAGCGGTCAGCAGGGAGGCGGGAAATCTAAAATAAGGTTTGAAGCATATGTTCAGAGATATTATTTCAGGCAGATTATATCATGCGCCAACAAAAGACTAAAACTGCTTACCGACGACGCCTTTGTTCTTAAATGCAGCGAAAGAACGAAGGATTTACGCCGCCAGTCCGGATTGGAGCTTGAGGTATTGGACAGGAAAACTGGCCAATGGAGAGACGTAAGCACTCTTTCAGGGGGAGAATCATTTCTTGCAGCTCTTGCTCTTGCGCTTGGTCTGTCAGATATTGTTCAGGAAAACAGAGGCGGTATTCAGATTGATTCAATGTTTATTGACGAGGGCTTCGGAACGCTTGACGACAATTCTTTGAATCAGGCTTTGGATCTTCTTGATAGACTTGCGGGGGGTAAACGTCTTATAGGAATTATTTCTCACGTCGGAGAGCTTAAGAACAGAATAGACAAAAAAATTAAAGTGTATAAAACTCCTGTTGGAAGCGAAATAGAAATATCTGAGTCATAATAGCTTATAAATTTGTAAAGCGTTATTAATTATATGCCGCACACTGTGCATAAGTATTTTCAGCACAGGCCTTTTACATTTTTTTCTGTAGGCTATCATATAGTTTTCACACAAAAAAGTATAATATAATCATACACAAAAAACAATTATGCTTTACATAGAAAGGAAGTTTTATTATGTTAGATAACGATTTTAACCGTCCTGAAGATAACGTTCAGAATAATTCGGAAGATCAGAATAATCATAGTTCTTTCAGCTATAATTATCCGAAGGAAAACAATGCGCAGTCCAACGGTCCTGATATTGAAAAGCCCAAAAAGAAAAAACATGTGTTTACAAAGGTTATTGCTTTTGCAGTATGCGCGGCTGTAATTTCAGCAGGTTCGATACAGTGCTATAGGTATCTGGACAGCAATGACAAGCTTGACGGTTTTTTCAGCAGGTCAAGCAGCTCTCAAACCGACAAAAAAGAAGATTCCGGTGATGACGATAATTCATCGTCGCAGACGTCAAATAAAGCGACAGGCGAAAGCAAGAGCTGGCTTCAGCTTGCTGCAAGATCAGACGGTCTGACTATACCGGAGGCGGTTGAAAAGGTTATGCCTGCGGTAGTAGGAATATCCTCTGAATTTACAACGACCGGCGGAGACACGTCGGGCGGATGGTTTTTCGGTCAGGGGCAGACTCAGACTCAGCCGGCAACTGCAACTGGTACAGGTATTGTAATGACCTCGGACGGATATATTATTACTAACGCCCATGTTATTAACGACACAGAATACGGATACGGCGTAGCAAGCTCGGTTTCAGTACTTATGTCTGATAAAACCGAGTATGAGGCTACAATAAAGGGCTATGACGAGGATACCGATATAGCCGTTTTAAAGGTTGACGCAAAGGATCTTCAGGCAGCCGAATTTGGCAGCAGCGACGATCTTCAGGTAGGAGAGCTTGTTATTGCCATCGGTAATCCGCTTGGATTCGAGCTTTTTGGCTCTGTAACATGCGGTATTGTTTCTGCGCTGAATCGTGAAATTACTATAAACGATAAGAACATGAGCCTTATTCAGACGGACGCAGCGATTAACTCGGGTAATTCGGGCGGTCCGCTTGTAAACAGCTATGGTCAGGTGATAGGAATAAATTCTGCTAAAATGTCGTCAACATACTCGACGTCAGGTTCTGCTTCTGTTGAAGGTCTCGGATTTGCTATTCCTATGACTCAGGCTCAGACAATTATCGACGATTTGATTAATTACGGTTATGTTACAGGCAGACCCCAGATCGGTATCAGCGTAAGCAACGTAGATGAATATACGGCGACTCTTTATAATATGCCTATCGGCGTTTATGTTAGATCAGTTACTCCTAACGGAGCTGCTGAAAAGGCCGGCATTCAGGCCGGAGATATAATAATCGGCGTAAACGGAGAATCTGTATCTACTGATGACGAGCTTAACAAGAAAAAGGATGAGCATAATGCGGGAGATACGATTACTCTTAACATTTCAAGGAATGGAGCAGATATTAATATTGATGTAACCTTGGAGGAAGTAACACAGGGAGATCAAATATTCGGAGGCAGTGAGTCTACTCAAAATTGATATTATTTCATCTTTTATATAAACAATTATCCTTCCGGAGGCGTTTGTGTTAAACAGACGCCGCTTTTTTATGCAAAAAAAAATCCCGCCTTAGATTAAGACGGGATTTTGAAAAAATGAGGGAAATCTTATAAACTCAGGGTTTTTAAGATTACAAATTAATTATATACCATTTTTTTACAAATTTCAAGACTTTTCTATGTTTGTTCATAAAAAGTTTACATTTAGAGAAAGAATATTATAATTTGC
>PPYF01017094.1_pt1 | contig 17026 bp, 12 predicted proteins | sample 1559871 | NCBI WGS metagenome assembly PPYF01 (sample SAMN08240021, study PRJNA423297) | Human gut metagenome, whole genome shotgun sequencing project.
AAATAATGGTGGAAAAAAATCATTTATGTGATAATATAATTATAAGATAATAAATATTATGATAGTTATAAAAAATACAATTTATTCATTTATTTGAATTATAAACTGAGTATTTAAATGAGGTGAATACTATATGAAAAATAATAAAAAAACTGAAATGGCTGAATATCTTTTTCACGAAGGAAGAAACTTTAGATCTTTTGAATTTCTAGGTTCTTTCTTGGAAAAAGATTCTTGTACATTCAGAGTTTGGGCTCCTAATGCAAAAAAAGTATATGTAACAGGTGATTTTTGTGATTGGGACGCTTATAAGTATCCTGCAAAGAAAATAACGGACGGAGGAGTGTACGAGTGTAAAATAAAGGGTGTAAAAAAGTTTGATTGTTACAAATATGTATTTGAAACATCGGATGGCAGAATAATATACAAGTCTGATCCCTATGCTACACACTTTGAAACAAGACCAAAGACCTCATCTAAGGTATATGATATTTCCGGCTATAAATGGCATGATGACAAATGGATGAGCAGCAGAAAAATTCCTTACAATAAAGCTATGAATATATATGAAGTTCATCTAGGCTCTTGGAGGCAAAATGAGGATAAAAGTTTTTATTCTTATACAAAGCTTGCAAAAGAACTTGTGAGTTATGTCAAATCAATGAATTATACGCATATTGAAATCTTACCAATACTTGAACATCCTTACGATAAATCTTGGGGATATCAAGTAACAGGATATTTTGCTCCTACATCAAGATATGGACTTCCTCAGGAATTTATGTATCTTGTAGATGAATGTCATAGAAATAATATAGGAGTAATTCTTGACTGGGTCCCTGGTCACTTTCCAAAAGATGAATCAGGCCTTTGCGAGTTTGATGGAGATTATCTATATGAATACTCAGATCCTTTTAAGATGGAGCATAAAGGCTGGGGCACAAGAGTATTTGACTATGGTAAAAATGAAGTTATATCATTTTTAATTTCAAATGCATCATACTGGCTAGAAAAATATCATATTGATGGACTGAGAGTAGATGCTGTATCTTCAATGTTATATCTTGACTATTGCAGGCAAAAGGGAGAGTGGATACCTAATAAGAATGGTGGAAATCATAACTTAGAGGCCATTGAATTTTTGCAAAATTTAAATAGTTTTGTAAATAAAAACTACCCTACTGTGATGATGATAGCCGAAGAATCAACCTCATGGCCTAAGGTTACAGCAGCTGTAGAGCACGATGGATTAGGCTTTAATTTTAAGTGGAATATGGGATGGATGAACGACTCACTTAGCTATTTATCTACTGACCCACTTTTCAGAAAGGGTATACATAATAAAATGACCTTTTCTTTGACTTATGCTTTTTCCGAAAACTATATCTTACCAATATCACATGATGAAGTAGTTCATGGTAAAAAGTCAGTTTTGGATAGGGCAGAAGTTGAATTTGAAGATAAGTTCAAAAATATGAGAGCATTTTTGGCTTATATGTATGCTCATCCTGGCAAAAAGTTGACTTTTATGGGCTGTGACTTGTCTCAGGTAATTGAGTGGGATGAAAGTAAGGAGTTAGATTGGTTGCTTTTAGACTATCCATTACACAGAATGAATAACCGCTTTATAAAAGAATTAAATAAAATATATTCATCTACTCCTATGTTATGGGAAAAAGATACTTCTTGGGATGGTTTTAAATGGAATGTAGTAAATGATGATAATAATAATATTTTTTCATTTACTAGATTAGATAATAAAAAAAGAGAATTATTAGTTGTTAGTAATTTTTCTTCCCAACACTTAAAAAAATATAAAATCGGACTTGATTCCAAAGAAAAATATAAAATTTTACTAAATACAGACGCGAAAAAGTACGGCGGAGAAGGGTTAGTCAATCGAAATATTGAATCTATTGATGAAGAGCACAATGGCTTTAAATATCATATAAATCTAAATATCGCTCCCTTCTCAACAATATACTTGATAAAAAAATAAATTATATAAATAAAGGTTTAAGGAAGGTATTATTATGAGTCTAAAAAAAGAAATAGTAGCCATGTTACTGGCAGGAGGACAGGGAACTCGTCTTCAAGCACTAACTAAAACTATGGCAAAGCCAGCAGTTCCATTTGGTGGTAAATACAAAATTATAGATTTTCCACTTTCAAATTGTGTTAACTCAGGTATATCAACAGTAGGCGTTTTGACACAATTTATGCCACTTGAATTAAACTCTTATATGGGAAACGGATCTCCATGGGATTTAGATAGAATGGACGGTGGACTTTCTATCCTACCTCCATATACAGGTGGAGAAACTGGAGATTGGTATAAGGGAACAGCAAACGCAATATATCAAAATATGGCCTATCTTGAGCAATATAATCCGGAATATGTTTTAATATTATCTGGAGACCATATATATAAAATGAATTATAATGATATGTTAAAATTTCATAAGGAAAAAAATGCAGATCTTACAATTGCACACATAGATGTTAGTTTGGAAGAAGCAAGTAGATTTGGTATATTAAACACATTATCAGATCTTTCTGTAAGCGAATTTGTAGAAAAGCCTGAAAATCCAATATCAACAAAAGCATCTATGGGAATATATATATTTAACTGGCTTGAACTAAAAAAATATCTATTTAAGTGCGAGAATGCAGAAGATACAAGCTATGATTTTGGAAAAGATGTAATTCCTATGATGTTAAATGATAATAAAAAAATCTTTGCCTATCCATTTAAGGGTTATTGGAAAGATGTAGGTACTGTAGAAAGTTTATGGCAAGCAAATATGGATCTTTTACACAATGAGGATGCATTTAATATCCACGACCCACTTTGGAGAATATACTGTAGACATTATGAATCTATGCCACAACATATAGGTAAAAATGCAAAACTATCTGCTTGTATGATTTCTGAGGGAACTTCTGTTAATGGAAATATAACTGAGTCAGTAATTTCTTCTGATGTAATAGTAGAGGAAGGTGCAGAAGTAGTAAATAGCGTCATAATGAAAAATGCATATATAGGAAAAAACGTAAAGGTTTATAACTCTATAATTGCAGAAGAGGCAATATTGGAAGAAGACTCTGTCATAGGACACCAAAAGGTAGAATCAAACAAGGATATGATTACTGTGGTCGGAAGTAAAAATATAATAAAGAAAAAACAGGTTTATAAAAAGGCTTTATTAGGAGGTAAATAATATGAATGCATTTTGTGTTTTATTTGCAGATAATTTTAAAAATCATGATATTGGGGGATTTGCAAAAAATAGAGCCTTAGCAGCTTTACATGTCGGATGTAGATATAGGATGGTTGATTTTATGCTTTCATCTCTTGTGAAGGCAGATATTCCAAACATAGGATTACTAACTACAAAAGATTATAATTCTCTGATGGATCATGTTGGTTGGGGTAAGGACTGGGATTTGAACAGAAAAAATGGTGGATTAAAGATCATACCACCTCTAGCAATATCAAATACTACAATACCTAGAAGTAAGTTCGAGGCTTTGACTAATGCTGAACCATACATAAATTCAATGCTTCAGGACTATTGTATAGTAGCTGATGCAAATATTATTTGCAACATAGACTTTAGAGAAGTTCTTGATTTTCATAAGAAAAATAATGCAGATGTAACAGTTTTATGTATGAAGAGCAAGCCAAAACCTGGAGATATAGAAATGATGGTTGATCATAAAAATAGAGCATATGACTCTCTTTTCCATCAATCTGGTGCTGATTATGAGTGTAACACTCTTTTAAAAATTACTGTGTTGCACAAAGACCTTTTCAAAAAACTAATACAAAAAGGAAATACTCTTGGTTGGGAAGATATAGTAAGAGACTATGTTTCAAAGAATTTCAATAAATTAAATGTTTATGCCTATAACGTAAAAAGCTACTGTAAAGTTATAGATAGTTTAGAAAGTTATTTTAATTTCAATATGGATTTATTAAATCCTGAAATAGGTCATGAAATTTTTTTATCTGATACTGAAATACTTACAAGAGTAAAAGATAGTGTACCTACTATCTACGGTCAAAATGCAGACGTTAAGTGCTCTTTACTTGCAGATGGTAGCCATATAAACGGTGTTGTAGAAAATAGTATTATATTTAGAGATGTAACAATAGAAGAAGGTGCGAAAGTTAAAAACAGCATACTAATGTCTGGAACAATTATAAAATCTGGAGCAGACTTAGACTATGTTATTACAGACAAGTTTGTTACTGTAAGCAAGAATAAGGAACTAAAGGGTGATATTAATTGTCAGTTTACAGTTCCTAAGGACAAAAATATATAGTGGAAATTGATAATTACTTTAAAGTATATCAATTTGTGAGGTGAAAAGATGAAAGTGTTATTTATTGCTGCGGAGTCCGCTCCCTTTGTAAAAACGGGTGGTCTCGGCGATGTTATTGGATCTCTTCCCAAAGCATTAAAAAAAGAAGGCGTAGATGCCAGAGTTGTACTTCCCCTATATTCTAGCATCAATAGGGAAAAGTATAAAATAAAATTTGTAAAATATATCTATGTTAGTCTAGGATGGAGACAGATTTACTGTGGAATATTTGAAGGAAAATATAATGGCATAAAGTATTATTTTATAGATAATGAACAATACTTCAATAGAAGTAATATTTATGGAGAAGTAGATGATGGAGAAAGATTTGCATTTTTTTCAAAGGCTGCTCTAGAAATAATGCCACACATAGATTTTCAAGCGGATATAATCAATGCAAATGACTGGCATACAGCCCTGTCAATTGTCTATCTAGACTCATTTAAAAAAGCTAACTTTGATTTTTATATCAATATTAAAAGTGTTTTTTCTATACATAATGTAGAATTTCAAGGAAAGTACAATCCATACGTTCTTGGAAGTCTATTTGGACTAAGTAATGACTATCTGGATATAATGACTTTTGACAATGATATCAACCTATTGAAGGCAGGTGTTCAACTTGCGGATAGGGTAAATACGGTTAGTGAAAGCTATGCAAATGAACTTTTAGATCCATATTTTTCATTTGGTTTAAGTTCTATTTTTCAAGATGAAAGAATAAAATTAAGAGGAATTGTAAATGGTATAGACTATCAAAGATATAACCCCTACAATGATTCAGCTATTGCCCATCGATATTCTAAAAATACTTTTAAAACAGAATATAAAGTTAAAAATAAGCTAGCTTTACAGAAAAAAATGGACCTAGAAGTTAATCCAGATATTCCTCTTATTGGAATGGTTGGCAGGCTTACTGATCAAAAAGGAATAAATATCGTCCTAGAAGTAGCTGAACAAATAGTAGATATGGGAACTCAACTAATTATATTAGGTACAGGATATGAAATGTATGAAAATGCACTTAGAGATCTTGAATTTAAAAGACATGATAGAATACGTTCAATAATTATGTTTTCAAATGATCTAGCATCTGAGATATATGCCGGATCAGATATATATCTTATGCCATCAAAATCAGAGCCTTGTGGGCTCTCTCAGATGATTGCAATGAGATATGGTTCAATACCTATTGTCAATAGAGTTGGAGGACTAAGAGATACTGTAGAGCCATTTAACTCTGATACAGAAGAAGGAGTTGGTTTTACTTTTGAATCTTTTAATCCTTATGATATGTTAGATGCTATCAAAAGAAGTCTTGATGTATATTATTATGATAAACCTTTATGGAAAAAACTTATTTTAAATGCCATGAACTATGATTCATCCTGGATTAATTCAGCAGATAAGTACATCGAAATGTATAATGAAATTTTATAATTTTAGCTATCAGGAGGTGGTTTTATGGACAGTTTTACAAAAGAAATAAAAAGATATCTTGAAAAGAGATTCGGCAACTCAATTGAAGATGCAAGTGAAAGACAAATTTATCAGGCACTAATGGTAATTACTAGAGATAAGCTTGCCGAAAAGAGATATCATTATATCAACAAATTAAAAGAATCTGAGCAAAAGAGAGTTTACTATATGTCTATGGAATTTTTAGTCGGTAAAACTCTTAGAAATAATTTATATAATCTAGGTATAGAAAGCGAAGTTAAAAATTTCTTATCTGAAAATGGGTTTGTTTTGGATAAGATTTATGATATAGAACCAGATCCTGGTCTTGGAAATGGTGGACTTGGAAGATTAGCTTCTTGTTATATGGACGCACTTACTAGTCAGGAATACCCCATTACTGGATTTAGTATATTATATGAATTTGGTATTTTCAAACAAGTTATTTCCAATGGATGGCAACAAGAGTTTCCTGATAACTGGCTAGATCTTGGTAAGTACGGTCTAATATATAGAAATGATGAAGAAGTTGAAATCAAGTTTTATGGAGAAACTAAAGAGCAATGGACAAGTGATGGGCTTCGTATTAAATATGAAGATTATACACCAATAATTGCAGAGCCTTATGACTTGATGATTTCTGGATATGAAACAGATGCGGTAAATGTTTTAAGACTTTGGAAATCAAAGGCTAGCGGTGGATTTAATATGAGACTATTTGAACAAGGTGAGTACTCAAAGTCAGTCGAATCCAAAGCAATAGCTGAATCCATTTCAAAACTTCTTTATCCAGCGGATGATAATAACAAAGGCAAAGAACTTAGAATAAAGCAGCAGTATTTCTTTACAAGTGCTTCATTACAACAAATTGTTAAAATGCACTATAAAGCATACAATACATTGGATAATCTTGCAGAAAAAGTGGTAATACATATAAATGATACACACCCTTCTTTATGTATACCTGAATTGATGAGAATATTAATGGATGAATATGAGTACTCTTGGGATAAGGCTTGGGAGATTACTATAAAGACATTTGCCTATACTAATCATACAATAATGGCTGAGGCCCTTGAAAAGTGGTCAGTTGACTTATTTAGACCAATACTTCCTAGAATATACACTATTATAAGTGAGATAAACAATAGGTTCTGTAAATGGTGTAAAGATATTGGAGCTTCTGTTGATTTGGAAGAGATGTCCATTATTCATAACAATATGATAAGAATGGCGAATTTATGTATAGTGAGTAGTTATAGTGTAAATGGTGTTTCTAAACTACATTCAGATATACTTAAGAAAGATACTTTCAAATCATTTAATAGAATTTATCCAGGCAAGTTTACAAATGTTACTAATGGTATTGCTCATAGAAGGTGGCTTGGACAGGCTAATCCAGAACTTACAAAGTATTTAAATGAACTCTTAGAAGTAGATTTTATAAAAGACCTTTCTAGCATTGAAAATCTTTTAAAATATAAATCTGATGAGTCCGTAATAAATAATCTAGAAAAGATTAAAAAGATTAAAAAGGTACAGTTGGCTGAATATATCAAAAAAAATACAGGCTTAACTGTGGATACAAACTCTATATTTGACGTTCAAATAAAAAGATTACATGAATATAAAAGACAGCTTTTAAATGCTCTACATATTATCTATCTTTACAAGGAAATCAAGTATAATGCTTTAAAGCCATACCCTAGAACCTTTATATTTTCAGCAAAAGCATCTTCTGGATATATTATGGCAAAGAATATTATAAAATTAATTTGCTCTATATCAGAAATTATAGAGATGGATCCTGAAGTTAGAAAATATATAAAAGTTGTATTTTTAGAAGATTACAGGGTTTCATTGGCTGAAAAAATAATACCAGCTGCAGATGTAAGTGAACAAATATCTCAGGCAGGTAAAGAAGCTTCTGGAACTGGTAATATGAAACTAATGTTAAATGGAGCCTTAACACTGGGCACTATGGATGGTGCAAATGTTGAAATATACAATGCAGTAGGTAAGGATAATATATTCATATTTGGTTTATCAAGTGAAGAGGTTTCAGATTTGTCTGAGAGAGGTTATAGATCAGAAGAGTTTTATCAAAACAGTTCTGTTATAAAGGAAACTATTGACTTTATGAGAACTCTAGATAATGGAGATAGTAACTTCAATTATATGGCTGATTATCTTGTTTCACGTGATCCATATATGTGTTTAGCTGATTTTGAAAGCTATCTTGAACAACAAAAATTAATAGAAAAAACTTATCAAGATAGGATTAAGTGGGGGCAAATGAGCCTAGTTAATATAGCAAATTCTGGAATATTCTCTGCAGACAGAGCAACTACAGAGTATGTCAAAGAGATTTGGAATATAAAAAAAGTTAAATAATAGAATTTCTTAAACAATATTAGTGTGAGCAAATTTGTTTGCTCACACTAAATTAATGAAAAGATACTTTAGCTTATCTTTAATAAAATTTTGATATATTCTCAATATATCTCCAATTCTTTACATTTAAATATTCAAATTAATATAAAGATATGTACAAATTACAAATAATCATCTAATATATATATTAAAGGAGGAGATAATTATGAATATAAATATGTTTTTACTTTTTTCAGCTGTAGTTGTCATTATTTCAACTACCTTTCTAAGTAAAATTTCAAAAAAAATAAGGGTGCCAGCTCTATTGGCTTTCATATTTCTAGGTATGCTCTTTGGTAGTGAAGGGATATTAAAGGTTGATTTTACTGATTTTAAGTTGGCCGAACAAGTTTGTACGGTTGCTTTAATCTTTATCATGTTTTATGGTGGATTTGGTACGAATTGGAAAATGATAAAGCCTGTGTTTGGAAAAGCCTCAATAATGGCTTCTCTTGGAACTGTATTGACAGCCTTACTTGTAGGTGCATTCTGCCACTACGCTTTAAAGATGGATATTTTCGAAGGATTCCTCTTAGGTGCAGTAATATCTTCAACAGATGCTGCTTCAGTTTTCTCAATATTAAAATCTGAAAGACTTTCCTTAAAATATAACACCGATTCACTTCTTGAAATGGAAAGTGGTGCAAATGACCCATTTTCATATCTACTCACAGTCACTGTTATTTCAATGATACAAGGTCAAACTTCTGCAGTTTCAGTAGCACAATTGCTTTTTTCACAACTTTTCTTTGGAATTGTCTTTGGTGCTTTCATTTCCTTTTTGACTGTTAAAATCTTCAAAAATTTTAGATTTGAAAATGAAGGTTTCCAATCAGCATTTATGGTTGCAATCGCCATTATTTCCTATGCATTACCTGCTGCTGTTGGAGGAAATGGTTTTTTAAGTGCTTACATAGTAGGTGTTTCTCTGGGTAATCGCCTAAGAATCAACAAAAAAACTATGGTTCATATGTTTGACGGTATCACAAGTTTGATGCAGATAGTAATTTTCTTTGTATTGGGCTTATTGTCATCACCAGCATTAATTGTAAAATCATTACCAGTAGGTATACTTGTTACACTTTTTTTAACATTCATAGCCAGACCACTCGTAACAATTGGTCTGCTCAAGCCCTTTAAATCCCCCAATAATCAAATTGCGATTATCTCATGGGCTGGACTTAGAGGTGCATCTTCTATAGTTTTCGCAACTGTAGCTGCTGTCAGCTTGACCGATTTAAATATAGATGTATTTCATATAGTATTTTGTATTGTAATACTTTCTATGCTGACCCAAGGAACAACTCTTAAACTTGTATCCCAAAAGATTGACATGATCGACCCTGAAGGTAATGTATTTAAGACATTCAATGACTACAGTGAAGAAATCAATATGGACTTTGTAAGCACAATCGTCGACTCTTCTAGTAATTGGATTGGTAAAAAGATAGCTGATATAGGTATGCCACACGACATACTTATAACGCTTATACAAAGAGATGGACTCGATATGATACCAAATGGAGACACCATTGTTGAGGAAAATGATGAAATTGTACTTACAGCAGTTACCTTTAATAGTAGTATGGGTACTGATTTACAAGAGTTTTATATAGATAAAAAACATAAGTGGGCATATTTAATGCTATCTGAAATATCTGTTCCAAATGATTTTTTGGTTGTAATAATCAAAAGACGGGGACACACTATTGTACCAAATGGAGACACAATGATATTGCCAGGAGATATTGTCGTATTGAATACTTTAAGAAATTCGTAAATATTAAATCAGATGTTTTTTTAAATATCTGATTTTTATTATACTGCTTATATTTTCAAATATAATAAATTTGTACATCATAAGCAAATTTGGTATAATACTAATGTGTTAGTATATTAATGGAGGATGTTATGAGTTTAAAGGAATTTGAATTTATAGATGCAGCAACTACTATATTGGCTGAACAAAGACCAGCCCTAGAAGTAATAGAAGATGAATTGGTAAAGTTCTTTGGATCTATACCTTTGAAAGAGAATGAATTGATGGCTGTCAGTTCTCGTATAAAATCAGAAAACAGTTTAAAAGAAAAAATAATAAGAAATAGATATATGGTTGCTTACTCTAATCCAGCAGATCTTATATCAGATATACCAGACCTAATAGGTATAAGAATTGAATGTAAGTTCGTTAAGGAAGAAGAAGACATCTTTATGCAAATAAAGAACTATTTCAATAGAACGGATGATGGAAAATATTTCTATTCTAAAAATAATAAAAATATACGTCTTTATTTATTTGATAAACAACCCTTAAGACAGAAAAATGGCTTTGAAATTTACAAGGTAGATGGAGAGTATACTTTCTTAAATAGGAAAGTCAAGTTTGAACTCCAAATAAAGTCACTAGTAAATGTCTTTTGGAGCGAAATTGAACATAAAATAATATATAAAAATACAACTTACTTACTTGCTGATAAATTCTTAAAAGATATGATGGTTTCTATAAAGAATAACCTTACAATGATAGATGATCAGCTACTTAGTATATATAATAACTTCAAGCCGAATAAGAGCATAAGCACAGTGGCTGGACGTAAAGAAGTCGAAAAACTTTTTGCGAAATTTTTATATGATACAATTACCTTTAAAATGGAAAAACAACTGTCTTTTGCCATTGACTTTAAACAACCTTGCGATACCATACTCAGCTATTCAATACACAAGTATGAGGACTCTGTAGATGGAATGAGCAGTTTTATGACTGAAGAATATACAAAGATATGTAATTTTATAAAGAAAAAAATTGATTTTAATGAAGCATTAGAACTAGAAAATGAAGTGGAATTTGAAGATGAGTTTTCAAATAATCTTACTGATATTTTTATAGAAAAAATGAATACAGAAGTTCCTTGGAACTTATTTTTCAGAGTTTTATTTGAATTAGAACCAGAAAACAATGTTGAAGATTTTATGAGTTTCATTAGATTTTATAAGAAATCTCTTATCTCAAAAGAAAGTATTTACCATACTGTTGATAAATTTGGAGAGTATAGCGATAGAATTATAATGGATTTATATGATTGTATATATAAAATGATATTACAAATTGGTAAGATTGATATATTTTATGACTGCAACCTTAATAAAATTAACAAACTAACATCAGAGGGTCTTGAATATGTTTGTTATGAATTTGATACATATTATGACTATATGGAGCAGAGAAGAATTATATCTAAAACAATTACTGATAGTCTTATAAAAATTTTTTAAAAGGAAGTGAAAATAATGGATGAGAGCTTATCCTATCTACGTTTGATTGTAACTGAAGAAAATAACTATTCCTTGATGTATAAAAAAACAAATGACGATACGAAGATTATCACTCAAGAGGAACAAGCTATGAAAGTTGATGATTTCAAGTCAATTATAAAATTTTTTGCTGATAGAGGCCTTAAAAAAATCCGATTTGTAGGGGGCGAACCTCTTCTTTATAATGGTTTGGAAGAGTTAATATCATATTCTAAGGAATGTGGGATCAAAGAGATTGCTATCACAACTAATGGAATCGGACTTGGAACTAGAATACTTGATTTAAAAAATCTTGGTTTAACTAGTGTCAATATATCTTTGGATTCACTAAAGGAATACAAGTACCACGCTCTTACAGAAGGGGCAAATTTAAAAGAGGTATTTATCTCTATTGATGCGTGTCAAATGGCAGGTATCAACTTAAAAATAAATTGTGTTGCTATAAAAGATTTTAATGATGATGAACTTATAGATTTTATGAAACTTACTATAAATAATTTAATGGATGTTCGATTGATAGAGCTATTACCTTATAATATTGATAAAAATGTATATGAAAGAGGCTATATGGACCTAAATGAATATATTCAAAATACAGAAGGAATATACGAGGCTGAAAAAGAAAGCCTTAGCGTTACAGAATACTTCCAGATTATGGGTGCAAAGGGAAGAGTCGGAATTATAACAACATCTAGTAGAGAATACAAAGAGGACTTAAGAAGAGTAAATATAAGCAATCGTGGCTATATGAATGTTGGTTCTCTACAGGAAAATACTTATTTTATAAAACCAATTATCAATGACAAAGAAAAACTTGAAGATTTATTCTATAAGATTACATCAAATTTATAGATTCAATTGTTAACTCAATGTTAAATTTAACATTGAGTTAACTTTTTTTTATGTTTTCTGTACATTTCAATTAAATTCATGCTATTATATTTATTGCGGACTATTTTATTTTATTATAAGTTTGTAAAATTATTTAGATGAGGTGTAAATATGGAAAGTGCTGTTTATCTAATCGGCGGGTTAGGTATGTTCCTTTATGGAATGAATGTTATGGGCGACGGTCTTCAAAAGGCTGCAGGCGAAAAACTGAAAAATATAATAGAAATGTTAACTACAAATAAACTAATGGGTGTATTAGTTGGTACACTAGTTACAGCTATTATTCAGAGTTCAAGTGCAACCACTGTTATGACAGTTGGCTTTGTAAATGCTGGGATAATGAATTTACAGCAGGCAATAGGCATCATAATGGGTGCTAATATAGGTACAACTGTAACTGCTCAGTTAGTATCATTCAATATAGAAAAATTTGCTCCAATAACTATTGGTATAGGTATGTTCTTATGGTTTGTAACTAAAAAGAAAAATGTTAAAAATTTTAGTGAAATATTAATAGGTTTTGGTATACTATTTGTAGGTATGAGTTTTATGAAAGATGCAGCTGCTCCTATTGCAGATATGCCTAAAGTTCATTCAGCTATACTTGCACTTAGTAAGAATCCTTTACTTGGAGTTATAGCAGGATTTATAATGACAGGTACAATACAGAGCTCAAGTGCATCCATAGGTATATTAATTGTACTTGCATCACAGGGAGTTCTTCCTATTACGGCTGCCTTACCAATCTTGTACGGTGATAATATAGGTACTTGTGTTACTTCATTACTATCTACTGTAGGAGCTGGTAGAAACGCAAAAAGAACTGCTATAATGCATCTTTGTTTCAACATTATAGGTACATTATTATTTATGTTAGTACTTAGCAGACCAATAATTGCATTTGTACAACAGTTAAACCCAACTAATATTCCAAGACAGATAGCAAATACACATACGTTATTTAATATCGTAAATGTTATAGTGTTACTTCCATTTAGTAATTACATTGTAAAACTTGCTACAAAGCTAGTCCCTATCACTCCAGAGGAAGAAGAAGATCGTATATCTACTACAAAATTCCTTGATGAGAGAATTCTTGAAACGCCATCAATTGCTCTTTCAAACACAGTTGATGAAGTAATAAGAATGGCTAGTCGTTCTACAAGGTCTCTAAATGCAGCATATGATGCAATTAAAACGGGTGATTTAGAAAAAAGAAATAAAACTTTCGAGTATGAAAAAGTTATCAATACTTTACAACTAGATATTACAAATTTCCTATTCTTATTGACTACTAAAAATCTTAGTGATCCAGAAAGAATAAAAACAGATGTAATGTTCCATATTGTAAATGATATCGAAAGAGTAGGAGACCATGCAGAAAACTTGGCTGAAATTGCAGGATTTATGCATGATAAAAATATTAAGTTTACAGCAGATGCTCAAGAAGAGCTAGATGTAATATTTAAAATTGCTTCTACCAACTTCTATGATTCAATCACTGCGATAAAGACTAATGACTATGAACTTGCAGGTGTTGTTAGAAAGCGTGAAAAAGAAATTGGTGCCCTTGAGAAAAAGGCTAGAAATTCTCATATGGCTAGATTAAGAGCTGGAAATTGTTCTGTTGAAGGTGGTATCTACTTCTCAGATATAATAACAAATCTTGAAAGAATATCTGATCATTCAATCAATATTCTAGAGGAAATGAATAGAATGCAAGGACATGTTTCTTTGTAAAATAATATGAATATATAGAACTCTCTTTAATTTAGAGAGTTCTTTTTTTATACTTTTTATTTCCATGAATTTTTAAATAGCTCAGATAAACAATAAAATATATTGTATAATATAGTATTGAGAAGAGTTAAAGTATTTGATATATAATATCTAAAAAACAAAATCAAATTATAATAGTATAAGTTACTTTAAATTTATTCTGAAAGTAACAAGCATAAAAATATGAAAGGACATTATTATGACAAGAAAATTGACAAAAGAGCAGATAAGTAAGTTGGCAAAAATAGAACTACACTGCCACCTAGATGGATCTTTAAGAAAGGAAAGTATACTTGAAGAGATAGAACTTCAAAAACTAGATTTGAAATCAGTAAGCCCTGAAAATATAGACGATTTTGTCGAAGCATCAAAGAATTCCACTTCATTGATTGACTACCTAAAAGCTTTTGACCTTGCACTTAAAGTTCTTCAGACAGAGAAAAGCATAGAAAGATTTACATACGAGATATTTGAAGATGCCTTTAAAGAAAATATAGTGTATATGGAATTGAGATTTGCTCCTATTCTTCACACAAAATCTGGTCTTTCGCTAGATGAAGTTATACAAGCCGCTATAAAGGGCCTTGATAGAGCCAAGAAAGAATTTAATATTGATGGTGGACTAATTCTTTGCTGTATGAAAAATCTTACTCAAGAAGATGCCATAGCCACTATAGAGACTGGCAAAAAGTATTTAGATAAGGGTGTGTGTGGAGTGGACTTGGCTGGAGCCGAAGATGAAGCTTTTGCATATAAGTTTATTGAAGCGATGGACTTGGCAAATAAATATGGATATAATATTACTATTCATGCTGGTGAAGCTGGATCTGCACAGAATATATTAGATTCTGTAAATCTTTTACACGCAAAAAGAATTGGCCATGGTGTTAGATTGCTAGAATCAAAAGATATTTTTAATGAAATAAAATCATCCAATATATTTTTTGAAATCTGTCCTACGAGTAATATACAAACAAAAGCAGTAGACTCTATGAAAAATCACCCTCTTATAAAATTTTTCGAGGAAGATTTATTATTCTCTATAAACACCGACAATAGAACAGTATCAGCCACTAGCCTTAGTAGAGAATATGAAATCGTTTCAAAACTAATAGATATGAATATAGACGATTACAAAAAAATGTATTATAATACAGTAGGGGCGATATTTGCCTCGGATAAAGTAAAGGAAAAACTTCTAGATATATTTGAAAAGTCACAAATATAGCTATGTGGCTTATTTGATATGGCTTATTTTAAAAAGATATAATTTTATTATATTATTTTCAAAACATATCAAAGTTATGTATGTCTAGTTGTCTTAAAAACAATTGGAGGTGTTTTATTTGAGTAATTGTGAATCTTGTCCTTCAAAGGGCAGTTGTGATACAAACGCAGAATCATGCGGAATTCAAAATAATCCTAATAACAAAATAAAAAATATTATCGGAGTAATGAGTGGTAAGGGTGGAGTAGGTAAGTCAACTATGACTACGCTTCTTGCTAAACAACTTAGTGCTAAAGGATATAAAGTTGGTATTTTAGATGCCGACATTACTGGACCAAGTATCCCTAGACTTATGAGAATGGGAGATATGAAGGCATTTTCAGATGGAACTAATATAGTTCCAGTAACTACTGCTAACGGTATAAAGGTAATATCACTTAACTTAATGTTAGAAGATGAAAATTCCCCTGTAATTTGGAGAGGACCTATGATTGGTGGAGTAGTAAAGCAGTTCTATACTGATGTTGTATGGGGTGAGTTAGACTATTTATTAATAGATATGCCTCCAGGTACAGGTGACGTAGCATTAACAGTTATGCAGTCAATACCTTTAAGTGGAGTTGTAATGGTTTCTATGCCACAAAACTTAGTATCTATGATAGTTTCTAAGGCTATTAGTATGACTCAGCAAATGAATATTCCTGTTATAGGTATAATAGAAAATATGAGTTATATCCAGTGTCCAGGCTGTTCAGAAAAAATAAGAATGTTTGATGATGCAGATATCAGCAAATTCTTAGAAAGCAATAAGGTTGACTTATTAGGTGAACTTCCTATGTCAAAGGAAATTGTAAAACTTTCTACAGAAGGCGTTGGAGAAATTAGTGGTGAATTAGATAATATAATTGAAAGTATCACAGTTAAAGTGGAAAAGTTCTGCGAAAACAGATAAGTAAAGCAAAGAAGGTGCCGTTGGCACCTTCTTAATTATATATTTTTATGTTTGATTTTAAAAATTTATATTTTTAGTATAGTGAACTGCCGCAGAAGAGGGCCCCCACTAACTAGCAGGAGCTCTCATTAATCTCATTTAAAATTTAATTTAAAGCTTTCTAATATACTTTATTGAATTCAAAGGTATATATAGAGACTCTGTCTCATTATATCTAGGATCTTCTTCATCTAGGTAAGTAATTGTAAGAGTTAGAGATACGTTATCGCTTTCGGAAATTACTCCGTATAGCTTTGAACCACTTAGATAAGAACTTACTTCCACAAAGTCTTGTATATGGTTCTTCGCAAATTTGGAGAAACTCGCTTGGTTTTTTGTTCTTGTCCTTGTATTTGTGTTTGTCTTGATTTCTAGCATATTACTCACTCCTTTATATAAAAATATGATTTACCTAATAAAAAAGATTCTAATTTTGAATTAATAATATAGTATAAAGAGCAATTAAATATTAAATTTTGATTACTTGAAGGAAAATTTTATTATCCTTCCTTATGTTAATTATATATCTTTTTTAATAATAAGTAAATAGTAAAGGAGAAAATTGT
>PPYF01525697.1_pt1 | contig 17016 bp, 10 predicted proteins | sample 1559871 | NCBI WGS metagenome assembly PPYF01 (sample SAMN08240021, study PRJNA423297) | Human gut metagenome, whole genome shotgun sequencing project.
TAGCAGCATCAACCGGTCGAAAAAACAACATTTATTCATTTAAAAAGAAGAAAAATATGAAGACATTAGAATATAACTCAAAACGTTTGGCGAAAAGAATACGGGTATTGATGAAAGAAGTATCAAACGGCACCGTTTCGGCGAACGTCTCAAAGAACAAACCGCCAATTCAAGATATACATGAGCAGGAAATACATAATAGGCAAGAAGTACATAAACAGCCCGTCCTTCTGACGCAACAAGTGATTGACTTTTTGAAAGTTCGGTATGACTTCCGCTACAACTTGCTTACCGAAGAAACCGAATTCCGTCCATCCGGTCAACGGGATATCTCTTTCTGTCGTATAGACAAGCGGGAACTGAACACTTTCTGTCTGGAAGCTCACAAAGAGGGTATCAACTGTTGGGATAAAGACCTTCAAAGATATATCTACTCCACCCAAGTGGAAAGTTACCATCCTTTCCGGCTCTACATGAACGAACTGCCCGCATGGGACGGAACAGAGCGGTTGAAGCCTTTAGCGAAGCGAGTATCCGACGCTCCGTTATGGATAAGAAGTTTCCACACTTGGATGCTCGGACTTGCCGCCCAATGGTTGGGAACGAATCAAGCACAGGCAAACAGCGTTGCCCCGATACTTATCAGCGAAGAGCAAGGGCGGCATAAATCCACTTTCTGCCGCATGCTGATGCCGCCGCAACTGGCCCGTTATTACTCAGATAATCTGAAGCTAACTGCGCAAGGCAATCCCGAACGTCTTTTGGCCGAAATGGGGTTGCTCAACATGGACGAATTTGATAAATACGGAGCGCAAAAGATGCCGTTATTGAAAAACTTGATGCAAATGTCGAACCTCAATATTTGCAAAGCCTACCAGAAGAATTTTCGGCCGCTTCCTCGCATTGCCTCTTTCATCGGAACCAGTAATCGTACGGATCTGCTTTACGACCCTACAGGCAGCCGTAGATTCATGTGCGTTGAAGTAGAGCATGATATTGACTGTATCGGAATAGAGCATGCACAAATTTATGCTCAACTGAAAGCGGAACTGCTCGCCGGCGCCCGCCACTGGTTTAGTAAAGAGGAGGAACGTGCTTTGCAATGCCACAACATGGCGTACTATCACGTCAACCCTATAGAAGACATTGTGCGCAATACATACACACCTGCTACGTATGGCGAACCGGATTGCTTGTCGCTCTCTTCGGCCATCATTCATCAGGAACTGGCAAAGAAGTTTCCGGCTGCACTGCGTAACTGTACCCCCATCCAATTGGCACAGATACTAACCGCAGCAGGTATCGGCAGGCAGCATACAAGGTTGGGGAATGTGTATTTGGTGAAGAAGGTGAAGAGTTGTGAAGGCTAGAAATTCCGGCATCTATTCACAGGAAGTATCTGATAATGAGCAGTTATGCGCTCTGTGAAGAATGTGAAGAAAGGAAATGTGTGAAGTTGTGGTAGTCAGTTTTGTATGCTTTCATAACAGTGTTTTTTATTATTTTGTAAATTAGTTTTTTAGTCACTACTAATTCTTTCCCTATTTCCAATTGATTATTAGAAAAATCATCTATCTTTGTCACGCACTTTCAGCCCATCGGCGTGATGAAATTGGAGGAAAGTGTTTTTTATTTCCTTTATGGAGTAAATAACGTATTGTCTCTCTTATCAGAAAATAGCAAACTTTTATGTACTGAGAGGTGATACAACAGATACTCCACGTGGACGGCTGTATATCAACATATCCGTAAGAGATGTGTTATATATAAACTATTGGCGTGGATGTCTGTTGTTCTCATTATCTGGTACAAGGGTATTGCTAGCCTCTGATAAGGATAATGGTGCAACAGCATCTGCGCCTTTCTTGTGTCCGGACGGTTTCTTTCGCGTCCTTGCATATACCCTAATTAGTCCCCACCCACCGGATTACAGAAAGCGTAGATGCCCGTTGTACTAATATAATGAAAAAGAGATTTTTCCCTCTTTAATTGTATCACACATAAAAAACGAACACTATGTCAGAATGGATTAGTATAAAAGAGGCGGCTAAAAGACATAATCTTGATGAAGAACATATCCAACTTTGGGTGGACATGAAAGCAGTCATTGCCTACGTCAAAGATTGCAATACTGTCGTAAACGATGAAAGTCTCCGGGCTTTTCTAAAGTTTAAAGAGCAGGGTGTTAGCTTGGCATATGTTGAAATATTAGAGCGGCTTTGCATCGGCAGGTCCGAAACGTGTGTAACGTATGCCATCCTTTTGGGTGCACGTGATAAGGAACTGCTGTTATATAAAGAAGCAAAATCCGAGCGCGACACATTCCGAAGAATGTGGCTGGAACAGAACGACCGGATACGGGATTTGGAAATAGAGCTTGTATTAGAGCAGGCTAGTTGTTGTCAATGCAGGTTTAAGAAGCTGTGTCTGAGGTTACAAAAACTGAAATTTTATAGCTATTCCCGAATGAAATTCTCGGCTATATTCAAAAAGAAATGGCTGAAATCAGGGCGATAAACCGGTGGTAGGTGATAGAGATGCGGTGATAGGTTGCCAACAACCTGTCACGGTGCCTGAAAGTACTATGGATAAACGGTTTCAGGAAGCCCGGTAATCGGTGAAAGAGAAACGTGCGAAAAACGATATGAATGAGGGAGAGCTTTTTTATTTTCTATTTTGTAGGTTGGTTCCGCTCGCTTTTTTGAAAAAAACAATATATTTGCATTCGTAAATATCGCAAAAGTAAGTAGTTACGGTGATTTTTATGAATTCTGTTTTCTTTTTTCGCAGGTAATGTGACAGTATGGACGATAAAATTGACACTATAGTAGCAGGAGTCAACCGAAAGGATGAGAGGATGTGGGGCGATTTCTACGATCGTTTTTATGCTGCTCTATGTGTTTATGTCTCCAAGATATTGCCGGTTCCCGATGCGGTGGAAGATTTGGTGCAGGAAGTCTTTATTTCTGTATGGGAGGGTAAGCGCACCTTTTCCGATATTAAAGAACTTGCCAATTATCTTTATCGTGCCTGCTATAATAACACCTTATTATATATACGCAATAATCAAATCCATGATACCATTTTGAGTTCTTTGGCCGAAGAAGAAGGTGTAGAGGATGAAGATATGATTTATGCATTGACGGTAAAAGAGGAAATTATCCGCCAACTGTATTGTCATATTGAAGAGCTTCCTGCCGAACAACGCCGGATTATCCTAATGAGAATCGAGGGACATACGTGGGAAGAGATAGCGGAACGCCTGGAGATAAGCATTAATACCGTTAAAACTCAAAAGACCCGCAGCTATAAATTTCTCCGCGAAAGGTTGGGAGATTCCATGAATTCCATAATTCTTTGCTTATTTCTCTAAAATAAATAAAAAGTCAATTTGATACTTCTTTATCTTTTTATTGAATGATTAAGATTTGTTTTCTTTGTTAAAACGGGTGTTTTCTCTCCCGAATTATGTCATAATGCTATATTTCTTTTCCTAAAATCCTATTATTCATATTCTTATCTCAAAAAAATATATTCTTTTTGTCACCCCTTTCTATGAGTTATGTATATCTATAATAAAGATGAATTAAACAAATGTTTAATTAAAAAGTTAGCAATAAGATGAATAAGTTCGAAAATGTATATCAAGATGCCGCTTTGATGAGAAAGGTTCTTTTGGGAGAAGCTAATGAAGTGGAGCAGCAAGACCTTGAAAAACGGCTGGCGGAATGTCCGGACTTACAAAAAGTATATGGGCAACTTCAGAACGGGGAGACATTGAGAGTCGCCTTTGGAGAATATCAGAATTATTCGTCGAAGAAAGCCTATCAATCTTTTCTTCAGAAAATCGGGCGGATGGAGCCGGAGACGCAGAAGCGTCGTTCTCTCCGGGTTTGGTGGTACGCTGCTGCGGCTGTCGTTACTTTAGTCGTCGCCCTTTCTTTCTACATGTCGAATTATATCTCACCGGAAGAAGTGGGAAAAGCCCTGATTCAGCCGGGAACTCAACAGGCACAACTGACTTTGCCCGATGGCAGCGTGATTGATGTGCATAAAAAAGAAGTAAGCGTAATAGTGGACGGTGTTCAAGTAAAATATAAGAAAGGAGTGCTGTCTTATCAACCTGCCGTTGCAACACAACACGAGGAAAAAAACGTCGAAGAGCAACCAGCTAAATCAAATGAACTGGTTATACCGCGTGGGGGTGAAAACACCGTAATCCTCGCAGATGGAACTACGGTTCATTTGAATGCCGGTTCCAAATTGACTTATCCGGTACGTTTTGCCGGTAAACGCAGAATTGTACGTTTGGAAGGTGAAGCCTATTTTGATGTTGTGGCGGATGAAGAGCATCCGTTTGTTGTGCAGACGCATCTTGGGGACGTAACCGTACTGGGTACTGCATTCAATGTAAATGCTTATGCCGATGCGGCTGTTTGCTACACGACTCTGGTACGTGGTAAAGTGAAATTCTCCGCACCGAATGCGGAAACGATTACTCTTTCACCGGGAGAGCAGGCTGTCGTATTTGCCAATAGTTCGACGAAACGTGTGGTGAACTTGGAAGAATATGTTGGTTGGGTAGATGGCATGTATATCTTTAATGACCGTCCCCTGGGGGATATAATGAAAACATTCGAACGCTGGTACGATATACAGGTTTATTATGAAACCCCGAACTTGCGCGACATTACTTATAGTGGCAGCTTGAAACGCTACGGAACAATAAATTCCTTCCTGGATGCACTGGAATTGACAGGGGATCTGACTTACAAAATCAGTGGCAGGAGTATATTGATATATGACAAAGCGGAAGATTTGGAATAAATAGAATAATTAGAATATTAGATACACAAAAGTTTAATCATTAATTTATGAGAGAAAAACGATGGCTGCTATGTTTGCTAGTGGCAATGTACTGTACGTTTAGCACATGGGCTTTACCGTCACAAGACAAGACGGTAACTTTGAAACTGCACAATGTCTCTATCGAGACTGTTCTGGATGCAGTGAAGAAACAGACAGGCGTGAATATGTTGTATAATTCACAAATGTTCAAAGGTGTTCCCCCCGTGTCTATCAATGTAAAAAATGAGAGATGGGATGTAACTCTGAAGTTGATCTTGAATCCGCAGGGGTTTGATTATGTGGTGAAGGATGGAATTGTTGTCATTCGCAAGATGCAGACTGAGAAACGTGAAAACCGTGTTCGCGGTATAGTTGTTGATGCAAATGGGGAACCGATTCCTGGGGCTAGTATTATCGTGAAAGGTACTCGTACTGGTACTTCCACGAACATAGAGGGTGAGTTTACACTCGATGTGAAGAGTGATAAGGTAGCTTTGGAAGTTTCTTTTATCGGTATGAAAAAGCAAACTCTTCAAGTGGATGCTACCCGTAAGAAGATGCTTGAGATAACATTGGTTGACGATGTGAAGACATTGGAAGATGTGGTCGTAACAGGATATAGCAATGTGCGTAAATCTAGCTTTACAGGTAGTTCTACGCAAATCACAGGTGATGATTTGCGTAAAGTATCACAGACAAATGTAATCGGAGCTTTGCAGACATTTGACCCTTCTTTTCGTTTAGTAAATAATACTCAATTTGGTTCTGACCCAAATGCGCTTCCTGAAATGTATATTCGTGGTCGTTCTGGTTTTGGTGTAAAAGATTTAGATAAGGATCAGCTTTCCAAATCAAATCTCGAAAATAATCCGAACCTTCCTACTTTCATTATGGATGGTTTCGAAGTAAGCATCGAGAAGATATACGACTTAGACCCAACTCGTATTGAGAGTATGACTATTTTGAAGGATGCTGCCGCTACCGCCATTTATGGTTCTCGCGCGGCAAATGGGGTGATTGTGATTACCACTGTTGCTCCGAAACCGGGTGAAGTGCGTATCTCTTATAACTTTACCGGAACATTGGAAATGCCCGATTTGAGTGATTACAACCTGGCAAATGCTTCGGAAAAGTTGGAAATAGAGCGGCTTGCCGGATTGTATGATAAGGGTAATAATGGCAATAGCAGTACGGCAATGGGGATGAATCAATATTACGAAAGATATGCATTGATTCAGAGAGGAGTGGATACCGACTGGTTATCTTTGCCTTTACGCAATGCTTTCAATCATAAACATAGTATCTATATTGAGGGTGGTACTCCCAATTTGCGTTATGGCGTCGATGCTTCATACAATGGAACTGATGGTGTAATGAAAGGTTCCGGACGCGACCGTTACAGTGTCGGTTTCTCTTTGGACTATCGCGTGAAAAAACTGCAAGTTAAGAATACGGTGACTTTCGGACATACCAAGTCAAAGGAATCTCCTTATGGATCTTTCAGTGATTATACGAGTTTACAGCCTTATGATACTCCTTATAAAAATGGAGATTTGGTAAAGAAATTGGAATACTCTTTGACAGGAATTACTCAGCTTAATAATCCCTTGTATGAAGCTACACTGAGCAATTACCAATGGAGCGCTTACGATGAAGTTATAGATAATTTGAGTGTCAATTGGTATTTGAATGATTATCTGACATTGAAAGGTCAATTTAGCGTGACCAAGCAATACACGAGTAGCGAAAATTTCTATGACCCATTGTCTTCGAAGTCATCTGTTTTGTCGGATAAGAACGGCAATGCTAATTTGCAAGGTGACTTGTATACAGGCAAGGGTACCAGCCTTTCTTGGAATACTAACGCATTTTTATACTATACCCGTAGCTTCGGAAAACATAACTTCAATTTCTCCGCTGGTTGGGAAGCTTCTGCTGCAACTTCGGAGAATACCTCTGCTCACTATCGGGGGTTTCCGTCCGGTCAGTTCAGTTCGTTGAATTATGCTGCCGAAGTGTATGGAAAACCGACCCGTGCGGAGAATACGACACGTCTTGTCAGTGCGCTTGCCACAATGAACTATACTTGGAATGACGTCTATCTGGCAGATGCTTCCGTTCGTTTCGATGGCTCTTCCGAATTTGGCTCTAATCAGAAATGGGCTCCTTTTTTCTCTGGTGGTGTGGGGGTGAATATTCACAATTATGGCTTTTTGAAAGGCAATAAGAATATTAATAAATTGAAAACGCGAATTTCTTATGGACGTACCGGTAAAGTCAACTTCCCCGCTTATGCGGCGACTACAATGTATGAGTCCTTATTCGATGAATGGTATATCACTGGTTATGGAGCTGTATTGAAAGCATTAGGTAACAAAGACCTCTCATGGGAAAAGACTGATAAATTCAACTTCGGTGTTGAGACTCAGTTCTTCAATCAACGCCTTACAGTTGATTTTGATTATTATTATGAAAAGACCATCGATTTGATTAATGACGTAACCCTGTCTCAGACTTCTGGATTCTCTACCTACAAGAATAACATGGGTGAAGTAGAAAATAAAGGTTTTGAAATGCAGATACGGGCTGATATCTACAGAAACCATGACTGGACGATTGCTTTGTGGGGAAACATGGCACATAATAAGAATAAAATTTTGAAGATTTCCGATTCTCAGAAAGCATATAATGAGCGTGTGGCGAATTTCTATAAAGAAGAACTGAAGCATCAAGAACTTTATGGTATCCCTGCAACAGACGCTAACTATTCAATCCCTATTCCACAATATGAGGAAGGACAGTCGATGACATCCATTTGGGCGGTTCGTTCGTTGGGCATTGATCCCACTACGGGAAAAGAACTGTTTCTGAACAGAGATGGTTCTATAGCCGACAAGTGGGATGCTACTCAAGAAGTGGTTGTCGGTAATACGGAACCTAAATTGAACGGTTCGATAGGTTTGAACGCTACCTATAAGAATTGGAGTTTATTTGCCGCTTTCCAATATGAATTTGGCGGACAAGAGTATAACCAGACATTGGTAGACCGCGTGGAGAATGCAGATATTCTCGGTAATAATGTAGATTTACGTGTGTTGACTCAACGTTGGCAGAAGCCGGGTGATGTAGCGGAATTTAAAAACATTGCGGATAACAAATTGACTACCCTACCTTCATCTCGTTTTGTGCAAGATAATAAATATATCCGATTGAGTGCCGTAACGTTAAGTTACGATTTTAACCGTGAATGGATTAAAAAACATCTGCACATGAATATGTTACGTTTGGAGATGAGTTCCAGTGATTTCATTAATTGGCATTCTATCCGTCAGGAACGTGGTTTGAGTTATCCTAAATCCTGGAAGATAGACTTTTCGTTAAAAGCACAATTCTGATAATTAAGGAGAACAAAGAATATGAAAAAAATATATAGAACGATTGTTTTGTTAGGGATGATGGCCACTTTAGGAACATCATGTAATGATTGGTTGAATGTATATCCATCCGATCAGATCAAAGAAGAGTTTTTGTTTGAAACAGGAGACGGATATCGTGCGGCTTTGAATGGTATCTACCGTAAAATGGTTTCTTGGAATATTTACGGAAGCAATTTGAAGTGGGGGATTATAGATGCTTGGGGACAGGTGTATAACATGAGTTTGGCAGCCATGGATGGAGGTGGACAAGCCATGATGAAAATTGAAAAATTGAAATTTACAGATCAAGATTTAACCCCTTCCACAGACAAAATGTGGAGCGATGCGTGGAATGTGGTAGCCAATTGTAATGAATTGGCACAACAGGCGGAAGTGGCAGACAGCATACTCTTTTTTGGTGGAGAAAAGGAACGCAAGATGATTTTGGGCGAAGCGATAGGTTTGCGTGCGTATATACAATTCGACCTATTGCGTGTTTATGCTCCTTCTCCTGTGATGAATCCGGGAAACCGTACCTTTATTCCTTACGTGAATGCATATCCGGCTTATGTCAATAATCGTGAGACGGTTTCGTATTGCTTGGAGCAGATTATTGAAGATCTGAAAAGAGCACAAGAACTGCTGTTGGAAGTGGATAAGGGTGCCAATTGGGGAGATCGTTTCGTGGAAAGGAAAAATGATGAGTCTTTATTTAGTTCCAGCCGTGGATTCCGTTTGAACTATTATGCTATTACAGCCGAACTGGCTCGTGTATATCTGTATGCGGGCATGCCGGAGAAGGCATATGAGCAAGCGGATATTATCATTCAGCAAAATAGTCTTTTTGCCGCACTTACCGGAAGTAAAGCGTTGGATGCGATGCGAGATGGTAATATAAAAATGTATGATGACATAATATTCGCACTCTATTCGCCCAAAGATCAGATAGAATGGGATCGTTTGATAAATCATAAATATGATACTGAAGATAAATATAAAGACAGTAACTTTTTAGGTATTGATTCTGATATGGCGGAAGAGCGTTATGGCAAAGATTTAGAGACGGACTGGAGAATCTGTTATCAAATGGAGAAGAAGAATTATTATATAGATTTCCGTACGTTGAAATATTACCAGCAGCCGGATAGCTATAAATATGCTAAAATCAATAATATGATTGTTCCCATGTTCCGTATGTCTGAAGTCTATTACATAGCTGCCGAGGCTATCTATGAGACAGACTTGGAAAAAGCGAGAGGATATCTGGAGACAGTAAAAAAGGGTAGAGGTATCAATGCCAAACTGAATGATGTGACCAAAGATCAGTTTATGGATGTTCTTGTGAATGATGCTCAGAGAGAATTTCTCGGAGAAGGACAGACATTTTTTATGTTCAAGCGTCTGGGTAGGAAGATGGTAGGATGGGAAAAAGAGGTATTGCCTACAGAAGCGAACATGGTGTTGCCGTTGCCTGAATCTGAAAGTGCGATTTAATTTTAAGAAAGTTAGAGACTTATGAAAATGAAAAATATATTATTGGCGGGAGTAATGGCATATATGGGTATATCGCTGTTGATTTCCTGCCAGGAAGAAGGATTGGTTGTGAATGGGAATGATATCTCCTATATCAACTTTAATAAAGACCTGACGAAAGATACTACTCGAATCAGTTTTGAGATTTATCCTTTGGAAGAGGGTATGGATGTGAAAATTGCTGAAGTGCCGGTGGAAGTGGCTATTTTCGGTAAAATTCAGGAAAAAGACTTGGAGTTTACCATTTCTCTGGATGAGAATATGTCTACTTTGCCAGCATCTCAATGTATTTTGTCTGAGAAATATGTCTTTAAAGGCGGACAGTTGCTGGATACGATTTATGTAAAAATCAAGAATTCACCTGACTTGAAAACTACTACGAAATATATAGCTTTGAAGATAAATGCAGAAGGTGAGGTTGGTGAAGGTGTAGCAACTTATTCCAGGGCCATCATTGCCGTGACTGATCGTCTTGTAAAACCCGATTGGTGGGATTTAAAAGATATGGACGGTGAATACAGTACAGTTGACTACTATTATTTAGGCTTTTATTCGAATACAAAATATCGTATGTTTCTGGAAATATTAAGAGAAAACGATGATGAGTTGTTCGACGGTAAAGACAAAGTGAAATTACGTAAATACTCTCTATTATTGAAGTATGAGGTAGCGGAATATAACGAACTGCATCCAGATGACCTATTAAGAGATGAAAAGGGGGAACTTATAGAAGTGCCTGTTGCTGGATAACTAAAAAATTATGATTATGAAGAAGATATTGACATATATATTCATTTGGACAATCATGGTGGGGTTGTCCGGTTGTCTGGATGATGACAACAACTATAATTATAGTGAGGTGAACAAACTGGAGAAAGTGGGGATTGGAGGAATGCGAGATGAATACTTTCTTGTATATCAACAAGAACTGACTATAACTCCGACCTTTGAGTTTACTATTGATAAGGAAAATCCGGACGTCTCTTATGAATGGCGTGTGGATGGTGTATTACTGCCGAATGAGACAAATCCTTCCTGTACATTCAGCTTTGAAAAAGGTGGTGTGTATGAAGTTACTTATACGGTGATAGACAATAAGACTGGTGTGAAGTTTTCTAAAAGTAGCACGTTGAAGGTGCGTTCTCCGTTTGCCCGTGGTTGGTTAGTATTGACAGAAGATGGGCAGCAATCTAAGCTTTCTTTTATTGGTGCTAATTCCATCACTTATAAATTGGTGGTGACTGATGGTACTACGACAGCAGAGATAGACCGTGACTCACTTGTATATAGTTACGTAATGGAGGACGTTACGCCTGGGTTAGGTTCTAATCCGAAGGGATTATTTCTGAATGCCGGTTATGTGGATAGCTATGGTGAAACGTTTGAAGTACCGGATGAAGTTATAGTAATGCAGGATCGTTGGGCTGAGTTGAATGGTGTTACCTTAGAACGTGAGGTTTATACGGAGGATGAGTTTAGAGGTGACTTGCCGAAAGCTGGTTTTAATCCGGTAATGGCTGCTATGACTTTTTCAGGCAAGGCTATATTGAATTCCGATAAGCACATTTATTGGGCAGATATGTCTATTCCTACCGATTTTCATTCTTGTGGTTATACTTCTTTCCCGGTGGGTAAGGACAAAAAAATCAAGGGTATTTATCCAAGCTATAAGATGACTGAATATCATATCGTTATGCCTGTTATTACAGAGGATAATGAACTTGCGGGGCTTTTTGATGATGCAGGTCCTGTTTATAAAGATCCTACTTCAATGAAACATTCTAATAATAGCGGGCAAATATTCAGCGTACAGGAAAATGATAATCTCAATAGTCCTGTAGATGAACAGTATAAATTACCGAAGAGTTGGGAAGTACTAACTATGATGCCGGCAACCTCAGAAGATGACGGAATCCAGAATGCCTATCCAAGTTGGGTAGCAATTATAAAGGACGGCTCTGAGTATAAGTTGTTGTATTTTCAATGGATGACGGGGACATATTCTTACTATAGTAAAATTGGCAATGGATTTTTTAAAGTATATGATCTTGATGGTTTGACAGGATTTACAGACTTGGCGGTGTTTAATAATAAAAAGTATGCGATAATTGCCGACGGAAATAAATTGTGGTATTTCCAATATGGAGTAGGAGACAAAGCGACATTGAAAGAAATCAATAGTTCTTTTGCTTCTTCTGTGAAGGCATTGGATTCAAATGATATTTATGCACGTGGTAGCACTGATGCTGAAAAATGGCAACCAGAGCATAACGGACAGCTCGGAGTGGCTTTGGAAGATAACACTTTTAGTATTTATGAAGTTTGGGAGACGGAAAATAGTGAGGGAGTCGCTACGGATGTGAAGATTAACCAACTGTTCCCTGATCCGAAAAAAACTGTAAATAATAAGTTTGGTAAGGTTGTAGATGTTCTCTATAAGTATGGCTCTATAAGAGAATTTCTTGAATTTGCATACTAGAAAAGAAATTGCCAAAACACAATATGGGATATAAAATTGGAATACTTTTGGCTTTGTTTGTCGGAGGTTTGGCTACAGTAGCCAAACCTCAGCAACAGGCTAATTACGAACTTGCGGAGAAATTTAATGCTTTCTCGATGACAGGAGAACTCTCCCGAAACAGTCTCGGCTTTAATCCCTGCGAGATTAATGATACAGACAATTTCTGGTTTAATAATCAGACGTCAGCCGGAAATTTTTACTATTATGTAATTCCGGATGAAGGAAAGCAGGAATTGTTGTTCAGCAACGACGAGATGGCAATGGCGCTATCGGAACTGACAAGAGAGAGAATCGACCCGAAAGATTTGAAATTTTATGATTTGAAATTTTCTAAAGACCAGAAGTCGTTCACCTTTGATCGCAGAAACAAGGTTTACGAGTACAATCGCATTACTCGTAAATTGAAAGAAGTAAAGAAGGAGGATAAGAAAATACAGGATGAGAACTATTATCTCTATATGAATTATTCTCCGGATAGGAAATATATTCTGTTTGCCAAGAATCATAATCTATATGTAAAGGGAAACAAGGAATTGACTGCGGACACCACTGAAGTACAACTTACCTTTGACGGAATGCCTCTTTACACCTATGCAGAAGAGCGAGACGGTTTTTATCCCGATATGGAAATGACTACCGAAGCACGTTGGTGTAAAGACAGCCGGCATGTCTATTTTGTGATGGACGACAAACGGAAGTTGCGCGACTTTTGGGTGATTAATTCCCTCTCGGATAAGCCGGAACTTGTGAAGTACAAATATGAATATCCCGGTGACAAGCACGTGACGCAAAATGAGCTGGTCATCATCGACGTAGTGGAGAAGACGGCCCGTAAGGCGAATGTAGCCAAATGGCCTGACCAATACATAATGGTGTTTTCCACCTCTTCCAAGGGAGACTTGATTTTCTTTGAACGTACGAAACGTACATGGGATGAAGTAGATGTCTGCTCCGTGAATACTTCCACATTAGAAGTCAAAGAGCTGATTCACGAAGTAGACAAGCCTTACCGCGATGTACATGCACGTAGTGTGGAAGTACTGAATGACGGAAAAGATATTCTGTTCCGTTCTGAACGTACGGGCTGGGGGCATTATTATCATTATGATGGAGATGGGAATCTGAAAAATACCATTACTTCCGGACCATGGGTGAGCGGGCATATTGTCGCTATCGACACGTTGCGGCGTGAATTCTATTTCTACGGGTATGGAGGTGACCCGAAGATGGATCCCTGTTATTATCAATTGTATAAATCTCATATAGACCGTGAAGGGGTCACTCAGATAACTAAAGAAGATGCTCAGCATCAAGTGTACTTTTTAAAATCCCGCCGCTATTTCATTGATTCGTTTTCGAGGGTGGATATGGAGCCGCGGACACTACTGAAAGACAATACTGGTAAAGTGATTCTGGAGTTTCCCAAACCTGATTTGGCACAGGTATATGCCAAAGGCTGGAAAAAGCCCGAACGTTTTGTTGTGAAGGCTGCCGATAATGCTACGGATTTGTATGGAGTGATGTGGAAACCGTCGAACTTTGATCCGGACAAGAAATATCCGATTATTTCGATTGTTTATCCTGGTCCTTACTATGGTTTTGTGCCTACCAGCTTTACTTTAGACGATAATTATTGCACCCGTATGGCGCAGCTTGGTTTTATTGTTATCACTGTAGGTCACAGAGGCGATACTCCCATGCGCGGAAAGGCATATCATCGCTATGGTTACGATCGTATGCGCGACTATCCGTTAGCGGATGATAAATATGCTATTGAGCAACTGGCTCAGCGTCATTCGTTTATTGATATAGACAGAGTAGGTGTCTACGGACACTCTGGTGGTGGACTTATGGCTGCGGCAGCTATCTGCACGTATCCTGACTTTTACAAAGCGGCCGTTTCCTGCTCCGGAAATCATGATAACAATATCTTTAACCGTGGTTGGGGAGAGTGTTACAACGGCGTGAGAGAAGTGGAAAAAGTGGTGAAAGACAGTTTGGGCAATGAGACGAAAGAGTATGAATACAAGTTCAATGTGAAGTCGAATGCGGAGATTGCCAAGAATCTGAAAGGACATTTAATGCTCGTCACCGGAGATATGGACAAGAACGTGAACCCCGCGCATACCTATCGCATGGCTCAGGCATTGATTGAAGCTGGTAAGGATTTCGATATGCTCGTTATTCCGGGTGCCGGTCATGGATATGGCTCCGCCGATAAGTATTTTGAGAAGAAGATGTACCGTTTCTTTGCCAAACATTTGCTGGGTGATACTCGTGCAGACTATTGGGGAGATATCAATCGTAAGGAATAAGACAATAGATAAGATTTTATGAAAAACTCTCTCTTTAGATATGTGTGTCCGGTGGTTGTATTGTTTGTATGCAGCCTTGCCGGTGCACAGCAGAAAGCGAATTATAAGTTGGCGGAGAAGTTCCGTTTACTGGAGCAAAATCCTATAACAAGGTATTCTATAGAAGTCAAGCCAACGTTTATCAACGATACGGATTGTTTCTATTATTCTTTCACGACACGTGAAGGAAAGAAATATTATTATGTCAATCCGAAAAAGAAAGAAAAGCGCTTATTGTTTGATACGGATGAACTATTGAGCAAAATTGCGGTATATACAAAGAAGGCTTATTCTTCGGCAGATCCGCATTTGTCTTTCACTTTTATGAAAGATAACGAAACTATTCGTATTGATTTTGATAATGGACTTTATACATACAATATTCATACGAAAGTGTTGAAGCGGCTTAATGAAAAGCCATCCTATGGAAATAGTGATCCATATTGGATGAAATATTCACCGGATAGTCTTTTCTTTTTGTATGCAAACCGTCATAATCTGTTTTTTGTAGGTAATCCCAAGAAGGGACAAGACACCATACCTATAAGACTTACCACTGACGGCGAAAGGTATTACACTTTCAATCGTGAAGAAGAAGGAGAGTCAGAAGGACGGTTTGGAGCAGAGTCTACCCATTGGATTCCGGGTAGCCATCGTTTTTATGCTGTTCGTGAGGATAACAGGAAAGTGCGTGATCTATGGTTAATCAATTCGTTGTCTACTCCATATCCGACACTGAAAACTTATAAAGCCGAACTGGCGGGCGATAAACATGTCACCCAATATGAATTATTGATTGGAGATATTGATACCCGTGAAGTGAAGAAAATTGATATTAATCGCTGGCCTGATCAGTATATCGACGTATTATATATCTCGAAAGACGGGAAGCGTTTGTATTTCCAACGCTATAACCGTCCGTGGAACCAGTCGGATATCTGCGAAGTAGACACAGAAACCGGAAAAGTACGCGTAGTGATTCATGAAGAAAACAAACCGTATCTTGATTATCAGATGCGTAATGTCTCTTTCCTAAATGACGGAAAGGAAATACTGTTCCGTTCCGAACGTAACGGTTGGGGACACTATTACCTGTATGACACGGCAACGGGAAATCTGAAGAACCAACTGACTGATGGAACATGGGTAGCCGGTCCGATCACCAAGATTGATACTATCGGACGTAAGATGTATTTCTATGGTTATGGTCGTGAGAAAGGTATTGATCCTTATTACTACATTCTTTATGAAGCTCAACTGGATCGTCCGAATGCAGTCCGTTTGTTGACGCCGGAGAATGCGTCGCATGATGTCAGTATCTCTCCGTCTTACCGATATATGGTAGATTCTTATTCTACCGTTTCGCAGGAACCGGTGAATGTGGTTCGTAACCGGAATGGAAAGGTAATCATGACGTTGGAAAAACCCGATTTGCAGCCTATCTATGAGATGGGATGGAAAGCACCGGAACGCTTTAAAGTAAAAGCCGCCGATGGAGTGACCGACTTGTATGGCGTGATGTGGAAACCTGCCGATTTTGACTCGACAAAGGTGTATCCTATCATTTCGAATGTTTATCCGGGACCGTTCTTTGAGTATGTGCCGACACGTTTCACGATTAACGATGTTTATAACACCCGCCTGGCTCAACTGGGATTTATTGTAATAACCGTAGGACATAGAGGCGGCACTCCGATGCGTGGAAAGGCTTATCATACCTACGGATACAACAATATGCGTGATTATCCGTTGGCGGATGATAAATATGCTATCGAGCAACTAGCTGCCCGTTATCCGTTTATTGATGCCACTAAAGTCGGTATTTACGGACATTCCGGTGGGGGATTTATGTCGGCTGCCGCCATTTGCACTTATCCTGATTTTTATTCGGCTGCTGTTTCATCGGCTGGTAATCATGATAACCGCATTTACAATAAAGGCTTTGTAGAGATTCATTTTGGTGTGGATGAGAAGGTGAAAACGACTAAAGACAGTTTGGGAGTAGAAAGTACGACGTATGATTATAGTGTCCGCGTACGTCCGAATCAGGAGTTGGCAAAGAATTATAAGCACGGCTTGCTGCTGTTTACCGGTGCGATGGATAAGACTGTGAATCCGGCTAACACATTGCGTTTGGTGGATGCATTGATTAAGGCAGACAAGGATTTCGAGATGTTTGTTTTGCCGAAATGTACACATGGATTCTTCGGTGAGTCCGAGAACTTCTTCGAGCATAAGATGTGGCGTCATTTTGCCCGCTTGCTGTTGCATGACAACTCGGCTGATTCTGATGTCGATTTGAATAAGGATATGATTAAAGATGACAGGAGAAGATAAGATGAAC
>PPYF01507116.1_pt1 | contig 17014 bp, 14 predicted proteins | sample 1559871 | NCBI WGS metagenome assembly PPYF01 (sample SAMN08240021, study PRJNA423297) | Human gut metagenome, whole genome shotgun sequencing project.
TCATCACCTCGCCGGTGGCCATCATCTGGGTGCCCAGAGACTTGTCGGCGTAGACGAACTTATCAAAGGGCCACTTCGGATACTTGACCACGATGTAGTCCAGCGCAGGCTCAAAGCAGGCGCAGGTCTTGCCGGTGACATCATTGGTGATCTCGTCCAGCGTATAGCCAATGGCGATCTTGGTGGCCACCTTGGCAATGGGGTAACCGGTGGCCTTGGAGGCCAGAGCGGAAGAACGGGACACACGGGGGTTGACCTCGATGACCGCGTAATCGTAGCTGTCGGGCTTCAGGGCAAACTGGCAGTTGCAGCCACCCTCAATGCCCAGCTCGGTGATGATATCCAGTGCGGCGGTACGCAGCATCTGGTACTCGTGATCGGTCAGGGTCTGGGAGGGAGCCACGACCACGGAATCGCCGGTGTGGATACCGACGGGGTCCAGGTTCTCCATGTTGCAGACGGTGATCACGTTGCCCTTGTGGTCACGCATAACCTCGTACTCGATCTCTTTCCAACCGGCGATGCACTTTTCCACCAGGATCTGATGGATGGGGGAAAGACGCAGGCCGTTGGTGCCGATCTCGATGAGCTTTTCCTTGTTTTCGCAGATGCCGCCGCCGGTACCGCCCATGGTAAAGGCAGGGCGGACAATGACGGGATAGCCGATGCGGTCCGCACAGGCCAGCGCATCCTGCAGGGTCTCCACGACCTCAGAGGGGATGATGGGCTGGTGCAGCTTTTCCATCGTCTCCTTGAACAGCTCACGGTCCTCGGCGCGGTCGATGGTCTCAGGCTTGCAGGCCAGCAGGCGGATGCCGGTGCGGTCCAGATAGCCGGAACGGGCCAGCTCCATGGAGAGGTTCAGGCCCATCTGACCGCCCAGGTTGGGCAGAACGGAGTCAGGCTTCTCGATCTCCAGGATGCGCTCCACCACCTCAAGGGTCATGGGCTCGATATAGACATGATCGGCCACATCGGGGTCGGTCATAATGGTAGCGGGGTTGGAGTTGAGCAGAACGGTCTCAATGCCCTCTGCTTTCAGGGCGCGGCACGCCTGGGTGCCGGAGTAGTCGAACTCAGCGGCCTGGCCGATGATGATGGGGCCGGAGCCGATGACCAGCACCTTTTTGATTCTGGGGTCCTTGGGCATTTCAGCGCACCTCCTTTTTTGCTGCTTTGACGTTGTTCAGGAAGCGGTCGAACAGGAACTCCGTATCCTTGGGGCCGCCGTTGGCTTCCGGGTGGAACTGAACCGTGAAGCAGTTCCACTTCTTGTACTTGATGCCCTCGCAGGTGCCGTCGTTGGCGTTCACCTGTGCCACCTCGCCCATCTCGGCGGGCAGCTCCTCGCCTACGACCGCATAGCCGTGGTTCTGGCTGGTGATGAAGGTGCGGCCCGACTCAAAATCAGTGACAGGCTGGTTGGCACCGCGGTGGCCATACTTCAGCTTCATAGTCTTGGCACCAGCGGCCAGAGCGCTGAGCTGGTGGCCCAGGCAGATGCCGAAGGTGGGGATGCCCAGCGCAAAGATCTGCTTCAGGTTCTCAATGACCTCCACCGGCTCGGCGGGGTCGCCGGGGCCGTTGGACAGCATGATGCCGTCCGGGTTCAGGGCAGCCACTTCCTCAGCGGTGGCAAAGGCGGGCATCACCGTTACCTTGCAGCCGCGCTTGACCAGGCAGCGCACGATATTGCGCTTGCAGCCGTAGTGCATCAGCACGATGTGGGTCTCGCCCTTCTCGTGAAAGACCTCGGGCTTCTCGCAGGTCACGCTCTTGACAGCGTCCGTCACGGCATAGGCGCGGATGGTCTCCAGCAGCTTCTCCGTCTCGGCCTTGTTGGCAGGGTCAGCGGGGTCAAAGGTGGTCAGGATGGCACCGTTCATCACACCGCTCTCCCGGATGATGCGGGTCAGGTGGCGGGTGTCGATGCCCTCGATGCCGATGGTATTGTTTTTCTTCAAAAAGCTGTCCAGCGTCTCCTCACAGCGCCAGTTGGAGGGGGTGGTGCAGGCCTCGCGCACAATGTAGCCCTTGGCCCAGATGCGGTCCGACTCCATATCGTCCTTGTTCATGCCGTAGTTGCCGATGAGGGGATAGGTCTGGGTGATGATCTGGCCGTAGTAGCTGGGGTCGGTCAGGGTCTCTTCAAAGCCCACCATACCGGTGGCAAAGACAACTTCGCCCACGGTAACGCCCTCAGCACCCACTGACTGGCCTGCAAAGACCATGCCGTTTGCCAAAAGAAGATAAGCGTTCATAGGTACTCCTTGTTTCAACACGGTTGTTGTCAAGTTACAGGGTCTGCTTGGCTTCCTGCTTCATCTTGCGGCTGCCCAGGTGCACCAGAGGCAGCTTGCCCTCCTTGCAGATGGGGCACTCCTCGGGTGCGTAGTTGGGCAGGTCCAGCTTCAGGGCGCTGGCCAGGATGGGAATGGGAGACGGAGCCTCAGGCTTGGTGCGGTCCACCACGCAGGTGATGCCCAGGCAAATGCCGCCGGCCTCTTCGATCACGCGCTTGGTCTCCAGGGAGGAGATGCCGGTGGTGACAACGTCCTCAGCAATGATGCACTTCTCACCCGGCTGGATGGCAAAGCGCTTCAGGGTCATCACATTGTCCACGCGCTCGGTGAAGATGGCGCGCTTGCCGGTCTGGCGGGCCAGCTCGTAAGCATAGACGATGCCGCCCATGGCAGGTCCCACGATGACATCCACATCCAGCTTCTTGATCTGATCGGCCACAGCCTTCATTACCTCGGCGCAGCGGTCAGGGTACTGCTGCAGGTAGGCCATCTGGCAGTATGCGCTGGAATGGCGGCCGGAGGAGAGCAGGAAATGGCCCTCCAGGAATGCGTCACAGCTCTTCAGAATTTCAAGTGCTTCACTCATTGTAGTTCTCCCTCTCTTTTTTATGAAAAAACATCTTTTGAACGGTATTGTACCACGCTTTTGCAGCAATTGCAAATTTATGCACAAGTTTTCACTTTATACGCATAATCCGTGGTTATTCTGGTATATCAGCTCAATTATTCAGCATTTCGGGCGCAGCCGCGGATCTCCTCCAGCGTTTTCACGCCGTGGGCATCCATCCACTGTGCCATCTCGTCGGCAATGGTCTCCATGGCGCGGGGGTTGGCAAAGTTTGCCGCGCCCACCTGTACCGCCGTGACACCTGCCATGATGAATTCCAGTGCGTCACGGCCGGTGGCAATGCCGCCCAGACCCACCACCGGGATGTTCACGGCACCCACTGCCTGCCAGACCATGCGCAGGGCAATGGGCCGCACCGCCGGGCCGGACAGACCGGCAAAGATGTTGTTGAACACCGGCTTGCGCTTTTCCAGATCGATGGCGCAGGCCTGGAAGGTGTTGGTCAGGCTGATGGCATCCGCACCGGCGGCCTCCACAGCCTTGCACATCTCGGGGATGTTCTCTGCCTGGGGGCTCAGCTTGACCATCAGGGGCTTTTTGCAGGCCGCGCGGACCATCCGCACCACCTCACCGGCAGCCTCGGCCTTCACACCGTAGGCCATGCCGCCCACCTTGACGTTGGGGCAGGAGATGTTCAGCTCCACGATGTCCACTGCGCTCTCGCTCAGCAGAGCCGCACCCTCAACATACTCTTCCTCACTGTGTCCACCCAGATTGGCAATGGCCACTGTGCCGTATTTCTGCTTGAGCTCCAGCATCTCGTTCAGCTCCACGTCAATGAAGTGCTGAACGCCGGGGTTCTGCAGGCCGATGCTGTTGATGAGGCCGGAGGGGGTCTCCCACAGGCGCTCGCCCTTGTTGCCGTACTGGCCGTGCAGGGTCAGGCCCTTGCCGGAGATGCCGCCGATCTTGGAAAAATCGGCCAGTTCTTCGTACTCCACACCGTAGCCCACAGTGCCGGAAGCGCCGATGACCGGGCTGTTCATCACAAAGCCCAGCAGGTTTGTTTTCAGGTCAGCCATCAGAAGAACACCTCCGTTGCATCAAAGACCGGGCCATTCTTGCACACGCTCTTGCCCTCGCCGCCCTTGGTCTCACAGGTGCAGCCAAGGCAGGCACCGATGCCGCAGGCCATCTTCTTTTCCAGGCTCACGAAGCAGGGGGTGCCCTTTTCGGCACAGATCCGGGCGGCGTTTTTCATCATCACGGTGGGGCCGCAGATCAGCACGGCATCGTAATCTGCCGGGTCATACAGCTGGGTCACAAAGCCGTGGAAACCCACCGCACCGGTATCGGTGGAGACCTTTACCACATTTGCGATGGAGCGGTACTCCTCCATGCAGTAGGGGGTATCCCGGAAGCCGAAGAACACGTCCGGCTTAACACCGGCAGCTGCCAGTTCCCGGGTGACCTGATACATGGGGGCGGTGCCAATGCCGCCGCCCACCACAGCGATCTTATGGTATTGTTCGGCCAGGGCCGGGATATCAAAGCCGTTGCCCATGGGACCGGTCAGCTGGAAGGCATCACCGGTCTTCAGCTGGGCAATTTTGTGAGTGCCCTCGCCGATGACCTGATACAGGAACTCAATGGTCTGGGTCTCCGGCTCCCACTTGTGCACGCTGATGGGGCGGGACAGGAAGGGAGCCTCATCGGCACCCCAGGCACGCAGGGTAAAGAACTGCCCGGCGTGGGGGGCATGCTCCCGGTCAGGCCAGAGGGCACGCAGGAGCCGGATGTCCGGCAGGATGCTCTCATGGCTCAGAACGGTGGCTTCACAGCAGGCTGCACGCATGAGCAATGGCCTCCTTCATGTTCACACACTCGTTGTAAGCGGCCTCATCAAAGGCCACGCCGGGCTGCTTCTTGTAGGCCAGCAGGATGCCGCGGCTGGAGTTGACCACGCCACCGTTGCCCTTGGTCAGGTACTGGGCAATATCCTCCGCCTTGCCGCCCTGTGCGCCGTAGCCAGGGATGAGGAAGAAGCTGTCCTGATACTTGGCGCGGATCTCGGTGGCCTCCTCGATGTGGGTGCCGCCGATGACCAGACCGATGGAGGAGTAGCCGTGCTCGCCCATGTAGTCCTTACCCAGAGCGTTCAGCTTGTCGCCCACCAGATCGTAGACGTGGCGGCCGTCTGCCAGCTTCTCATACTCAAAGTCCTTGGCACCGCCGTTGGAGGTGCGGCAGAGGACGAACATGCCCTTGCCCTGCTTTTCGGCATAGGGCAGGTAGGGGCTGATGGAATCCAGACCCATGTAGGGGGCCAGGGTGACGAAATCAGACTCGAAATCGCCGGTGAAGTGGCCCATGGCGTACATCTCGGCGGTCTTGGCGATATCGCCGCGCTTGATATCGGCGATGACAGGGATACCGGCCTCGCGGACAGCGGCCAGGGTCTCGGCGTAGGCCTTCATGCCCTCCAGACCCAGGGACTCGTAGTATGCGATCTGCACCTTGTAGCAGCCAGCCACAGCCTTGGTGGCATCGATGAGCTTCTTGTTGAAGCGGACGATGTTCTCCCCCTTGGTCAGGGTGGTGTCCACAAAGTCAGCGGGCAGGTAGCTGAAATCAGTGTCCAGGCCCACACACACCGGGCCGCGGGCTGCAACTGCTTCGTAAAGCTTGTCCATGTTTGTCATTGTCGGGTTCCTCCTGTATCTGTCTCTCTTTTATTATCTATATTTCTTTGTTGTGTTGGCTTTTTGTCAGCGTCCTCGCCCTCTCAGGCCGCTTCGCGTCCAGCTCTCCCAAAAGGGAGAGCCTACGCATATCCCAGGCTCAGCAGCAGCTGGCCGTGAGCCGCAATTGCCTCTCCCTTTGGGAGAGGTGGCATCGCGCAAGCGATGACGGAGAGGGCCTCAGCGCATTACTCCTCAGCCTGATAGGTCAGCTTGCCGCCCTTGATGGTAGCATAGACCCTGCCGTAGAGCTGTGCACCATCAAAGGGGCAGTTATGGCTCTTGGAGTGCAGCTTTTCTTTGTCCACGGTGTAGGGGGTGTCGAGATCCACCAGCACGAAATCTGCATCGTAGCCGGGCTCCAGCTGGCCCTTGGCAAGGCCCAGGATCTCTGCCGGGCGGGTGCTCATCAGGTGCACCAGCAGTTCCAGCGGCAGGCCCTCTTCCCTGCAGAGCTTGGTGTAGCAGACCCCAAAGGCGGTCTCGCTGCCCACCATACCGGCCATGCCCTTCAGCTTGTCTTCCTCGGAGTGGGGAGCGTGGTCTGTGGCAATGGCATCCACCACACCGGAACGGATGCCATCGATGAGCGCCTGCACATCATCCGCAGTACGGATGGGCGGGTTGACCCGGTAATCGCAGGTCTCATTGTTGAACCACAGGTGATGCGGGGTCACCTCGCAGGTCACGGGTGCGCCGCGCAGCTTGGCCATCTGGATGGCCTCCAGCGCGCCCCGGGTGGAAACGTGGCACATGTGCAGCCTGGTCTGGTAGTACTCGCTCAGCCAGCAGTTGCGCACAGTCTCCAGGTCTTCAGCCAGCCGGTAATCCCAGGGGCTGATCTCCATATCCTCGGCGTGGCTCATCACAGTGATGTCCCGCTGGGTGCAGATGGCAAAGGCCCGGGCCATGGTGGCGTTGTCCTGCACACCGTGGCCATCCTCGGTGATGAACTTCACGCTGGCGGGCAGGGTCTTGAGGTGGTCGATGGTCTTGCCGTCAAAGTTCTCGGTGATGGAAACGGTCTGGTTCACATCGCACAGGCCCACCTCGGCGGCCTTCTGCTCCACCATGGCTGCCTGTGCGGCAGAGGAGCAGATGGGCTTTGTGTTGGGCATCAGGTTGACAAAGGTGTAGCCGCCTGCGGCCGCAGCCATGCTTCCGGTGGCAATGTCCTCCTTATATTCAAAGCCCGGGGTGCGCCAGTGGCAGTGCAGGTCCACAAAGGCAGGCAGCACGGTCAGACCGCCTGCATCGAGGACAGTCTCCCCCTCCCCGGCCAGTGCGGAAAGATCCTGACCCACGGCGGCGATCTTTCCGTCTTTCACGAAAAGCTCCACCGGGCGGCCCGCAGCGTTTACAGCGTTGATGAGCAGCATATTCTTTTACCTCCCTGTTCGTATTTCGGATGGGCGGATGCGGGCATTGCAGCCCGCGGACAGGCAAAAAAAAGAACTTTTCCACAAACGGAAAAGTTCAAAAAGCGAAAAAAGGAAACACGGAGCCCACCGCAAAAACGGCTGCAAACTGCTTTTTCAGTTCAGCATTCATTTTTGACAGCATTCGTCCGCTTCTCCTTTTCCTTCGCATTTGTTTTCGTTATATTTTATCATAGAAACGCAAAATGTGTCAATGCTTTCTGTAAGATTCCTGTGTGAAAAGGTTTTGGCTGTATCTCCCGGAATTTTGGCTACTCTACCGAAAACCCGTTTCCCGCCCCATAATCCCTGCGCGGAGGGGGATTTTTCTCCGTCAATTCCTACCAAAGCACTGTACATTGAAGTTTGCATGTGTTATTATAGTATCTGTCAAAAAGAGAGAGCCGCACCGAGGCGGCTGAACAAAAAGGGAGGGTTCCCACATGAGCTTATTGGAGGACGCACGGAACATCCAGCGCAAAGACCCCGCCGCACGCAGTGTGCTGGAGGTCATCCTGCTGTACCCCGGCTTCCATATCCTGGTCTACCACCGCATTGCCCACTGGCTGTATGAGCACGGGCACTTTTTCCTTGCCCGCTGGGTCAGCCAGCACGGCCGCCACAAGACCGGCATCGAGATTCACCCCGGTGCCCGGATCGGCAAGTGCCTGTTCATCGACCACGGCATGGGCATCGTGTTCGGCGAGACCACCGTGATCGGCGACAACTGCACCATCTACCACGGCGTGACGCTGGGCGGCACCGGCAAGGACACCGGCAAGCGCCACCCCACGCTGGGGAACAATGTGCTGATCGGCGCGGGCACCAAGGTGCTGGGCCCGGTGTATATCGGCGATAACGCCCGCATCGGCGCAGGCAGCGTTGTGCTGCGCAACCTGCCCGCCAACTGCACCGCCGTGGGCGTGCCCGCCGAGGTGGTGCGCATCAACAACAAGGCCGTCAACCCCGCCGATGACCTGGACCAGCAGGATCTGCCGGATGTCATGGCCCAGCGCCTCACCGAGCTGGACCGCCGCATCAGCAGGCTGGAAAAGGACGCACAGGGGGATGTGCCCCCCAGCATCCACGAGGTCATCCAGAAACAGCAGCGCTGAACCTCTCGGTCCCACTTTGCGTGCCAGCTTTCCTCATAGGGGAGCCGCTGGCATGGCGGTACTATCCGCAAAAACTGAACAAAGCTTCTGCAAAACGAAAGCAGCTGCGCTCCGCACACACGGAACGCAGCTGCTTTTCTGTTATTTACAAGGAGTTGCCACCAGTTCTTTGACCTTTTGTGCCGCTGCCGCCACCAGCTGGCCGATGGGCTGGTCGGGCACGCCCACCACGATGTTCTCACAGTGGTTGATGGGCACCAGCACCCGCCGGGCAGGGCTCTGGCAGACTGCCGCTGCCATGGCGGGGGTGATCTCGCCCAGCAGCGCGTCAGCGATCACAATGCCGATGGGCCCCACGATAACATCCGCGGTGCGGCAGTTCACGACCACGGCGTTCTCGCCGGTGGCGGCGCGGACCGTCCCCGCCTTGAGCATGGCCGAAGTCGCAAGGCTGTTGGTGCCCACGGCGGTCAGCCGGGCTTCCGGGCAGGCGGCAGAGATGGCCGCCACCAGCTGGCGGCCCAGACCGCCGCCCTGGCCGTCAATGACCAGAACGTTCATCAGAAGTCGATCTCCTCCAGCCGCAGCAGGGCGATGATGTAGATCTTCAGGGCCTCCAGCAGCTTATCGATGGGAGCTGCCTCGTTGGCACCGTGCATCGGGCCGCCGAACTCAGGCAGCACCATGTCCTCGTGCTCGGGGCCAAAGCTCACCGCATAGGGGAAGTGGCGGGCATAGGTGCCGCCGCCCATGGTAAAGGGCGTGGCATTCTCGCCGGTGACCTCGTTGTAGGTCTCGATGCAGGCCTTGATGGCGGGGGTATCGGCTGCGATATAGAAGGGCTCGGCACCCTCTGCCTTCTCCAGAGAAGCACCCGTGCCAATGGCAGCCTTGATCTGCTCCTTCATCTTCTCGGCGTTGGTGCAGGTGGGGTAACGGCTGTCCATGGTCTGGACGATCCGGCCCTCCCGCATGAAGATGCGGCCGCCGATGATGGTCAGGGGGCCGAAGGGGCCGTCGGCGCAGTCGATGCCCAGGCCGGTGCCTGCGGTGGAAGCGTGCAGCTTTTTCAGGGCTTCCAGATAGGCGCGCTCTGCATCGTTGCACAGACCGTTGTCCAGCAGGTAGTTCACCACCAGACCGATGGCGTTGACCGTGCCCTCGGGCATGGCGGCATGGCCGCTCTTGCCCCAGCCCCGGATACGCACCCCATTGCCTTCCGGCTCCAACGTGATGTTGGGGGCATTTTTCAGCTTGGTGATGTCAGTCTCCACCAGTGCGCTGGCGCGGTCGGGGACTGCGTTGTTGGCAACGCCGCCCTCAAACTCCTTGATCTCGCCGTTGCAGACCGGGCTGACCAGCTCCGCACCGAAATGGCCCTTCTCGCCGTTGCACACCGGGAACTCCGCATCCGGGGTGAAGCAGAACACCGGGGCCGGGTAGTTCTTGAGGTAATATTCCACATCGTTCATGTGGGTCTCTTCGTTGTCGCCAACCATTGCGCGGATGGGATACCGCAGGGAAACACCCTCCTCCTTGAGGAACTTCAGGGCGTACAGGGTAGCCACCATGGGGCCCTTGTCATCGGCCACACCACGGCCGATCATCCAGCCGTCCCGGATCTGCATCTTGAAGGGGTCCTGGCTCCAGCCGTTGCCCACGGGCACCACATCCACATGGCAGATGGTTGCCAGATACTTCTCGGGGTCTGCACCGGCCAGCTCGGCATAGCCGATGTAGTTCTCGCAGTTGCGGGTCGCCAGACCCATGCCTGCAGCCAGCTCCAGCGTCTTGTCCAGCGCCGCGCGGGGGCCCTCACCAAAGGGAGCTTCCTCGGTCGGGGTGCCCTCCACACTGTCAATGGCCACCAGCGCCGCGATGTCCTCCAGAATCTGCTCCTTGTTCGCCGCAATAAAGGCGTCGATCTTCTGATTCAATGCCTGATCCATGATTGCTTCGTCCTTTCTTTGTCGTAACGACACGTTACTGTTTATTGTAACACACTTAAAGCGCTTTTGCCAGCCTTCGGCAGCCTGCTTCTGTACGAAACCTCTCCGTCATCATCGCGATTGCTCGATGCCACCTCTCCTAATAGGCGAGGCAGGACTTGGTTCCCCTATCAGGGGAGCTGTCGCGGCAAAGCCCGCGACGGAGAGATTTATTCTCCTATCTGTCACACTGCAAACAGGCTGCTGGCTGCGCCCAACACACCGGCGCTGGCCAGACCCATGATGATGCCCGCCAGCAGCACACCGCCCATGCAGGCAATGAGAACATCCTTGAACTTCATGTCCAGAATGGAGGCTGCCAGCGTGCCGGTCCAGGCACCGGTGCCGGGCAGCGGGATCCCCACAAAGAGCAGCAGGGCAACGGTCAGACCCTTGCCGGCCTTTTCCTCCAGTTTGCGGCCGCCCATTTCTCCCTTGGTGATGAAGAACTTGCACACCGGCCCGATGACCGGCTTGTGGTAGCCCCAGATGAGGAACCTGCGGGCAAACAGGTAGATAAAGGGCACCGGCAGCATATTGCCGAGCACGCAGACCAGATAGGTGGGCAGGGCGGGCAGGCCCATGCCCAGCCCGATCGGAATGGCACCGCGCAGTTCAATGACCGGCACCATCGAGACAAAAAACACCATCAGATAATTCTTGAGCATCCAGGTTTCTCCTTATGATAAGATCATGATCGCAACGGCTTACAGGTCGATGACCAGCTCCACCGGGCAGTGGTCGGAACCAAACACCTCGTTGTGGATTTCTGCAGCGGTCACCTTGTCGGCGATACGGTTTGAAACGATGAAATAATCAATGCGCCAGCCCGCGTTCTTTTCCCGGGCGTGGAAGCGGTAGCTCCACCAGCTGTACTTCACCTCGTCCGGGTGAACCGCGCGGAAGGTGTCGGTAAAGCCCGCCGCCAGCAGCTCGGTCATCTTGGCCCGCTCCTGGTCAGTGAAGCCCGCGCTCATCCGATTGGTCTTCGCATTCTTGATGTCGATCTCGGTGTGGGCCACGTTCAGGTCACCGCAGAGGATGACCGGCTTTTTTGCGTCCAGCTCCAGCAGGTAGGCCCGGAACGCATCTTCCCAGGTCATGCGGTAATCCAGCCGCTTCAGGCCGTCCTGACTGTTGGGCGTGTAGCAGTTGACCAGATAGAAGCCGGGATATTCCAGCGTCAGCACCCGGCCCTCGTGGTCGTGCTCCTCCCTGCCGATGCCGGTGGTCACGGCCAGCGGAGCCGTTTTGCACCAGCAGGCCGTGCCGGAGTAGCCCTTTTTCTCGGCAGAGTAGGTGTACTCGGTGTAGCCCTCGGGGGCAAAATCAGCCTGCCCCGGCTGCATCTTGGTCTCCTGCACCGAGAAGATGTCGGCATCCAGCGCCGCAAAGCTTGCGGCAAAATCGTGGGTCAGGCAGGCCCGCAGGCCGTTGACGTTCCAGCTGATCAGTTTCATATCCTGTTCCTTTCTTATGCCTGATATTTTGTTTTCCATGCGCCGCTCTTCATGCGCGCCACAAAGCAGATGACACGGCAGACCCAGTCAATGACCATGGCGATCCAGACACCCACAGCGCCCCAACCCATCCTGACACAGAGCAGGTAGCTGAATCCCAGCCGCCAGATGGCCATGCTGAGCACAGAGACCACCATGGTAAATTTCACATCGTTGGCCGCGCGCAGGGCGTTGGGCAGGACAAAGGAGGCCGGCCACAGGAACAGACCGCTGCCTGCGTGGATCTGCACCAGCAGGATGGCCAGCGCCATGGTCTCGCCGGAGAGGGCGTAGATACCCACCAGCGGCTTGAGGAAGAGCAGGATGCCGCCGTTGAAGATCCCCATAGAGATGTAGGCCCAGAGCAGCAGCTTGCGGGTGTAGAAAACGGTCTGCTCATTGTCCCCTGCGCCAACGCAGCGGCCCACCACCGTGATCATGGCCAGACCAATGGCCTGCCCCGGGATGCAGCCCATGCCGTCCAGATTGTTTGCCACGGCATTGGCGGCGATCTGCACGGTGCCGAAGGTGGAGATCATGCTCACCACCAGAATGCGGCCCGCCTGGAACAGGCTGTTCTCAAAGGCAGACGGGATGCCGATGCCCAGGATGCGCTTTGCCATCCGGCCATCCAGCCGGATCGTTTTGGGCACGGTGAGCATGTGTCCCTTCTGGTAGCAGCGGTTCAGGATGAGCACCGCTGCCACGGCACGGGAGAGGACGCTGGGCCAGGCAACGCCGTCCACGCCCATACCCAGCACAAAGATGCAGACCGCATTGCCCACGATGTTGATGATGTTCATCAGGATGCTGATCTGCATGGAGATTTTGGAGTTGCCCATGCTGCGGAAGAGCGCAGCACCGGCATTGTACATGGCCAGGAACGGGTAGCTGACCGCCGTGATGCGCAGGTAGAGCACACCGGCCTCCAGCACATCGGCATCGATGCTGCCATAGCACAGCCGGATCATGGGGCGGGCCAGCACAAAGCAGAACACCCCCACACCCACGCCCAGCAGAGCGCTGAGCAGGATCAGCTGACCCGAGCTTGCGTTGGCGTGCTTCTGCTCCTTTGCGCCCAGATACTGGCTGACCACCACCGCGCCGCCGGTGGCCAGCGCCGCAAACAGCACGATGATGAGGTTGTTGATCATATCCACCAGGCTGACACCCGAGATGGCGGCTTCGCCGCAGCGGGAGACCATCATGGTATCGGCCATGCCCACCGTCACGGCCAGCAGCTGCTCCACCAGCAGCGGCCCCACCAGCCTGAGCAGGTCACGCTGGCTGAACAGCGGGGCCCGCCCGCCAAAGCACGGAGCCTTGTTTTGTGCGATCGTATGTTCCATTTTATCCCTCGCTTCTTCCCACACCTTTTCTGCCCTTCCGGGCCGCAGAGCGTCTTTTTCTCATAGATGTATCCATCATAACACAGCCGCATCCTGTTGTAAAGAATCAGCTTCTGTGATTCCGGACCTCTACCCCGGCCCGTGCTTGTTTCATCACTTTGCCAAACACATCTCCCCCGTTTTTGTGCGTTGTGACAAAATCACTTTTTTTGCTCGAACAAAAGAACTTTTTTCAAAAAAGCTCTTGTATTTTTCTGTGAAAAGTGTTATCTTGTATCCAACAGGAGCGCCAGTTGGATACAAAGCGAAACGACGCGCTCTCCTTTCCGGCACTCCTGTTGTTCATCCTTCTATTATTATGCTATTTTCTTCATTTACCTTCTTATCATTTACCCTGTCCTGAAAAGGACAAACAAAAAACGCTTCCCCACCTGCACGGGGGAGCGTTTTTTGTTTGTCTGCCGCCCACCATAGAAAAGCGCCCTGCACCTTTCACGGTACAGGGCACTTTGCGTTTCAGTTTTACAGCGCTGCAACAGCGGCCTTGAGCTCATCCACGCGGTCGGTGTTCTCCCACTTCACGCCCAGATCCTCACGGCCCATGTGGCCGTAGGCGGCCAGCTTGCGGTAGATGGGCTTCCGCAGGCCGAGGTCACGGATGATGGCGGCGGGGGTCAGGTCAAAGACCTTCTCCACTGCCTGCTCGATCTTCTCATCGGCCACGGTGCCGGTGCCAAAGGTATCCACCATGATGGACACAGGCTTTGCCACGCCGATGGCATAGGCCACCTGCACCTCACACTGCTTGGCCAGACCGGCAGCCACGATGTTCTTGGCAACCCAGCGGGTTGCGTAAGCGGCACTGCGGTCCACCTTGCTGGGGTCCTTGCCGGAGAATGCGCCGCCGCCGTGGCGGGCGTAGCCGCCGTAGGTGTCAACGATGATCTTGCGGCCGGTCAGGCCGCTGTCACCCTGCGGGCCGCCCACAACAAAGCGGCCGGTGGGGTTGATGTAGTACTTGGTGTTCTCATCCAGCAGCTCGGCAGGGATGGTGGCCTTGATGACCTTCTCCATGATATCGGCCCGGAGCTGCTCCATGGTCACGCTCTCGCTGTGCTGGCTGGAGATGACGACTGCATCCACGCGGATGGGCTTGTTGTTCTCGTCGTACTCCACGGTGACCTGGCTCTTGCCATCCGGGCGCAGGTAATCCAGTTCGCCGCTCTTGCGCACCTCAGTCAGCTTCTTGGCCAGCTTGTGAGCCAGGCTGATAGGCATGGGCATCAGCTCAGGGGTCTCATCGCAGGCATAGCCGAACATCATGCCCTGGTCACCGGCACCGCCGACCTGGTCGTTGGTGCCCAGTGCGATATCGGGGCTCTGGCCGTCGATGTTGGAGATAACAGCGCAGGTGTCAGCGTCAAAGCCGTACTTTGCACGGGTGTAACCGATATCAGAGATGACCTCGCGGACGATCTTCTGGAAATCGACATAGCAGCTGGTGGTGATCTCGCCCATAATGTGGACCAGACCGGTGGAAGCGCAGGTCTCGCAGGCCACGCGGGCATCGGGGTCGTGGGTCAGGATCTCGTCCAGGATGGCATCGGAGATCTGGTCGCAGATCTTGTCAGGATGTCCCTCGGTGACGGACTCAGAAGTAAACAGGTGTCTTGCCATAAATTTTGTCCTCCATGTGTGTGGTGAATCTTGCACAGCTTCATACACGTCCATCAAGTTTGCGCAAACAAAAACGCTCAGAACCGAAGCTCTGAGCGTTTGCACTCTTATCTTTCGGTTTCCCGCAGGATTTGGCACCTTATGCTCATCGCACAGGTTGTCGGGCTTCACAGGGCCTGTCCCCTCAGCCGCTCTTGATAAGTCGGTATTCAGTTGTTTTCTGAGAGATATCTTATCATCTCTTCGTCAGATTGTCAAGAAGAGTATCACTCTTTTTAGACATCTCAACGAAATTGATTAGGATTTTCCCTAGAAGTACCGGGAGTTTCCCGAAGCTCTCTTAGTAACCCTTTGCCTGTTCGCCGTTCAGCAGCTTGACCGCACGGGAGGTACCCAGACGGTCTGCGCCCAGAGCGAGGAACTTTTCCATATCCTCCACGGTGGAGATGCCGCCGGCAGCCTTGACCTTGCAGCGGCCATGCACGCCCTTGACCATCAGCTCCACATCGTGGAAAGTAGCGCCTGCGGTGGAGAAGCCGGTGCTGGTCTTGATGTAGTCAGCGCCCGCCTCGCAGACGATGTCGCACATCTTTTCCTTTTCCTCGTCGGTCAGCAGGCAGGTCTCAATGATGACCTTGAGCACCTTGTCGCCCACGGCCTGCTTCACGGCACGGATGTCCTCACGGACTGCATCGTATTCCTTGTTCTTCAGGCGGCCGATGTTGATGACCATGTCCACCTCGGCAGCGCCGTTCTCAATGGCAGTCTTGGCCTCAAAGGCCTTGCTGGCGGTATCCATAGCACCCAGAGGGAAGCCCACCACGCAGCACACCGGGATGCGGCCCGCCATATACTCAACCGCCTGCTTTACATAGCAGGTGTTGATGCAGACGGATGCGGTGTGGTTGGCAATGGCCTCGTCACAGATGGTCTGGATCTGGGGCCAGGTAGCCTCAGGCTTCAGCAGGGTATGATCGACATGGGAGAGGATTTCTTCACGGGTCATATTATTTTCCTCCATCAATTCTTGCTGGCACGGCGGACCTTTGCCATGCCCACAGCGCTCAGGGCAATTGCCGTTACGGATGCGGTGGCACCAATGATGCCCAGAACAAGACCGGAAACCAGGAATGCAAAACCTTTCAGACCACGTTTCATAATACCGTACCTCCATTGTTTTGTTACTTAAAACTCCCTCAGTCACCTTCGGTGACAGCTCCCTCTGAGAGGGAGCCTTGTCGGCAAATGCAAGGCAATGCCTCCCTCCCAGAGGGAGGTGGCTGCACCGTAGGTGCAGACAGAGGGAGTTACTTCTTCTTAAAGATGATCAGCTTACTGAACACATAGTTCAGCACCACAACGATCACATTCGAGAACACCTTGACGCACAGCCCCCAGAGGGACTGGGCCGCCCCGGCCGCCACGAACACTGCCGTGGGGCCATCGGCCCCGCCGATGACGGCAATGGCAGCGCCGGAATCCGTTGTGTGGACCATTGTGGATGTAATGCCCACCAGCGTTTCGGGGTTCAGGTGGGTGAACACGCCCGTCAGCAGCCCCTCCATCCACGCGGCACCCTGCGCGGCCATCAGGTTGCCGCCGATCATCATAATGGCGGCATCCAGTACCATGGTGCCCAGACGGCAGGTGACAAATGCACCAAACTCCTTTGCCATCGCCCTGCCTCTGGTCTTGCTGTTGAACACAAAGGCCCGGTTGGTGGCGTAGGCAAACAGGATGCAGAGGATGTTGTCCAGCACATTGCCCCAGCTGTTGGCGGCGGTGTAGCCGAACAGCCTGTTGAACAGGGCGTACAGCACAATATTCAGCAGGGTGGTCAGCACGCCGAAGATCAGGTAGGAGATGACCTCCCAGTGCTTCTTAATCCATTTTACCATAAAATTTTTCTTTCTTGTCAGCATCCACGCCCTCTCCGTCATCGCCTGCGCGATGCCACCTCTCCCAAAGTGAGAGGCTTTGGCAGTCCACACAAAGCTGCCGGTTTTGCCAAGGGCTCTCCCCTTGGGAGAGCTGGACGCGAAGCGGCCTGAGAGGGCGAGCGCGTTAACAAAAACAGCCCCGCCGCCGTTACCCGGCAACGGGGCTGCAGTCGCATTGTGTCTGAAACTCAGCGAACCACGGACTGATTACTCAGCGTCGTCGTTCAGCAGAGCCTTCATGGACAGGCTGATGCGCTTCTTGTCGAAGTCAACATCCAGCAGCTTCACATCGACCATATCGCCGACCTTCAGTGCGTCGGAGACCTTCTCAACGCGATCATTGCTGATCTCGCTGATGTGGACCAGACCGTCAACACCCGGCAGGATGCGGACGAATGCACCGAACTTGGTCAGGG
>PPYF01130024.1_pt1 | contig 17003 bp, 15 predicted proteins | sample 1559871 | NCBI WGS metagenome assembly PPYF01 (sample SAMN08240021, study PRJNA423297) | Human gut metagenome, whole genome shotgun sequencing project.
GCTTCCAAGAAGCGCCTTGGTGAGAGCTAGGCAGCAGAGCGGTTGCTTCCAAGAAGCGCCTTGGTGAGAACCAGGCGGCATCTTGAACTATGGACGGAATCTTTTTTACGGTTCGCCTTCGATTTGAGCGAGTATATCGTACCTCCTTATTGAGGGGCTTGCTTTTTATGATCGGGAATTTTATTTGTAGGTCAATGAGAAAGCGTTGATTTTGACTGCCCTCGGCATTTTGCTGGACCTGCCTTTTTGCCTATTTGCCGAACGAGACCGATCCTGCGGAGGCGCCCCCCAATGTAAAATAAGCAAAGCGGTCTTAAGAAAAGGGAAAATATTTACAAAAGGCTTCTCCAATTTTACTACAAGGGTTATAATAGATAGGGAACTGTTCTGCATCAAGAATTAGGGCAGAATTCGATTATAGAAAGGAGTACGTATGGAACAGTGGCATTCTTTTTTTCCCTTTTGGAACAATCTTTCCAAGGAACAACAGACTATGATTGCCTCCGAGGCAAAGGAACGGCAAATCGGTAGCGGGACACTGCTCCGGAATGGTTCGGATTGCGTTGGCCTGCTTCTGGTAAAACAAGGCCAGTTGCGTGTTTATGTTCTTTCTGATGAAGGCAAGGAATTGACGCTATACCGTCTCTATGAGCGTGATATTTGCCTGTTTTCCGCTTCCTGTATGATCAGCAGCCTGCAATTTGACGTCTTTGTAGCGGCGGAGCGGGACACCACCATTCTGCATCTCTCACCGGAAGCGTACAAACAGTTGATGAACAGCTCTCTGGCGGTGGCGAATTACACCAATCAGCTGATGGCCAGCCGGTTCTCAGACGTGATGTGGCTGTTGGATCAGATTCTGAATAAAAAATTAGACTCCCGACTTGGAGCGCTTCTGTTAGAGGAACGGGATTTGAATGGCAGCAATGAACTGAGGGTTACCCACGAACAATTGGCCAACCATCTGGGGAGTGTGAGAGAGGTCGTCTCGCGCATGCTGAAACACTTTCAGAACGAAGGGCTCGTCCAATTGGGTCGTGGCGGTATTCGATTGCTGGATGTGAGTCGGCTTCGCCTGCTTGCCGCGGAAAGTATGCGTTGAGTATTTGTAACAATGTCACTGTAAAGGAGACTGCTTTCTGATATCCTAATAGCAACAAACGAAAAGGAGTGAGAAGTATGTCTGTTCTATCGATTGATCAACACAATTTTCAAAATCTTGTTCTGCAGGCGGAGGGGCCGGTTATGGTGGACTTCTGGGCGGAATGGTGCGGTCCCTGCAGAATGTTGTCTCCCATTGTGGAGCAAATTGCGGAAGAACACCCGGAGGTTACCGTTGCCAAAGTCAACGTGGATGAGAATCCGCAGCTGGTACAACAGTTTCAGATTATGGGGATACCTGCTCTTTTGCTTTTCAAAGAGGGAAAGCAAATAGCCCATTCCGTGGGATTTCAAACCAAAACGGCGCTGGAGAGCCTTTTAAAATGAATGCCGTTGCCGCTCTGGCAGGAGTACTGTCTGGGCGGTAGGCCGGCCCAACGGAGCCGGCGGAATGGCGAAGAAAGGTGCAAGCATGAAAGTGCTCCTTGTTGGCGGTGTGTCGGGCGGCGCCGGCTGGATGAAAAGACGGAAATTGTTACAAGGTTCCGGTTAATACGGCTGGTTCTATGATCGAAAATATACGCGCCGGATTGATTAAGCAGTATCCGTGGCAAGAAATCGAAGCGCTGGTCGGCAGGCAGGATATCGTTCTTTTGGATGTACGGACTCCTTCCGGATACCGGAAGGGGCATATACCGGGATCCGTCAACATTCCGTTGGATCATCTTCGGGATCCTCTAAACGATTGGCATCCGGCAAAACGGTGCGGAGAAATGGTTCGTTCCGCCTGAAAAGCACTGTGATTCCAATCAAGGTGGGATAACGGCAAATCGGTGAGCATGACTCCTCGCTGAATGATGCCGGTCCCGAACCGATCCCGAATTTCGTCGATGGTCCACTCCAGTTCCTCTTCTTTCTGGATTTGGGATTCTTCCGGAAGAAACGAGAGCTGCTGGTAAGCAGAGGGCAGCAGATTGCAAGCCCGGACGCTCAGACTGCGGATCGGTCCACGCTGTCTCCTCTGGTTTTGATACAGGAAAAGGGCTTTTTCCAGAAGAGATTTTGCCGTTCGGTTGGGATAGTCCAGTTTGCCTTGGTGTTCTTCTGTTTGCAGATCCGCGCCGCGCATCCCGATTTGGACCATCCGGCACAGCAAGCCCGCTTTTCGCAGCCGAGAGGAAACTTTTTCGCATAGCGCCCCAAACGTTATTTTGACTTCTTCTTCTGCCAGCAAATCCCGAGGGAGAGTGATGCTATTGCCGATGGATTTTGGCGCGGACTCCGCTCTGACGGAGGAAACGGGAGCTTGCTCCAGTCCGTTGGCATAGGACCAGAGCATCCATCCGTTTTTCCCCAAGAGCTTTTCCAGCAAACCGAGATTGGCTTTGGCCAGGTCTCCGATGGTATGAATTCCATACCGCTTCAGCTTCTGCTGGGTGGAAGGACCTACGTATAGCAGCTTCTCCGTGGGGAGCGGCCAGACTTGTTCCGCAACATGCTGTCGGTCGATGACCGTGGTAGCGTCCGGTTTCCGAAGGTCGCTTCCTAATTTAGCAAATACTTTATTATAACTGACGCCAACGGAAACCGTTAATCCCAATTCCTTTTTTACACGAAAACGGATGGCGTCGGCAATTTGTCTGCCCTCGCCGAACAAGCCGGTACTGCCGCTGACATCCAGCCAGCATTCGTCTAGTCCGTAAGGTTCCACCAAATCGGTGTATTCCTGATACAGATCCCGGAGAATATGAGAATAGCAAAGGTAAAGGTCATGCTGGGGGGGAACCAGCACAATATCCGGGCAGCGCTGCCTGGCCAGCCAAAGAGGATCCCCCGTCCGGACGCCAAATCGTTTGGCCTCTTCGCTTTTCGCCAAAACGATGCCGTGCCTTGTCTGCGGGTCGCCTGCTACGGCCAGAGGTCTTCCGCGCAGGGATGGCTCATAGAGGCACTCCACGGAGGCGTAAAAATTATTCAAATCCGAATGCAGAATAATCCGATTCATCCCAGTCTCCTTTTGAAAATAAACAAAACGTTTGTTCTGCTTATTTTACGAAAAAGGAAACGAGAATACTAGAGGTAATGTTATCCAATTCCTGCCGGATAAGTTATGCCTTTGCCGTCCTGCTTCCCGCAGAACCGGAAAAAGTCTTGATAGGTATCTTCGAAAAGCGTTTCTTTCAAAAAGACGATATTCCATTCCCGGGAAATCGGAAGCCCTGCTAGGGGAATCGGAACGAGTTCTCCGCTGGCTAGTTCCCGGGCAACAACAGGCTGGTAGACAAACGTGATGCCCAGCCCTCTTTTTACCAACTCTTTCAGAACGGCAAAATGGTTGATTTCCGTGTATTCGCAAAAGCTTTCCAGCGAATAATTGTTTTCATATAAGACCTGCTCCAGGATATCGCGTGTTCCGGAACCTTTTTCCCGAACAAATAGGGGATAGGAGAGCAGATCGGACCACTGACATTCCCGCTGCAATTCTGTTTTGACGGAGGAAGTCACCGGTAAAAAATGTTCCTGACGGAACAACCGGTACCCGTATCGTTTTTTATCAAAGAAACCTTCGATAACGGCAAAGTCGATTTCTCCGTGATCCAGCATGCGCAGAAGCAGCTGCGTGTTATCTACGGTGAAACAAAGGCGGTTGTTGGGATGAACCTCCAAATAGCTGGCTAAAATAGCCGGCAGCAAGAATTCCCCAATCGTTTTGGTAGCGCCGATCCGAAGCAGCGGTTTTTGCTGTTCTGGCAAGGCAAGCCGCCTCTGTACCGCTTGCGCGTTGGCCGCTAGAGACTGCGCCAGTTGTCTCAGCTCCCGGCCCTTTTCCGTCAATTGTATGGTTTTCCCAGAACGGCGGAACAGGCGGCATTGATAATACTGTTCCAGATACTGAATGTGTTGGGTGACGGCGGGCTGGGTAATGTGCAGCAGTTCCGCCGTTTTGGTATAGTTGTTTGTTTCGCAAAGCGTGAGAAACGTATGGATGCGATAGTCAAGCATAGCGGCGCCCCTTTGATAAATAAGTTTAATTTATAAATTGATAATAATTCATCATTTCAATTTATCATAAAACCGTGATAAAATCAACCTCGCAGCAGAAAAAAGACAGGAAAACCAGAAAGGAAGCCTTTGCTGCGCAAAGGCAGGAAGGGGATTCACATGAAGAAATGGTTGGCTTTTTCCGGGGGGATTTTGATTACCGTTGTTCTGGCACTGTTATCCCAGTGGTGCAGCGGGCTGATTCCCATGCAGCTTATCAGCGCGGGGGTGTTTGCCATGCTGATCGGCATGGTGTTGTATCCGCTGGCGTCCCGCTATTCCGGGCTGGCCGGAGGAATTGGTTTTGTTTCCAAAACGGTATTGAAAGCGTCCATCGTTCTAATGGGAATGACGCTGAGTTTTGCGCAAGTGCTTCAGGTGGGAAAATATTCCCTGCTGGTAATGCTGTTTACTCTCACCGTCGCATTTGGCTTTGGAAACGTATTCGGCAGGCTGCTGCACATCAATTGGAAATTGTCCAATCTGATTTCCGCTGGTACGGGAATTTGCGGCGGCTCGGCTATCGCTGCCATTTCGCCTACTATCGAAGCAGAAGACAGCGACGTTGCTTATGCTATTTCCGCCACATTTTTGTTTGATATCGTGATGGTAGTTCTCTTTCCTATCTGCGGCAGAGAATTTGGCATGAGCGATATGGGCTTCGGACTGTGGGCAGGTACGGCGGTCAACGATACTTCCTCCGTGGTAGCGGCGGGCTATGCGTTCTCCGACGCGGCAGGGCAGTACGCTACTATCGTTAAGTTAACCAGAACGCTGTCTATCGTTCCCATTGTACTGCTTTTTTCCTTCATAAACCAACGAGTCCGAGCCAGAGAAAATGGGCAGACGGGAGAACGGGCAAAGGTGTCTGTCCGGAAAATTTTCCCCTGGTTTATTTTGTTGTTCCTGGGCATGGTGGGAGTCCGATCCGTTTTCGATCTTTTGGCCGCCCGAGAGACGGCCGGCTGGCTGACTTCCGATTTTGTGGGTCAAATGGCATCGACGGTTTCCCAAATCAGCAAATTTGCCATGGTGATGGCGCTGGGGGCCATTGGCCTGAAGACGGATTTCCGAAAATTGGCTAAGAGCGGGCTTCGTCCCATGGTGCATGGCTTTTTGGTTTCTGCCTTGGTCGTTGTGGTGTCGTTTGCCGTTCAATACCTGCTGGGTCAGATATAGGGTTCCTTTGGCAAAAGGTGATTAAACCGTGTCGAATCTGTGTACGCTATGTTTGGGAACCTTCCCAAAACAGAGAATACAGGAGGATGACGATGCGATATCAGCATTGCCGCGGCAGACGGTCATTTTATTTTGAAGGATGGTATTTCAAACAGCAGAGTAAAGAAGGAACCATTGCTTTTATTCCCTCTTATCACGCGGAAGGAGGCGGAACGAACCGGGCTTGTTTGCAGGTTATTACCACTTCCCGTTCTTATGCCATATCGTACCCGGCCAACGAATTCTACGCGGCGGATGACAAATTTCTTGTGCGGGTAGGTGGAAACGTGTTTTCAGAGCAGGGAGCGGTGCTTGACTTGGAAGAGGAAGAATTGCGATTGTCTGGGAAATTGGAATATGGCCGTTTTACGCCGCTGCGTTCTCCCATCATGGGTCCGTTTCGTTTCGTTCCCTTTTTACAGTGCCGTCATGGAGTGATCAGTCTGGGACATGCGGTTCGGGGGAGCATCCGGATCAATGACCGCGTTCTGAATCTGGATGGAGGAATGGGATACGTGGAGACCGATCGTGGCCGGTCGTTTCCGTCGTCCTACCTATGGACACAATGCAGCTGGCTGGAGGGAACGCCTTGCTGCGTGATGCTTTCCATCGCGGACATTCCATTTGGTTTTACGCATTTCACCGGTTGTTTGTGCAGTGTGCTATACCAGGGAGAGGAATATCGGCTGGCAACCTATCAGGGAGTAAAAATCCTGAAATGGGGACCGGAATCAGCATGGATACGGCAAGGTCCATGGGAATTGCGTGTTACGTTGCTGGAGGCCGCTCCGCTGCCTTTATACGCTCCTCAAAAAGGCGTTATGTCCCGCGTGATCCACGAAAGTGCGTCCGGATCGGTCCGATATGAATTCTACCGGGAGAATAAACTGGTATTTGATCATATTGGGATCCAGGCGGGGTTTGAATATGCCGTTTCACCAGAGAAAAAGGCTTGATTCTCACATTTTGTCTTGTTACGTATCGCCAATCAAGCCTTTCAGGTTCCGGAACGTTGAAGGGGTGCAGCCCAGATATTGTTTAAACTGGCGCATAAAGTGTTCCTCGTTTTGGTAGCCGCACTCCCTGGCGATAAGGGCCACGGGAAGCGAGGTAGTCTGAAGCTGTTCCTTGGCATATTCCAGCCGTGTTTGAATCCGGTCCAACTGAGGGGAAACACCGAATAATTCTTTGTACACATGCCGGAAATATGACGTGCTCATATGAGCCTGCCGGGCCAGCTGCCGGATGTCCGCCTCTTCCTGAAAGGAATTGAGAAGATAGTTGCGGGCTCGTGCCATTTCTTCATACCGAGGGTGGCTGATGCGATTGTTTTGATTTTCCCGGATCAACTGACTTGTTTTCCATAGCAGGCACTGGAGAAGCAGGTTGACAATGGGTTCGGAATGAGCCTTGGCTTCCCTGCGTTCCGTCGTAATGTCATAAATCAGCCGCGAGACCCGCTGAACCATATGATCCGCCAGAGGGACGAATACGGTATTCATTGGCAATTCCGTCATGGAGAGTTCTGCGCTTTCCGCTTCAAAACGGATCCAGTCGTTGATAAAGGGGCCTTTTCCCGGAATGCCGGAATAGCGGTGCGGTGTTTCGTATCCAATCAGAACGATGGCATTTCTTTCATATTCCTGTTCCGGCTGCTGGAAAAAAGAAAGGCGAAATGGGCTGCGGATAACCAAAAAGACATATTCCCGCAGTCCTTCCGGGCGGTTGATGACAAACAGCGGATCCTGATGGACGAACTGGTATCCTGTTTGCAAGAGTTTCATGAGACGCCTCCAAAAGCAAGATTGATCAGCTTTGAGAATAGAATACATCATTGACAGTGATTTGGCAAGGCGTCTACAATACGAATAAAACAAAGTGTTTTCTAGAATTTCTATTGCAAAAGCAAGAGTCGGAAGCAAGGGAACCTTCCGGATTCAGAAAGCACTTTGGATCAGTCGGTAAAAAGGAGGAAATACGATGATTCCAAGACCGGAACATCCCAATCCGCAATTTCAGCGGGAAAGCTGGAAGAATTTGAACGGACAATGGGAATTCGAACTGGACCCGGGGGCCAGCGGGCGAGAACGGAAACGATATGAGGGTCCGTTGGAGCAAAGCATTACGGTGCCGTTTTGTCCGGAAAGTAAGCTGTCAGGCATGGGGCATCTGGATTTCATGCCAGCGGTTTGGTACCGGCGGGAGGTGGAGCTGCCGGAGTTTGAGGAAGGAAAACGAGTTATCCTGCACTTTGGCGCGGTGGATTATGAAGCGTCTGTTTATGTGAACAATCAGTTTGCGGGAAGCCACCGTGGCGGATACGCTTCCTTTCAGTTGGATATTACGCCTTTTTTACAGGGGAAGACCTTTGTACTAGCCGTTTACGCGGAGGACGATGTACGCCATTCGCTGCATCCCCGGGGCAAGCAATGCGAAGCCTATGCCTCTCGCGGCTGCGATTATACCAGGACAACGGGAATCTGGCAGACGGTGTGGCTGGAGCTGGTGCCGGAAAGTCGTGTGGAATGGGTCAAATACGATCCGGACCCCAATACTGGAACCGTGCGGATTCAGGCTCAATTGGTTGGCCGAGGAGACTGGCGCGCCGAGGTGTCCTATCGGGGGGAGAACATGGGCAGTTCGTATCTGCCGAACGCCGGTGGGTTGATCCAGGTAACGATACCGCTGCGGGAACGGCATCTCTGGGAGATTGGACAAGGACGCCTATACGACGTAGTCTTAACCTTTGGGGAAGACCGGGTTGCCAGTTATTTTGGTTTGCGGGACGTGCGGCTGGAAGGAAAGAAATTTTTGCTGAACGGCGTATCCGTTTTTCAGAGACTGGTGCTGGACCAAGGCTTCTACCGAGAGGGTATTTACACGGCTCCTACCGATGAACTGCTGGAACGGGATATCCTGCTGTCTCAGGCCTTGGGCTTCCAGGGCGCCAGATTGCATCAAAAAGTATTCGAGCCTCGTTTCCTGTATCATTGCGACAGACATGGTTATCTGGTTTGGGAGGAATACGGCAATTGGGGACTGGATGGCTACCAGCCGGACGCTGTGTTCGCCATGCTGCCGGAATGGCTGGAGGTGATGCGGCGGGATTGGAACCACCCTTCCATTATTGGCTGGTGTCCATTTAACGAGACCTGGGGCTCTCCGGGAAGCCAGCGCTACCAGCAGATGATCCGGTTGGTTTACCAGGTTACCAAGGAATTGGATCCTTCTCGGCCCTGCATTGATACCAGCGGATGGTTCCATGTAGAAACCGATATTTTTGACGTTCATAATTACAACCAAAATCCGGAAGAATTCCGGCGGGGCTACGACCGGCTGAAGCAGGAAGGCGTTTTGCAGGATGATTTTGCAAAACAGCAGACCTACCGAGGCGAACCGGTCATGGTCAGCGAATATGGCGGAATTCACTGGAACGCGGATGACTCGGAGGGCTGGGGGTATGGCCAGAGCCCTCAAAATCGAGAAGAATTTTTGGAACGGTACCGCGGCCTGACGGAGGCACTTCTGGACAATGAATGCATTCTTGGCTTTTGTTACACCCAGTTGTACGATATCGAGCAAGAACTCAACGGATTGTATACCTACGATCGTGTACCCAAGTTTGATGTGGAAACCATCCGGCAGATCAATTCTCGGAAAGCCAGTATCGAAGAATAGGCCGGTTTCATCCCAGGGAAAGGTTCCGCAGGCTGTCTTTTAAAATATCGGCGGATTGATGCAGCTTTTCGTATTCTTCTGGTGAGAGGGGCAGTTTCACGATTTGTTCAATGCCGGACCGGCCCAGAACGGTAGGCAGGCTGAGACACACGTCTTCCAGATCCTGCTCGCCGGGCTGGCCGGAAAGATAAGACGAGACGGTTAGGATAGAATGCTCGTTTCGAACGATTGCTTCGATGATCCGGCGGACCGCCAGCGCTACCGCGTAGTAGGTAGCGCCTTTTTTTTCAATGATATGATATGCAGCGGATTTGACTTCTTCGAACAATTCCTGTTTGCATCGTTCTCCATTGGTACAAAGGCCGCATTGGCGGCAGAAATTTTCAAAGGGGACGCCGGCGATATTGGCCAGACTCCAGCAGGCCAGCTCACTGTCGCCGTGTTCTCCAATGATATAGCTGTGTACGTTGCGCGTATCCAAGTTGGTATAGGTCCCGATTTTGTAGCGGAGACGTCCCGTGTCCAATACCGTTCCGGATCCGATTACCCGTTCTTTGGGAAAACCCGAAAGTTTATAGGTAACATAGGTCAAAATATCTACCGGGTTGGTGACGACCAATAGGATCGCGTGTTGATTGTATTGTAAAATGGAATCCACAATGCTTTTGAAGATGGCAGCGTTACGGTTCAGTAATTCCAGCCTCGTTTCACCGGGACGCTGGCTGGCGCCGGCGGTAATAACCACAATATCGCAGTTTTGGGTAAGCTCGTATCCGCCGGAGTAAATGTTGGCCGGCTTCACAAACGAAATTCCGTGGTTGAGATCCATTGCTTCGCCCTCCGCCTTATTCTGATTGGCGTCAACCAAAACAATTTCCGGAATCAGCCCGTCGCAGAGCAGCGTATAGGCAATTGTCGCGCCCACGTTTCCCGTGCCGACGATGGCTATTTTGTCAAAGGTTGGTTTGTTCTTATTGTCTGCCATGAGGATCCTCTCCTTTTTACAAAATCTAGGGTTTCCAGGCCACCAGACTTTTATACGGCAGGCTTCCGCCGAACAAATCCAGGGCGCTGCCAACCGTATAATCCACGCGTTGATTGCCCAGTTGTCCGACCCGCTGAATATCGTTCCACGAGGAAATTCCTCCGGCGTAGGTAACGGGAATGGGCGAACCGGCCAGTAAAGAAACCAGTTCTTCTTCGATGCCGCTCCGCCGTCCTTCCTTTGCTACCGCATGGACCAAAAACTCATCGCAGTAGTCGGACAATTCTTCCAATGCCTGCGTGGTAACCGCTGTTTGCGTCAATTTTTGCCAACGATCCGTGGCAATATAGTAGTGTCCTTGATGCCACCGGCAGCTTAGGTCCAGTACCAGATGCTGTTTACCGCATTGACGGACCAGTCCCCGAAGACGATCCATATGGATGGTTCCTCCGTTGAAAAGGTATGACGTGACAATCACGTGAGAGGCTCCGGCACGAAGGTAGGCGAGGCAATTCCGGTCGGTTACGCCGCCGCCAAGCTGCAGTCCGCCTGGCCAGGCCGCCAGAGCGTGAAGGGCGGCTTCCTGGTTCCGGGGATCCGCCCCCAGTTGAATGATGTGTCCGCCCGTTGCTTGATCCTGCCGGAACAGAGCGGCATAATAGGCGGCGTCGTACCGAGATACAAAATTTTCCTCCGGTGCGGAGGATCGGTCCGGCAGGTCCGCTAACGTAGCCCCGACGATTTGTTTTACTTTCCCTTCATGAAGGTCGATACAAGGACGAAATTTCATGAAATGCCTCTTTCCGCTGTTTCTGATGAACCAGCGCCATTGTATCATATTGCGAAAAAAGAGGCAATATGGTAGAATGGACAAGAAACGTTAAACATATTTTACAGAACAGGAAAGGGTTTGTCGACATGATTAAATTGATTGACAACGGTGTTTTTTTGGTGGATGGGCAGATCCGGGAACAGGGACCGGAAGGCGTCAGTCGGGAAGAGGCGGAAAAGGGAACCATCGCGGCCGGCATCCTGGCATCCCACAATTCGGCCGGCCCGGAGGCAGGAAGGCTGAATATTCGGTTCGACGCCATCGCCTCTCACGACATTACATATGTGGGAATCATCCAGACGGCGAGGGCCAGTGGACTGAAGGAGTTTCCCGTGCCCTATGTGCTGACCAATTGTCACAATAGCTTATGCGCTGTGGGAGGGACCATCAACGAGGATGATCATTTGTTTGGTTTGTCCGCGGCAGTCAAATACGGCGGCATCTATGTGCCGGCTCATCAAGCGGTTATCCACCAGTATATGAGAGAGATGATGGCGGGCTGTGGGAAAATGATCATTGGTTCCGACAGCCACACCCGTTACGGCGCGCTGGGGACGATGGCGGTAGGGGAAGGTGGTCCGGAACTGGTCAAGCAGCTTCTAAAACGTCCCTATGAATTGGTACGGCCGGAAGTGGTATGCGTCTATTTGACCGGCAAGCCAAGGCCTGGCGTGGGACCTCAGGATGTGGCGCTGGCGATCATCTCTGCAGTGTTCCAGAATGGTTTTGTGAAGAATAAAGTAATGGAATTTGTCGGACCGGGTGTGTCCGCCTTGTCGGTTGATTATCGGAACGGCATTGATGTCATGACTACGGAGACCACCTGCTGGAGTTCTATCTGGCGTACCGACGAGAAAGTTCAGGAATATTACCGGATTCACGGCCGGTCGGCGGATTTCCGGCAGTTGGAACCTGCTCCGGTTGCTTATTACGACAGCTGCATTCAGGTTGACCTTTCCCAGGTGGAATGCATGATCGCGCTGCCATTCCATCCCAGCAACGCTTACTCCGTGAAAGAATTCCTGGCCAATGCCGAGGAACTGCTGGAGGAGACGGAGCGGCGAGGGGAAGAGCAGTATGGTAAAAAGGTAAAAGAATATCATTTGCGGGATAAATGGAAAAATGGAAAGCTGCACATCGATCAGGGCGTGATTGCCGGCTGTTCCGGCGGAACGTTTGAAAACGTCTGCCGTGCGGCGGAAATTCTCCAGGGGAAAACCATTGGCAACCAGGAGTTTGCGCTGAGCGTTTACCCGGCCAGCCAGCCCGTTTTCCTGGAATTGATCCAAAACGGCAGCATTTCTGCCTTGATGGAGACGGGGGCTACGGTCCGTTCTGCGTTCTGTGGTCCTTGCTTCGGAGCCGGTGACGTACCCTGCAACAATGGATTGAGTATTCGTCATACCACCCGGAACTTCCCCAACAGAGAGGGGTCCAAACCTTCGGATGGTCAAATTTCCTGGGTGGCGCTGATGGACGCCCGTTCGATTGCGGCTACCGCTCTGAATGGCGGGGTGCTGACGGCGGCTACGGACCTGGCTATGCCGGAGGAACCGGTTTCCTATCGTTTCCGGCAGGAGGTCTATCAAAATCGCGTTTATTTTGGGTTTGGCCAAGCCAGGCCAGAAGAAAGTTTGAAATTCGGTCCCAATATTGCCGACTGGCCGGCGATGAGCGCGCTCACGGACAATCTGCTTCTGCAAGTGGCTTGTGTGATTCACGATCCTGTTACGACCACGGATGAATTGATCCCCAGCGGGGAGACATCGTCTTATCGCTCCAATCCTCTTCGATTGGCGGAATTTACGTTATCCAGAAAGGATCCCGCTTATGTGGGTCGGGCAAAAGCAATTCATCAGATGGAACAAGGCAGGCAGGCTTATTTGGCCGGCCAAGGAGATACGGCATCTTTTCGGGCGGCATATGACGGACTGGGGAATGCCGAAGACCTGGCGGTCACTACCGGCATTGGCAGTGTGGTGTTTGCGGTGCGGCCGGGAGATGGTTCCGCCCGGGAACAGGCTGCATCCTGTCAAAAAGTGCTTGGCGGCTGGGCCAATATTGCAGAAGGCTATGCGACCAAACGGTATCGCAGCAATCTGATTAACTGGGGCATGCTTCCGTTCCTGACGGAAGATGGCGGCAAGCTGGCGCTGGAGTTGGGTGACCGTATCTTTCTTCCCCGGATCCGGGAAGCGGTACAGAATGCCCGGGAAGTGATTCCTATTACGATTTGCCGTGCGGCAGGCGGTCAGGATACCGGCACGCTGAGACTCAGCGATTTGTCGGAGGATGAGCGAAAGATCATATTGGCCGGCAGTTTGATCAATTTTTACAACGAATGAGGAGGCTTTTTATGGACAAAAGAGCGATAGGAAAACGCTTGGTAATGACGTTGCTGTGCCTGTGTATGGCGTTGGCGTTTGTTTCCTGCAAGGAAGAAGAGAGCGGTCCCGTGGATTATGGCAGCGTTGACTTTTCCGTTTCCGGAAACATCGCTTCGCTGGATGAGTATGATACAAAAAATCCGGTTGTGGCGATGAAGCTGGAAGGATATGGTACGATCATCATCGAGTTGTATCCGGATAAGGCGCCGAATACGGTGAATAATTTTATTTCCCTGGTGAAATCCGGATTCTATGACAACAATACCATCCATCGGGCCCAGGCCGGATTTGTTGTTCAGGGGGGCGACCCGAACGGCAATGGCAGCGGCGGTCCGGGATATTCCATTAAAGGAGAGTTTTCCCTCAATGGGGTAAACAACACTTTAAAGCATACCAGGGGTGTTCTTTCCATGGCACGCTCAGAGGAATTGGACAGTGCGGGATCCCAGTTCTTCATTGTTTTGGAAAGCAGTCCCTTGGCATCCAACTCCCTGGATGGAAAATACGCTGCCTTCGGCATGGTGATTGAGGGTATGAATGTGGTGGATAAGATCGTGGAAAAAGCGGAAATCATCAATACCCAGTATGGTATTCTGAAAGACAATGTGACCATCGCCAAAGCGCTGGTGGATACCAAGGGCGTAGAGTATCCGGAGCCGGATAAGATTACCAAATAATATCTAAGGCAATTCCGTGAACAAAGAAAAAAAGGAGGAAATGCTTCGACACAAACGGAGCAGCAAACAGTATGGAAACAAAACAGGAAAATCCGTTGGTACGGATGGAGATTCAGGACGTGGGTGCGATTCAGATCGAATTGTATCCGGAGATTGCGCCCAATACCGTTCGAAATTTTATTTCGTTGATCCAGAAGGGCTTTTACGATGGTTTGCTCTTTCATCGGGTTATTTCCGGCTTTATGATTCAGGGCGGTGATCCGCAGGGCAATGGCATGGGAGGTCCGGGATACCAGATCAAAGGCGAATTTACGCAGAATGGATTCCAGAATAAGTTGTCTCATAAACGTGGGGTGATTTCCATGGCGAGACGCAATTTCCCCCTGGACAGCGCGGGCTCCCAGTTCTTTATCATGCATCAGGATTCCCCCTTTCTGGATGGGGCATATGCGGCTTTTGGAAGTGTGGTTGACGGCATGGATGTGGTGGACCGGATTGCCGCTGTAAGAGTATCCGCTAGTGATAAACCGCTGACCAACGTGGTCATAGGCAAGGTAACGGTGGATACCAAGGGGAAACACTATCCAGAACCGGAAACATTGCCGGAACGGTAAGCTTTTTTTACAGGAATGCGCCATTCGTCTCTTCCGGAGCGGATGGCGTTTTTTACAATAAGCAATCTTTTTCTGATAGATTTACAATGGTGACGCAGGAGAACTTATGGTATGATGAATACCAATAAAATACTATGCTGTAAGAAAGGCGGTTGATTGCATTGTTGATTGGCGCACAATTGTTCACCCTACGGGACTATTGTAAAAATAAGACGGAGTTGGACGAGTCTCTGGCAAAAGTTTCTTCCTTTGGCTACACGACGGTTCAGGTATCGGGAATCGGCCCGATTGCTCCGCAGGATGTAAGAGAGCTGTGTGACAAATATGGTTTGAAGGTTGCGGTGACCCATACCAACCCTGTCCGGTTGCTGGAGGATACCGGCGCCGTGATCCGGGAGCACAAACAATATGGCTGCGATTGTGTGGGAATCGGCGGGATGCCAGGCCAATACACCCAGTCTGGTTTGGCAGGATATCGCCAATTTTTGCAGGATTACAAGCCGGTTTCCCAAATGCTGCGAGAAAATGGAATGACCTTCCACTATCACAATCACGATTTCGAATTTGAAAAATTTGATGGCAAACGGGGATTCGATGTTCTGATCGAAGAAAGTGATCCCGAGCTGCTGTATTTTACCTTGGATACCTATTGGGTCCAGCATGGCGGTGCGTCGCCTCTGGAATATGTGGAACGGCTGAATGGTCGGATTAAGGTCCTGCATCTGAAGGATTTTGCCATCCGAGACCGGCAGATCCGGATGGCCGCCATCGGCGCGGGCAACTTGAATTGGGATGCCATTTTACCTGCTGCGGAGCGTACCGGCGTGGTATATGCGATGGTAGAACAGGATACTGATTTTGTAGATGATCCTTTTTCCGAGTTAGAAAGAAGTTATGCGTTTTTGGCTGGTAAGGGACTTCGCTGAAGCTGCATGAAAAAGAGGAGGCTTATTTTATGGCGGAATTTATTCTTTCTGCGTTTGCAGATGAAGCAGCGGGAGGTCTGGATGGACAGATTGCCGCGCTGAAACGGAATCGCGTTTCCTATATTGAATTGCGGGGTGTGGATGGGAAGAATGTGACGCAGTTGACGGATGGGGAACTTATTTCTCTGAAACAAAAGCTGGATGCGGCTGGTATTCGCGTGTCGGCAATTGGTTCGCCGCTGGGAAAAATTTCTGTTCTGGAAGAGTTTCAACCGCATTTGGAATTGTTTCGCCGGACGGTGGAGATTGCGCACAAATTGGAGACGCCATATATTCGTTTGTTTAGTTTTTACCTGCCTGATGGAGCGGATCCGCTTTCTTACCGGAATCAGGTGCTGGAAAGATTGGGCTCTTTTTTGGATGCGGCGGATGGCAGCGGTGTGTATTGCTGCCATGAAAACGAGAAGGGAATTTATGGTGAAGTGCCGGAGCGTGTCTTAGATTTGCATCGCACATTAGGCCCCCGATTAAAATGCGTTTTTGATCCGGCCAATTACATTCAGTCGAACGTGGAGATTTTGCCTGCGTTCCAACTGCTAAGGCCTTATTTGACGTATCTGCATATAAAGGATGCACGGATAGAGACAGGGCAAGTGGTACCGGCCGGACGGGGTGATGGCCGGATTCGGGAGATTCTGCGGATTTTGTCTCGTGAGGATGGGCCGTGGATTTTGACCGTGGAGCCGCACTTGTCTGTTTTTACAGGGTATGAGAAGTTGGGGGACCATACGCAGCTGGGAACAAAAGAATTTGTATACCAAAATAACGATGACGCATTTGATGCCGCTTGCCGGGAGTTACAAGGAATACTGACAAAAGAGATTGGCTGAATTCAGTCTCTTTATTGGGTGTTAACAAGCCTATGTATTTCGACAGTATGAAGCAATGGCACGGGCTTTGCTAGGAAGTTAGATTAAAGCAGTTCTTGCTAAAACGCCCAAGCCCCTGTACACAATGCCGCCTACTTCGTTGGGCGGCATACTTACCTTTCATCGTTTCACCGTAAGCTGGATTAGCTTCGCCATATTTAATGTACATGAAAACAAGAAAAGGAGTAGCGTTAAGTACTCCACGATAGAACACTCCTACTGTAAGGGTCAGATGAAAACGATCTCTTGCATTTTAGGAAAGCGATTGGAACCCACGTGCCCGAAAAAGGTTGCTAGCAAGCTGGAGCGTTGTGAGGGCGTTTACAACCGAACAGGCGAGCCGAGCGTGACCTTTTTACGGAAAAGGAGGAGCAAGGGAGCGGACGGATGACTTATTTTTCTGCCAAAGGCAAAAAATAAGTCGGAGCAAAGCGGACTTTACTACGACGTGTGAAGGTGACACAAAATGGACCCCTAGGCATTTTTTTGAGAAGGATTTGAACTTTTGCATCCCGCAAAAGTTGGTAGCGACAGCGAGCCGTTGTGAGGGCGTTTACAACCGAACAGGCGAGCCGAGCGTGACTTTTTGCGGAAAAGGAGGAGCAAGGGAGCGG
>PPYF01370637.1_pt1 | contig 16995 bp, 14 predicted proteins | sample 1559871 | NCBI WGS metagenome assembly PPYF01 (sample SAMN08240021, study PRJNA423297) | Human gut metagenome, whole genome shotgun sequencing project.
TTCCAGCACAGCGCGCCGACCCACGAACACAGCACGGCAATGGCGATCATCAAACCGATAAACACGGCAGGACGCGGGCCGAAGGGCAGTGCAAAATCAGGTGTCTGCAGGTGCAGCCAAAGGCAAGCCGCGACGTAACCGACCAGCGATACCGGCAGCGTCACCAGCGCCTGAGCTGTTGCCCACATCAGCGGTGGTTTCTCTGGGTTTTCCCGTAGCCAGCGGGCGTTGCGCAGCGCATACCACGCCCAGCACACCACTGAAATAGACGCGAGTGCGATGCCTGAACCATAGCGCCAGCCGCTGAAATCGGGCAGTCCCTGACGCAGCTCGGCAATGTTAACGCACATCAGACCGATGCCAATCAGCACCAGCGCCGGCATGAGCCGCATCCACGACAGCTTTCCATCTCGCTGGCTGTACAGCAGGTTGGCGAAAATCGGGATGACAACCGGTAGCGTGGCAATAATCATCGTCGATACCGGCGCGCCGGTGCGCTGAATGGCGCTGGCAAGGCAGATGTAGTACACCACATTCCCGACCAGGGTCAGCGCCAGCGCCGTCCACCAATCCTGACGGCTCAGTTGGCGCAGGCGTTTACGTCCCATCCAGGCCAGCGGCAGAGCAATCAACCCCAGCGCCAGATAGCGTCCCATCGACTGTAATACCGCCGGGTAATCCGGCACGATAAGCGGCCCGACAAAAATCAGCCCCCACATTAAACCCGCTAACAGGGCGTACAGCACACCGCTAATCATCATCCGATCCCAATCGATTTATCATGGGCAAAGTGTAGGAAGGGAACGGTGCGAAGTATTGTATGAGATTGCTGATTAGCGACGGCTAACCTGTTTTTGATAGCGTACCGGCGTAATGCCATAGCGCTGGGTGAAGGCGCGGGTCAGGTGAGACTGATCGGTCAGCCCGGTGGCGGCAGCCACTTCGGCGGCGGGCATGCCGTAGGTGAGAAACTCCTTCGCCCGCCACAGGCGTACCGCCATCAGCATTTGATGCGGAGTGACGTGAAAATGCGCCTTAAACTGCCGCTGGAAATGCCACGGGCTGAGGGCCGCAACGTTCGCCAGTTCATCGAGGGTAATGGAGTGCATGTAGTTGTCGTACAGATATTCGCGCACGCGGGCAAAGCGGTGGGCCGCTTCCGGCAACGCCGGTGCGTGGCAGGCCAGCGGCTGAAAGGTGTCGATCATATCCAGCAGCAGCCCTTTCTGCGCTAGCGGATCGTCGGTGTGCCAGAGCGCATGGATCTGACGGCCAATCATCTGCGAGCGCAGCGGGTCATGGCGGGTAACGTCGGCGAACCACCAGTGGCGGATGCCGGTGACCTCTTCAAGCAGCTGCGGCTCCAGATAAATCATCCGATAGCGCCAGCCATCGGCGGTTTCGGCCTCGCCGGTGTGCAGCTCGTCGGGGTTCATGGTGACAACGGAGTGGACGGGGGCGACATACTGACTGCCGCGATAGCGAAAACGCTCGGCCCCGGCTTCAATGACACCGATGCCAAACGCTTCGTGAGTGTGCGGTTCGAAAGCGTAGCGCGAGATATGCGCATGATACAGCTCAACGCCCGGCACCTGCGCCAGGTGGCGAAAGCGCGCGCTGTCTTTCTCGTCGTTAAACTGTTCCGGTACGCCTTGCACGTGATAATTCCCCCTGGGCCATCTGTTTATTATCAGAGATGGCCCGCGGGGGCGCTACCACATTTAACCGATTTTTAACGCTTACAGAATGCCTTTGACGCTGTCGGCAAGCGCAGTGGTTGGGCGGCCAATCAGTTTACTCAGAGTATGGCTGTCATCGAACAGACCGCCTTTGGACGCGCCAACGTCGGAATCGGCCAGCATATCCGCCAGCCCGGCAGGCAGACCCACACTCTTCAGGGCGGCGGCGAAATCGGCCTGGCTCAGGTTCTGATAGACCACTTTTTTCCCGCTCTGCTTAGCCAGTTCGGCCGCCAGTTCGCTCAGCGTCCAGCCGTTATCGCCCGCCAGTTCGTAGACTTTCCCGGCATGTCCTTCTTCGCTGATGACGCGTGCCGCTGCGGCCGCGTAGTCGGCGCGGGTTGCGGAGGCAATTTTGCCTTCACCGGCGGCACCGATAAAGACGCCGTGCTCCAGCGCCGGTGGTGCGCTCGCCAGATAGTTTTCGGTATACCAGCCGTTACGCAGCAGCGCATAAGGGATACCCGAGTCGGCGAGCATTTTTTCGGTGGCGACATGTTCCTCTGCCAGACCCAGCGGCGACGTATCCGCGTGCAGCAGGCTGGTATAGGCGATAAATTTCACGCCGGCAGCGGTAGCGGCCTGGATGATGTTGCGGTGCTGCGGTGCACGCTGGCCGACTTCGCTTGAGGAGATAATCAGCAGCTTCTCCACGCCCTGCAGCGCTTTGGTCAGCGCACCTTCATCGCCGTAGTCGGCCTGGCGTACGTTCACGCCCTGCTGGCTCAGCGCTTCGGCTTTTGCCGGGTTACGGACCACGGCAACCAACTGGTCTGCCGCGGTAGTCTTAAGCAGGTTAGCAACAACGTGTTGGCCAAGCTGGCCGGTGGCGCCGGTAATTGCGATCATCAGTGTTCTCCTTCGTGTTTGTATGGTGTTGTGGTAAGCTAACACCATAACTAACTTTTAGTAAGTACGTACAAAAAGGTAAGTATGAAAGAGCCGAAACCCACGCTGACGCAAAAGCTGCGTAATGGCAATTTGTTCGCCGAAAGCTGCCCTTCGCGGGACGTGTTAAAACACGTGACCAGCCGTTGGGGAGTATTGATTCTGGTCGCGCTGCGGGAGGGGACCCACCGTTTTAGCGATCTGCGCCGTAAGATGGGCGGGGTCAGCGAGAAAATGCTCGCTCAGTCGCTACAGGCATTGGAGCAAGACGGTTTTATTCATCGTCGCTCCTACCCGGTCGTTCCGCCGCACGTTGAGTATAGCCTGACGCCAATGGGGGAAGCGGTAAGCGAGAAGGTGGCGGCGCTGGCCGACTGGATTGAGGTTAATTTGCCCGACGTCATGGCAAACCACCCGGCGGTAGAAGAGGGTGAAGTTTCCGCGTCGGCGTAAAAAAACTGGCCGGGTCACAAGACCCGGCCAGTGATAATCCGGAGAAGCGATGCGCTCACCGGTATGGTGGTTATTTGCTTAAATCCACCTGATAGATAGCAAAGCCAATATCATCGGTCGCCACCTGTTTCATCGGATACTGCGCTTTCTCTTTGATAAACGCCGCCGCTTTTTCTGACGGCGAAGTTTCAAAGCGGATATCCAGCTTGGTGTCGCTGTGGATAGGGGCCAGGCGCCAGTTGTTATCGGCCGCAGGATGAATTTCCCCGGCTTTCTTCGATTCGGCGCTTATCCATGCCGCCAGCACGGAACGGTTCTCGTCCGGTGAGGCGAAGGCGATATGACTGTCCCCGGTGCCCGCAAACTTGCCGCCGTAGGCGCGGTAGTTGTTAGTAGCGACGAGGAACATAGCGTTCGGATCGATAGGTTTGCCGTTAAAGGTCAGATTTTTAATGCGCTCTGATTTCGGGTTAATGCTCTGGCATTCGCCGTCGTAGCGCGCCGGCTGGGTAATATCGACCTGATAGTTCACGCCATCGATAACATCGAAGTTATAGGTGCGGAAACCGTCCCAGTTAATCAGCGACTGCGGCTTGCTGCTGTGGACATCGATCTGATTAAACTGCCCGGCGGAGCACTCCAGCCACTCTTTTACCTCTTTGCCGCTGGCTTTAACCACTACCAGCGTGTTCGGGTAGAGATAGAGATCGGCGGCATTACGGAAGGTGAGTTGGCCTTTTTCGACTTCGACAAAGCTTGCCGGGTCATTTTTACGGCCACCGGCTTTAAACGGTGCGGCGGCGGAAAGTACCGGCAGTTTTGCCAGGTCCGGATCGCCCTGAATATAGTGCTCAACGTAGGCTTTCTGCGCCATGTTAACCACCTGAACCGTCGGGTCGTCCTGTACCAGCGACAGGAAACTGTACATATTGTCGGAGGACTTACCGATAGGCTTGCTGACAAATTCACGCGTCGCGTCGTGATCGGCCTTCAGGGCATCAACCAGTTTGCTGTCTTCCGCCGCCAGCGATTTTTTCGCTGCTGCATCGTAAATCGGCCGCGCCTGCGCCTGAGCGGAGGTGACCTGCCATTTGCCGCTATCGTTGTTGAGCACCAGATCGACCACCCCCAGATGGTCGCCCCACATGCCTGGCATCACCGCAGGAATGCCATTGAGCGTGCCTTTGGCAATATCCGCGCCTTTAATATTGGCAAAATCTTTACCCGGGAAGACCGCATGGGCATGGCCAAACATAATCGCGTCAACGCCCGGCACCTGGCTTAAGTAATAAACGGAGTTTTCGGCCATCGCCTGATATGGGTCGGCGGAAAGACCGGAGTGGGCAATCACCACCACCACGTCAGCGCCGTTGGCGCGCATCTCTGGGACATATTTACGCGCCGTTTCGGTGATGTCGTTGACCGTTACCTTGCCGCTGAGGTTGGCTTTATCCCAGGTCATAATTTGCGGCGGCACAAAACCGATATAGCCTATTTTTAGTTGATGCTTGCTGCCGTCTTTATCGACCACTTCGGTCTCTTTAATCAGATACGGAGTAAACAGCGGCTTTTTAGTCTTAACGTCGATGATATTGGCGTTAACGTACGGGAATTTCGCCCCGGCTAGCGCTTTGTGTAGATAGTCCAGCCCGTAGTTGAATTCGTGGTTACCAAGGTTGCCCACCGCGTAATCGAGCAGGTTCATTGCCTTGTAGACCGGGTGGATATCACCCTGTTTTAGACCTTTTGCCGCCATATAGTCGCCCAGCGGACTGCCCTGAATCACGTCGCCGTTATCGACCAGCACGCTATTTTTCACCTCGTCGCGCGCGGCGTTAATCAGGCTCGCCGTCCGCACTAGGCCAAATTTCTCGGTGGCGGTATCTTTGTAGTAATCAAAATCCATCATATTGCTATGTAGATCGGTGGTTTCCATTATGCGGAGATCCACCGTTGCCGCATTGACGCTGGCGGCAATCAGCGTAGCCAGGAGCGTTGCGCTAAACTTGATCATCAGAGGCATCCTTTTTTAGATCTAAGACACAGATTTAAATGTATTTGTTTTCTGTTACTTACGAAGGTGTGAATCATGCCAGAAAATCATGACGGGAAATCGGCAACGGTTCACAGTTATCCGGAACAATGATGGGAATATGCCCGTCATACTTAAAGCTGCAGGTGCGTTGGCCGCGTGATTCGGCCTTTGGCCTCACCCCTTCGGGGCCAGCGCAGGCGCTGTTCAAACGGCTTCGCCTTTTGTCCTGCAACTCGAATTATTTAGGGCATAGCGGAATTAACGGCGATGCGATATAAGTAAAACAATAGGTTAACGCCACTGTAATATTAACGAGGTGGAGAATGTTAGAACAAGTCAGTCAGCTTGCGCGTGACGCGGGCGATGCCATCATGCAGGTTTACGATGGTAAGCAGCCGTTAGACGTTGCGAGCAAGAAAGATGATTCCCCGGTCACGGCGGCCGATATTGCCGCCCACCATGTGATTGTGAACGGCCTGAAGGCCATGACGCCAGACATCCCTATCCTGTCTGAAGAAGATCCGCCAGGCTGGGATATACGCCAGCACTGGCAGCGCTACTGGCTGGTCGACCCGCTGGATGGCACGAAAGAGTTTATTAAACGCAACGGTGAATTCACCGTGAATATTGCGTTGATTGAAAACGGCAAAGCGGTACTCGGTGTGGTGTATGCCCCGGTACTGAAAGTGATGTACAGCGCGGCGAACGGTAAAGCGTGGAAAGAAGAGTGCGGCGTGCGTAAACCGATTCAGGTTCGTGACGCGAATCCACCGAAGGTGGTGGTCAGCCGTTCGCACTATGCCAACGATGACGAACTGAAAGAGTACCTGCAGCAGTTAGGTGAGCACCATACGGCGTCTATCGGTTCATCGCTGAAGTTCTGCCTGGTGGCGGAAGGTGAAGCCCAGCTGTATCCGCGCTTTGGGCCAACCAATATTTGGGATACCGCAGCCGGTCACGCGGTTGCCGCCGCCGCCGGTGCCCACGTCAACGACTGGCAAGGTAAAACGCTGGATTACACTCCCCGCGAATCTTTCCTTAACCCGGGCTTCCGGGTATCTATTTTCTAAGTTTTTGCCAACAGCAGCATTGAATCTCGATGCTGCTGTTATTCCTGTCCGGAGACTGTTGTATGTCTGTACTATGGCGCGACTCGCTCGGCGAGACGCTGAGCGCGCGCAGCGCCTGCTGTTACCTGGCCACATCGGTCAGTGAGCCACTGTTTCTTCATAATGAGCGGCTATCCGTCGCCCCCGCGTCCTTGACGAAAGTATTGGCCGCGATCACTGCTTTGCAGATCCAGCCCGACATTACGCTGAAACTGATAATGCGGGAGGGGGAAGAAACTCCTGGCTCTGGCAACAATCTGATGCCGGGCGATACGTTAACCCTGTGGGATGCACTACACAATATGCTTATCCCCTCCAGTAACGTGTCGGCAACCATCGTTGCGCGTACGATGGGGGAACGCCTGTTGGCGCTCGAAGGGGGAGAGGGCGATCCTCGTCAGCGCTTTGTGCAGCAGATGAATCGGGTGGCGATGTCGCTCGGTATGTTTCGCAGCCGTTTTATCAATGCCCACGGTTTAGCTGCCAGAGGGCAGGTCACCTGTGCGCGGGATATTGCGCGTCTGGGGCTGGCTGCGCTGCATTATCCGGCGATTACTGATATCTGGGGAAAACGGCGATATACGCTGTCTCTTGAGGGCTCCAATCCGCGACAAAAAAGGATCATATCATCGCTCACTTTTGTCGAGACGATTGGTGCCGAGGTATTAGGCGGAAAAACCGGAACTTTAGGGGCCGCACTTAACCATCTGTTAGTTTATACCCGCGCCCCAGGCGGCGCGGATTTAATCAGTGTGGTACTGCATGCATCAAGTAACGAAGGGCGCTATGCCGATATGAAGACGATGCTGACGGCAGTCCATAATGGCTACCGCTGGCCGCAGTGCGCCCCCACGTTAATCGAACAATTAACCCAGTAACTTATGTAGCAGGGCGATGACCTGCTTCACTTCATCTGCCGTCAGCGTGCCGTCCTTCGACCACTGAATTCGCCCGTCCTTATCCAGCACGACGATGGCAGAGCTACCTTCATCAAGCTGCCAGGCCTTGCGGACGACGCCATCGCTATCAACCACAAACTGCGACCAGGGGAATAATTTTTTATTGCTCTCAATGCTGCTGCGAACAAACATCGATGAGCCTGGAATGGCGTCATCGGTGTTGACGATCGTGGTAGTCTGGTAGCGGTCGTGCGGTAGACCCGCGGATTTAATCGCCTCGATTAGCGCGGCGTTTTTCTCTTTGGCGGATGAGCGGCCGGCAATATGTTGCACCACCCGCACTTTTCCAGATAGCTGCGCGCTATTCCAGTTTTTATAGCTAAACTTATCATTATCGAGAATCAATTCACCTCGATCTGCCACGCCGACGGGGGCGACACGTTGTCCATTTGTGAAGTTATGTGCGGCTGCCATTAACGGCATTAACAGGCATGAAACCGCCAGAAGCGTACGTAGGGTCATGGTTTTTCCTTTTTTTATGCAGGTGATCCGACCACTTGGTCGATAGTTTTAATCATAAGTGCGATTTATGGACTTTTCCCGCAAAGACGGTGCCAGTTTGTGGAGGACCGCACACAATCTCGTAAAAATGAAGCCTTATACTGTGTTCATCGTATGGTTGAAAAGAAAGTTCTGAATTATTGTAATAAATTGGTAAATAAGGCCCCCTATGATGGAGGCCCTTAGTTTTTATGGACTATAGTTAACGAGTATTTAACTTTGCGCCCCGGAGCGTTGAAGCCAAATGTGGATCAACTAGGGCGTAGTACTCGCAGGAGATTAAAATGAAAATTTTCCAACGCTACAACCCGTTTCAGGTAGCAAAATACGTTAAGACCCTGTTTCGTGGACGGTTGTATATCAAGGACGTTGGCGCTTTTGAATTTGATAAAGGGAAAATTCTTATCCCTAAAATTAGAGACAAGCAGCACCTATCTGTGATGTCTGAAGTGAACCGCCAGGTGCTACGTTTACAGACCGAAATGGCGTAAACGAACCGCGATGCGGCAGAATTGAAAACGGCTCCCAATGGGAGCCGTTGATGTTTGTAGCCAGGAAAAAACGAATTAAGCGTTGCTGTGCTCGCTTTCCATGAGATCGGCCTGTTTCGGCACCAGCACCGTTGGCTTGTTATCAATGCGCGTCACCAGCAACTGGTCGATGCGATAGTTATCGATATCCACCACCTCAAACTTGTAGCCGGAGAACTTCACCGAGTCGGTGCGTTTCGGGATTTTACGCAGCATAAACATCATAAAGCCGCCGATGGTTTCGTAGTTGTCCGACTGCGGGAAATCATCGATATCCAGCACGCGCATCACGTCATCGATAGGCGTGCCGCCGTCAATCAGCCATGAGTTCTCGTCGCGCGCAACGATCTGCTCTTCCAGCCCCTGGCCGACGAGATCGCCCATCAGGGTCGTCATCACGTCATTGAGGGTGATAATCCCCACCACCAGCGCATATTCGTTCATGATCACCGCGAAGTCTTCCCCGGCGGTTTTGAAGCTTTCCAGCGCTTCGGACAGCGTCAGTGTATCCGGCACAATCAGCGTATTGCGGATCTGTACGCCGCTATTCAGCGCCATGCTCTGATTCGCCAGTACGCGGTTCAGCAGATCTTTCGAGTCCACGTAGCCAATGATGTGGTCGATATCTTCGTTACACACCAGAAACTTCGAGTGTGGGTGCTCGGCGACTTTGTTTTTCAGGCTCTGCTCATCTTCGTGCAGATCGAACCAGATAACATTTTCACGCGGCGTCATGGAGGACGGGACGGTACGGGATTCCAGTTCGAACACGTTTTCAATCAGTTCGTGTTCTTGCTTACGCAGTACGCCGGACAGCGCACCGGCTTCAAATACCGCATAAATATCGTCGGAAGTCAGATCGTCTTTACGCTCCATCGGCAGCTTGAAGATGCGGAAGATGATGTTAGCCATGCCGTTGAAGAACCAGACCAGCGGGCGGAAGACGAACAGACAGAAGCGCATCGGGTTGATGATACGCAGAGCCACAACTTCAGGCGCCACCATACCGATGCGTTTCGGAGTTAAATCGGCAAACAGAATAAACAGGCCGGTGACCAGCGAGAAGGAGAGAATGAAGCTCAGCTGCTCGGAGAGTTCCGGGGACATATATTTGGAGAACAGAGAGTGGAAAGCGGGAGAGAATGCTGCATCGCCGACGATACCGCCGAGAATGGCGACCGCGTTAAGACCAATTTGCACCACGGTAAAGAACATACCGGGGTTTTCCTGCATTTTTAGTACACGCTGTGCGTTAATGTTGCCTTCATCGGCAAGAAGTTTCAGTTTAATTTTGCGCGATGCGGCAAGTGAAATCTCGGATATCGAGAAGAACGCACTGACAGCGATCAGGCAAATTATGATGAATATACTGTTTAACATATCTTATCCGGCCCGTTAGGCCAGATCCTCGAAAGGGAGAAGTGGATAAATCCGCGTGAAATACACATTGAAAACCGGCCCGAAGGGGAGGGGCCGGCATTTTCAGAAGCTAGTATAGCGTAAGGGACTGTAAAGCTGCCAGAGGGTTAACCGTTTGTCGGAACAGCCCTGTTTTTTACATGGTTATCCGATACGGCATCCCACACTTTGTCGTAGGGGTAGCCAGTCAGCGCGAGAATAACGTCGCGAGTTTCCTGATCGCAGTCCTGTGCGCTGCCACCGAGCTTACGACGGGCCACTTCTTTGATCAAAATACTGTGCGTTTTCTGCGTGAGCTTGAAACGGTAGGTGATGTAGAAGCTGATGGCCAGTAGCCCGGCGGTGGCGAATACCATCAGGCCGATAATGGCATGCAGTGCGCTTGCGGGTTGTGAACCGCCGCCTTTCACAAAGCCGCTCTCTTCCAGCACGATCCCAATCAGCATAATCGCCAGCGCTACGGTACTTTTACGCGTCAACACCATTACGCCAGCGAAAATTCCTTCACGGCGCTGACGGGTGACGATTTCATCCACGTCGGGAATAAAGCTATAGATGTTCCACGGAATGTAATACAGCCCAGCTTTTGCCAGCCCCAGTAAAACAAATACCGCGGAGAACAACAGTGCAGGTACCTGTAGATGGCCGATATAGGTGATAAACAGGAAGGCCAGTACCAGCATAATGCTGCCGTAAGAGAGCCTCAGTGCGCCGGAAGGCGTCAGGTTAAACTTATTCATCAACATCATGAATCCAAAGGTACCGGGGATTGAAACAAAGGCGGCAATACTTAATAACCCGGAAACCATTCCAGCATCATGATGTAAGGCGTACACCACGTAGTAGGTAAATACCGAACCAAATACATCCATGGCGGTAAATGAACAGATATAAATCAGAATATGCTGGCGAAATATTCTTATGCGGAAAGACGAAATAAGATCGATAACCAGATATTTTAAATGATTAAATAGCCCACTGCTTCGTTGATTATCGGGCTGGAATTCATACTCTTCACGCACGTCTTTGGCCTCCCAGGTGCAGGCCCAGGTGGTAAATACGGCAACACAGTAAATTACGGCAAAAACAATCCCGGTTAAGGTGTAAGTGAAGGCGTTATCCTGACCGGTGTACTGCATAATAATACCGGGAACCGAGACCGCCAAAAAGCCGCCCAGCGCCGAGCACATCATACGCACGCCGGACAGCCGCGTACGTTCGCTGAAGCGGTTGGTCATCTCCGCGGCTAGCGTCTCCCATGGCACCAGCACCATCGCGGACAGCAGCTCGATAGAGAGATAGGTCCCAAGATAGTACCAGTAGTTCATGTCGGTGACCCAAACCAAGGCATAGAGAAACATTAACGGGGAGCTAATTAACAAAAAGAAACGGCGTCGGCCGAATCGACGGCCAAGCCAGGTGTGAGCAAAGTTATCAGTGATGTAGCCCATCACCGGACTTAAAATGGCATCGATAATACGAGCAATCGCGAATATTGAACCGGCCTCTAATACGGTTAATCCGCAATAGGTGGTATAAAAAAATAACAGCCATGTTCCTATAACGGCAAATGCGCCGCCGCCAAAAAGATCTGTTACGCCGTAGCCTATAGCAATGCCATAGCCCACACGGCGTTCGGTTGGTTTTACCATGATATTATTATTCCTGTACTGGTAGGGTTTATCAGTGCAGAGTTGCCCCTGCACCTTATATTATTGACAGCAGGAAAAACTGGATGACCATCACTCTGTTATATGCACCCATTTCCTCAATAGTGACGATTGGTAAATAGCATTAACCATTTGCAATGATTTTGCGGCTTCCGTGATGCCGCAATAATGCCCCTCAGGGTGATTGTCCAGCGCTCGATAAAACTGCCGTATGGCCTGCTGGTGGCCAATCCCCCAATAGCTTTTGCCGACGCCGTCCGGCGATGCATCACTGGCAAGCTTCACGCGATCATCGCCGCAGAGTTGCCACAGCTCGTTGTCCGTCAGCCGCAGCAGGCCGCGTTCGAACTCCAGCTCGAGCAACAGCGACGAGTCGCTGGCATGACAGTTGCTGGCGTAGAACAGCCCGCGGGCGCCGTTGTTAAAGCACATGGTCGCCATCGCGCTATCTTCGGTATCAATTTCATCGGCCAGCAGCGTGCTGTCGACCACCCCTTTCAGGCGGCTTACGCCCTGGCCAAACCATTGCATTAAATCCAGCGTATGAATGGCCTGGTTTATCAGCAGGCTGCCACCTTCGGTGGCGAAACGGCCGCGCCAGGGGCTGGCAGCATAGTAGCCCCCCGATCGTGACCAGGTCAGCACCGCTTTAATTGCGCGCATCGGGCCAAGCGCGTTTTCCTCAATGCAGCGGGTGATGGCCAAACTGGTGGGGTTGAGACGGTTTTGATAACAGATGCCGACGTGACGCTGGGCGATAGCGGCGGCGGACTTGATTTCCGCCACGTCCAGGGGGTTCATCACCATGGGCTTCTCGCAGAATACCTGTTTCCCTGCCGCCAGCGCGGCAAGGATCATCGGTTTATGCTGATGGTGCGGCGTGCAGATGTGCACCACGTCAACGGCATCGTCCAGCAGCATCTCGCGGTAGTCCTGGTAAAACTGGCAGCCGTAGCCCGCAGCCAGACGGCTTCCTTTGTCGCTGTCGATATCGACAAGCGCGCGTAGCGCCACGTCAGGAACATGGCTTAGCGCCTCCACGTGACAGGTGTGGATGGCTCCCGCGCCGATAATAGCCGCTTGACGTGTTTTCATCTCCGCCTCCCGTTACGCCACGGCGTTCGCCAGCATCTGCGCTTTCACGCACAATTCGGCCGCTTTAAAGGTGTGTTCCTGGGTCATCGCGTTTTCCGTCCGGTTCAGACAGTCGAGAATCAGTTGGCCGAAGTACGGGAAACCAACCTGACCGGCGACCGGATAGCGGAACTCACCCTCTTTGTTGACCAGATAGACCACGTCCTGCTCACCGCGGGTGATATCGACGTATTTGCGAATTTCGATATAGCCGTCGGTGCCAAGCAGCGTCAGTCGACCATCGCCCCAGCTAGAGAGGCCATCAGGGGTAAACCAGTCGCAGCGGAAGTAACCGGTCGCGCCGTTGTCACCGGCCAGCATCGCATCGCCAAAATCTTCAAACTGCGGATACTGCGGGTGATTCACGTTGCGCACCTGGCTTGCCACAATGTGGGCGTCGCTGTTGCCGGTATAAAACAGGAACTGTTCAATCTGGTGGCTGCCGATATCGCACAGGATGCCGCCAAAAAATTCTTTCTCGTAGAACCAGTCCGGGCGGCCTGTGCCTTCACGATGCGGGCCAACTCCCAGCGTTTGCATGACGCGGCCAATCGCACCTTGCTGTACCAGTTGTCCGGCAAAGACGGCGCTTTCAACGTGCAGACGTTCGCTGTAGTAGACCGCGTATTTGCGCCCGGTTTGCGCGACTTTGCGTTTGGCGGCCTCCAGTTGTGCCAGCGTGGTTAACGGGGCTTTATCGGTAAAGTAGTCTTTACCTGCGTCCATGACTTTCAGCCCTAACGCACAGCGTTCGGAGGGGATGGCAGCACCGGCGACCAACTGCACAGTGTTATCGTTGAGGATAGCGTCGAGGGTAGGGGCAATTTGCGCCTGTGGGTACTGCTGGACAAATTTATCGACCTTGGCGGGATCGGGGTCATAGACCCATTTCAGCGTGGCACCCGCTTCAATCAGGCCGTTACACATTCCGTAGATATGGCCGTGATCCAGCGCGGCGGCGGCAATGACAAACTCACCCGCAGCAACAACCGGCTGGGGTTTGCCCACCGGGGCGTAGTTCATACCGTCTTTGATACTCATGTTTATGCTCCTTTGTCCAAATCTTTACCCAATGGGATTGCGCCTACTTCACTGAAGTTTTCCACCGATGCACCCTTTTCGTAGAAATGGGGGGCGAGGGAAACCAGGCCGCCGGTCTTATACCAGGGCTCTTGTGGATTGACGGGCAGGGAGACCACCTGTCCGGTAATTGATGATTGATAAATGGCGGTAATCAGCTCCAGCGAGCGTTTGCCCTGTACGCCGTCGATCAGCGGCTCACCGCGCTGCTCAACCGCATTCAGCAGATCGTTAATTTGCCCGGTGTGGAGGGTGTATTTCAGTTTTGGCGTATTGCGGAACAGGGCATCCAACCGCACCTCGCGCTCGCTGTCGTGCTGTTCCTGCGGAAAGCCGTTGTCGGCGGAAACGCTCGCCCAGACATCCCACGGCGCTGAGATGCGCGCTTTATCGCCCTGGATGACAATTTTCTGATCTTCACCGTGATGCACCACCGATGCGGTGAGCTGGGTCAGCGCGCCGCTGCTGTAGCGAAAAATAGCGGCAGAGAGATCTTCAACCTCGGCGTTATCGTGGGCAACGTTGGTCATCATGGCGACCACTTCCGTTGGGAAGCCGAGCATCCACTGGATGGCATCAATGTGGTGTACCGCATGATTGAGGGTACAGCCGCCGCCCTCTTTTTCCCAGGTACCGCGCCACCACAGATCGTAGTAGCAGTGGCCGCGCCACCAGAACGAGTCAACCTGCGCGTGACAAATTTTGCCAAGTTCTCCGGAGTCAACGACCTGTTTGAGTCGCCAGAAGGCATCAGTAAAGCGGTTCTGGGCGATGATGGACAGGATTTTACCGCTGGCCCGTTGCGCAGCGATCATCGCATCGCACTCTTCCAGCGAGGCGGCCATTGGTTTTTCACACAGTACGTGCTTGCCGGCGTTCAGTGCATCAATGCTGATTTCGGCGTGCACATACGGCGGGGTACAGACGTCAACGATATCAACCTCAATCCCGGACTCGAGCATTGCCTGATGGCTGCTAAAGACGGTAGCGTGGTCCAGGCCATAACGTGCTTTCTTTTCCTGTGCTTTTTCCGGATAGATATCGACCAGCGCCACAATTTGGCAGCGATCGGCAAATTCCTGATATCCCTGAATATGGTTATGAGAAATGTTCCCTGTTCCCACAATCGCAATACGTAACATCATTATCTCCTGCTGCGGATTACCAGGTGCCGGAGGCATCCAGCGTTTTGCTTTCAACCTGCTTGTCGATGGAGCTAGCAATGCGTTCATCAAGCAGCTTTTTAAACAGCGCTTCGTCGAACGGCAGGTCGACCCAGTCGTCGGTCCAGGTGGATAAGTGCATGGCGTTGGAGAGCGTCAGACCATGAATGCCGTCGCAGCCGGGGGCCAGCAGCGGCGTACCGTGCAAAACGGCGGCGGCAAAGTTGGCGGTGATGACGTGGTGATCGCTGCACTCGGGGGCGACGGGAATAGTGGCTTCCCAGCACTCCGGTTCGCCAAAGCCGTTTTCCCAGCGGGCGTTAAACTCGGTTTCTGACTCACGCAGGCGCCAGAAGCGCAGCTTGCCGTCTTCGACGACCACTTTGCCGCGATCGCCGGCGATCTCCAGGCGATTGGTACCGGGCGCTTCGGCGGTGGTGGTGATAAACACGCCGGTGGCACCGTTAGCATATTCGGCATAGGCCGTAACTTCGTTCTCCACCTCAATCTGACGGTGTTTACCGAACTGACAGAACGCGCGCATGCGCACCGGCATGCCGACCAGCCATTGCCACAGATCGAGCTGATGCGGATCCTGATTGAGCAGCACGCCGCCGCCTTCACCTTTCCACGTGGCGCGCCAGCCGCCGGAGTTGTAGTAGCTCTGCGAGCGATACCAGTTGGTGATAATCCAGTTGGAGCGGCGCAGTTCACCCAGCTCACCGCTATCGATAAGATCTTTCACTTTCTGATACAGCGGGTTTGGGCGCTGATTGAACATCATGCCGAATACCACGCTGCAGCCGTGGGCAAATTCGTTCATCTCCCGCACCTGAGCGGTGTAAACGCCCGCTGGTTTCTCGCACAGCGTATGGATACCGTTGCGCATTGCCATCATCGACAGGCCTGGATGGTCGTAGTGTGGCGTAGCGACAATCACGGCATCAATCAGCCCGCTTTTCACCATCTCTTCCGCGTCGCTGAATATCGCCACCTTCTCGCCCACCAGTTGGCGAATGGCCGGGTGTTTGCCTAAGTTGTTGTCGCACACTGCCGTCAGGCAGGCCTCTTTTACCGTATCTGCCTGCAGGTAACGGGCGTGAACGGTCCCGATATTACCCACGCCAATAATGCCAAAACGCACCTTATCCATGTTGCACCTTACGTGATAGGAATGACTGATACCTGAAAATAGGCATGGCGCTCAGGCCGGACAAACGGAATTTGTGAGAATGCTCGCAGGCAGAAAAGGAATATGGGCGGGAAACTGAAAATAGGTTTTAAAATCAGCGAACTGTTACTGCAAAAATTTGCAAAACATGATTGCGACAGAGGTCACACTATGTCCGGCAAGCTAAAAATGGATGAGATTTCCGCTCAAACCGGCTATTCGGTGAGCACCGTTTCCCGGGTACTGAGCGGCAAATCCTACACCAGCGAAAAGGCGCGCGAAGCGATCGTTAGCTGCGCCCGTAGGCTGGGAGTATTAGATGATTTGGCCAGCGGCCGCCTGCTGATAAACGGCATCGCGGTGTTTGCCCCGCAGCGAACCTTTACCGCTCAAGGGGATGCCTATTACTTAGAAGTCACGCGCGGAATCGCCGAAGCCGTAGCGCCGCACGATGTCTACGTAAGCTACTGCGGCCTGGACGAGCAGCGCGCGGATATCAAGGCGTTTCTCGACAAGGTGAGCCATAAAAATATCAACGCCATTATCCTTATCGGCATTGATGACCCTACCGTTCACAAGCTGGCGCAGTCGCTCGATAAACCGTGCGTGCTGATTAACTCGCGGGACAAAGAAGGGCTGCTCGACAGCGTTTCGCCGGATCATCGGGCCATTGGCTATCGGGCGGCAAACTATCTGTTTGAACAGGGACACCGGCGAATTCTCAGCGTGACGAGCCTGCGGCGCGAAACCATGTACTGGCGTCTGGAAGGGATCAAAGACGTGTATCGTCAGTACCAAATTCCCTTCGACGTGCAGCACGACCTGTTGGTGACGGAAGGCTTCTCCGAGGAAGAAGCGGAAAGGGCGATAAGCGATTGGCTACAGGCTATGCCGCGTGAGCAGTGGCCAGAGGTGATTTTCTGCGCCGGGTTGTCGATGTCGATGGGGGCTCAGCGCGTGTTGCAACGCCTCGGCGTGCGGGTGCCGGAAGAGATGTCGCTGATGACGACCGACGTTTGGGAGCTGGATGCCCGCATTGGCTCCACCACCACCGGGATCACGATTCCCTGCCGGGCGCTGGGCGTGGAAGCCGTGCATCTGCTGCAAACCCGGCTTAACCGCCCGCATGCGCCGGTCTATAACC
>PPYF01370638.1_pt1 | contig 16984 bp, 14 predicted proteins | sample 1559871 | NCBI WGS metagenome assembly PPYF01 (sample SAMN08240021, study PRJNA423297) | Human gut metagenome, whole genome shotgun sequencing project.
CCCCGGTTCAGGCCTCCGCGATTGGCTACGCCTGGGGCTTTGGCCTATTCGGCAGCGGCATCAACTGGGTTTACGTCAGTATCGCGCAGTTTGGCGGTATGCCGGGCCCGATCAACGTCTTCCTCGTCGTCCTGCTGGCTGCTTATCTTTCGCTGTATACCGGTCTGTTCGCGGGGATTTTGTCGCGCCTGTGGCCGAAAACCAACTGGCTGCGCGTGGCGATTGCCGCTCCCGTCGTCTGGCAGCTCACCGAGTTTCTGCGCGGCTGGGTGCTTACCGGCTTCCCTTGGCTGCAGTTTGGCTACAGCCAGATTGATGGCCCGCTACAAGGGCTGGCGCCGGTCATGGGCGTTGGCGCGATTAACTTCCTACTGATGGCTGTAAGTGGCCTACTGGCGCTGGCGCTGGTAACCCGTAACTGGCGACCATTGGTGGTTGCCGTGGTGCTGTTTGCCCTCCCCTTCCCGCTGCGCTATATCCAGTGGTATACCCTGCAGACCGATAAAACCACCCAGGTTTCCATGGTGCAAGGCGACATTCCGCAGGCGCTTAAGTGGGATGAAAATCAGCTGCTCAATACGCTTAAAGTCTATCTTGACGCCACCGAACAGGTAATGGGCAAGTCCGATCTCATCATCTGGCCCGAGTCGGCGATTCCCGATCTGGAAATCAACCAGCAGCGCTTCCTTAGCATGATGGACGATCTGCTGCGGGCCAAAAACAGTACCCTGATTACCGGTATCGTCGATTCCCGTCTTAACAAGCAGAACCGTTACGATACCTACAACACCATCATTGCGCTGGGCAAAGACAGCCCGTACAGCTATGAGTCTCAGAATCGCTACAACAAAAACCATCTGGTACCGTTTGGTGAATTTGTACCGCTGGAGTCGATTCTGCGCCCATTAGCGCCATTCTTTGACCTGCCCATGTCATCTTTCAGCCGCGGGCCTTACGTTCAGCCGCAGCTCAAGGCGCATAACCTTAAGCTAACCGCAGCCATCTGCTACGAGATTATCCTCGGCCAGCAGGTACGCGATAACTTCCGTCCGGACACGAACTTCCTGCTGACCATCTCTAACGATGCATGGTTTGGGAAGTCTATCGGTCCATGGCAGCATTTCCAGATGGCGCGTATGCGTGCGCTGGAATTAGCGCGTCCGCTGCTGCGTAGCACCAATAACGGCATCACCGCCGTGATTGGGCCGCGCGGCGAAATTCAGGCAATGATCCCGCAATTTACCCGCCAGGTGCTGACGGCGAAGGTGACACCAACCACCGGCTTAACGCCTTACGCACGTACCGGTGACTGGACGCTGTGGTTGATTACTGCCCTGTTCGGCTTTGGCGCGCTGGTGATGAGCCTACGTCAACGCCGCCGTTAATCACTTAACATCACGGGACTTGCCCGGCCGCATTCATTGACGTATGCGTCCGGGTAAGCCCCGCAGTCTGCTGGATTTCCCCTCGCCCATTTTGCCATTCTGGCACGCCACTTGCTTAATATAATCAAGAGGCTGCATCTGACTTATTAGCGCAACCCGGTTGCACCACAAAAACACATCGGTAGCACCATAATCGTGCAAACGGTGTTTTTTGCCTCAAAGCGGTGCGGCGCACTTCGCAAAAATAAACAATAACGCAGCAAAATCTTTACATTAAGCCAAACTAAATGCTAACAAACACACATAACGCTGCTGACAAAAAGTGCAGCCTATAACAACACGACAATCACAATGGGTATCAATGCATCATTGCCGATGCAGAGGATAAAGGAGTTGGAAATGCAATTACGTAAATTGGCCGCCGCCATGCTGGTTCTGGGTGTGAGCGCAGGTCTGGCGCATGCAGAAGACGCAAAACCTGCAGCCGATGCCGCACAGCAGCAATCGACTCTGGATAAAATCGCGAAAAACGGCGTTATCGTCGTGGGTCACCGCGAATCTTCCGTGCCGTTTTCCTATTATGACAACCAGCAAAAAGTGGTCGGTTACTCTCAGGACTACTCCAACGCCATCGTTGACGCTATCAAGAAAAAGCTGAATAACCCGAAACTGGACGTCAAGCTTATCCCTATCACGTCTCAGAACCGTATTCCGCTGCTGCAAAACGGCACCTTCGATTTTGAGTGTGGTTCTACAACCAACAACCTTGAGCGCCAGAAACAAGCCGCTTTCTCCGACACGATCTTCGTGGTGGGTACTCGTCTGTTAGTGAAGAAAGGCGGCGCGATTAAAGATTTCGCCGATCTGAAAGATAAAGCAGTCGTTGTCACCTCCGGTACCACCTCTGAAATTCTGCTGCATAAGCTTAATGACGAGCAAAAAATGAATATGCGCATCATCAGCGCCAAAGACCACGGCGACTCCTTCCGTACGCTGGAAAGCGGCCGTGCGGTTGCCTTTATGATGGATGATGCCCTGCTGGCGGGTGAACGTGCGAAAGCGAAAAAACCGGACAACTGGGAGATTGTTGGCAAGCCGCAGTCCCAGGAAGCCTACGGCTGTATGCTGCGTAAAAACGACCCTGACTTTAAAAAGCTGATGGACGATACCATTGCTCAGGCCCAGACCTCCGGCGAAGCGGCGAAGTGGTTTGATAAGTGGTTCAAAAACCCAATTCCACCAAAAAACCTGAACATGAACTTCGAGCTGTCTGAAGAGATGAAAGCGCTGTTCAAAACGCCAAATGACAAAGCACTTAACTAATTAAAACAACAGGGTGGAATAATCTGCCCTCTCGATTGTAGCTCAGCACGGACAGACTATAAGTCAGGTGGTCGTTCCCCACCTGGCCTGAATACCGCAAAACGCTGTTCAACAATCTTCGAGGGTAGCAGGAGTCCTGCTACCCTTTTTTTTCTGGAGTACATTTATGTCCATAGATTGGAACTGGGGTATCTTTTTACAACAGGCCCCATTCGGCAACACCACCTATCTCGGCTGGCTCTGGAGCGGTTTCCAGGTCACCGTGGCGCTCTCTATTACCGCCTGGATTATCGCCTTCCTCGTTGGCTCGCTGTTTGGCATCCTGCGCACCGTACCCAACCGTTTTTTAGCGGCGCTTGGTACCTGCTACGTTGAGTTATTCCGTAACGTCCCGCTGATTGTGCAGTTCTTTACCTGGTACCTGGTGGTGCCAGAACTGCTGCCGGAAAATCTCGGCATGTGGTTTAAATCGGAGCTGGATCCGAACATTCAGTTCTTCCTCTCCTCAATGATCTGCCTGGGGCTGTTCACCGCCGCACGCGTCTGCGAGCAGGTGCGCGCCGCGATTCAATCGCTGCCACGTGGACAGAAAAACGCTGCGCTGGCGATGGGCCTTACCCTGCCACAGGCCTACCGTTATGTGCTGCTGCCAAATGCCTACCGCGTCATCGTGCCGCCAATGACCTCTGAGATGATGAACCTGGTGAAAAACTCCGCCATCGCCTCAACCATTGGTCTGGTCGACATGGCCGCTCAGGCCGGCAAACTGCTGGATTACTCGGCGCACGCCTGGGAATCCTTTACGGCAATCACCTTAGCCTACGTCTTGATTAACGCCGTGATTATGCTGGTAATGGCGCTGGTAGAACGCAAAATTCGCCTGCCGGGCAATCTGGGGGGTAAATAATGTACGAGTTTGACTGGAGTTCTATCGTTCCGTCGATGCCCTACCTGCTGGCAGGTTTGGTTATCACGCTGAAAATTACCGTGACGGCAATCATCATCGGTATTGTCTGGGGCACAATTCTGGCGGTGATGCGTCTATCGGCGTTTAAACCCATTGCCTGGTTTGCCAAAACCTACGTCAACGTTTTCCGCTCAGTGCCTTTGGTCATGGTACTGCTGTGGTTTTATCTGATTGTGCCGGGCTTTCTGCAAAACGTACTGGGGCTGTCGCCAAAAAGCGATATCCGCCTGATCTCAGCGATGGTGGCGTTTTCAATGTTTGAGGCGGCTTACTACTCGGAGATTATCCGCGCCGGCATCCAGAGTATCTCCCGCGGGCAGTCTAGCGCTGCGCTGGCGTTGGGGATGACCCACTGGCAGTCGATGAAGCTTATCATTCTACCGCAGGCTTTCCGCGCCATGGTGCCGCTGCTGCTCACCCAGGGCATCGTACTATTTCAGGATACGTCGCTGGTGTACGTCCTCAGTCTGGCTGACTTCTTCCGTACCGCCTCAACGATTGGCGAACGTGATGGTACCCAGGTGGAAATGATCCTGTTTGCTGGTTTTGTCTATTTTGTCATCAGTCTTAGCGCCTCGCTGCTGGTCAGCTACTTGAAGAAAAGGACCGTATAATGATTACCCTGAAAAATGTTTCTAAATGGTATGGCCACTTTCAGGTGCTGACCGACTGCTCAACGGAAGTGAAAAAAGGTGAAGTGGTCGTCGTGTGTGGGCCATCTGGCTCCGGGAAATCAACCCTGATTAAAACCGTGAACGGCCTCGAACCGGTCCAGCAGGGTGAAATTCTGGTGAACGGCACCCAAGTGAATGATAAGAAAACGGATCTCGCTAAACTGCGTTCCCACGTCGGCATGGTGTTCCAGCATTTTGAACTGTTCCCACATTTGTCGATTATCGAAAACCTGACGCTGGCGCAGGTTAAAGTGCTCAAGCGTGATAAAGCCGCCGCCCGCGATAAAGGGCTCAAGCTGCTTGAGCGCGTAGGGCTGTCTGCACATGCCAATAAATTCCCGGCCCAGCTTTCTGGCGGTCAGCAGCAGCGTGTGGCGATTGCCCGTGCGCTATGTATGGATCCGGTCGCCATGCTGTTCGACGAACCGACTTCTGCACTCGATCCCGAGATGATCAACGAAGTATTAGATGTCATGGTGGAACTGGCCCACGAAGGGATGACGATGATGGTGGTAACCCACGAAATGGGCTTTGCCCGTAAAGTGGCAAACCGGGTGATCTTTATGGATGAAGGTAAAATTGTCGAAGATGCCGAAAAAGAGGCTTTCTTCGCCAACCCGAAATCCGATCGTGCCAAAGATTTCCTCGCCAAAATTCTGCACTAATCTTTCCTGCGCGCACTCAGCAGAGTGCGCGCTTCATCACGCTTTAACGTATCCTTTCTCGTTCATTCCATTGCTAAGCCTTACCCTTGCCACAAAACAACGCTGACAAGGAACTGATATGGCACAGCCAATTATTCTTGATTGCGATCCGGGTCATGATGACGCCATTGCTATCGTACTCGCTCTCGCCTCACCAGAACTGGAGGTTAAAGCCATCACCTCCTCTGCGGGCAACCAAACGCCGGAGAAAACCCTGCGCAATGTACTGCGAATGCTCACCTTGCTCAAACGCCCGGATATTCCCGTTGCCGGCGGAGCCGTTAAACCGCTGATGCGCGAGTTGATAATTGCCGATAACGTTCACGGTGAAAGCGGCCTGGATGGCCCCGCCCTGCCAGAGCCGTCGTTTGCTGCGCAGCCCTGCACTGCCGTTGAGCTGATGGCCAAAACGCTGCGTGACAGCGCTGAGCCGATCACTCTCGTTTCAACCGGGCCGCAAACCAACGTTGCGCTACTGCTGAATGCGCATCCAGACCTGCACACAAAAATCGCCCGCATCGTTATCATGGGTGGCGCGATGACATTAGGTAACTGGACGCCAGCCGCCGAGTTCAATATCTACGTCGACCCGGAAGCGGCTGAAATAGTCTTCCAGTCAGGTATTCCGGTGGTGATGGCCGGTCTGGACGTCACCCATAAAGCGCAAATCCACGCTGCTGATATCGAACGTTTCCGCGCGATTGGTAACCCTATCTCAACTATCGTGGCAGAACTGCTCGACTTCTTTATGGAGTACCATAAAGATGAAAAATGGGGTTTTGTCGGCGCGCCGCTGCACGACCCGTGCACCATCGCCTGGCTGCTGGAGCCAGAAATGTTTACCACCGTGGAGCGTTGGGTGGGCATTGAAACCCAAGGCAAATATACGCAAGGAATGACGGTCGTTGATAACTATTTCCTGACCGGAAACAAACCAAACGCCGAGGTGATGATTGATATCGATCGCCAGAGGTTTGTTGATTTACTGGCGCAAAGACTGGCGTTTTACGCCTGAGCCTTCCCCGCAAATGATAGCCGTGCCGGATAGCGTTAACGTTACCCGGCACAATCGATTACGGTTCGAATGGTCGTCTCTGGAACTGGTCATGCCCACACTTCGGGCAGCGTGGGAGCACGTCAGGGGTGTAAACCGCCAGATGATAATGGCATTTCTCGCACACCAGATTACCTAGCCCTACCACCTCACCGCTGTGGTAAACGCCATGGTGATTAAGATCCTGGAACACCTCGCGCCACTCGAGCTGAGTTTTGTCGGTAATATCCGCCAGCTCCTGCCAGATACTCTCTTTGATGACCCGCAGGAATACGCTGTCTGATTCATCTTCCTGACTTTCGCCGTAGCTCATGGCGAACTCTTCTAAATCGCGACGTACCGCGCGAATAAGTTCATCAACTTCAGTGCGCGTTAACTCGCTGGTTTGCGCGACCTTTGTTCGCGCCTGAGTCACCAGCGCATCAATGTCGCGTTCTCCGTTACGCAGCCGTTCGGTCAGCGTCGCGACCAGTTCACGGTAAATTTGAGCAACCTTGTTCATTGTTTCCTCTCCCAGCCAGTTAACCTATTCTAATAGTAGCCGTTATTTCCTTTTCGCTTTGCCAGCTTCACCACAGAGTTCACAAAATGCGTCGACAGCTTTTCATCCGCGTAATGTGCGAAAGGCTGTTTTGACGAGAGCGTTTGGGCTATGCTATGCGGATCTGAAATACCACATCTATTGGCTACGTTAGTAGCTGCATTGAAAACAGGATCACTGGCTGCCATGCAAGAGCAATACCGCCCGGAAGAGATAGAATCGAAAGTCCAGCTTCACTGGGATGAGAAGCGCACATTTGAAGTTACTGAAGACGAGAGCAAAGAGAAGTATTACTGCCTGTCGATGCTTCCCTATCCTTCTGGTCGACTACACATGGGCCACGTTCGTAACTACACCATCGGCGACGTGATTGCCCGCTACCAGCGTATGCTGGGCAAAAACGTCCTGCAGCCAATCGGCTGGGATGCGTTCGGCCTGCCGGCTGAGGGCGCTGCGGTTAAAAACAACACCGCGCCGGCGCCGTGGACGTATGACAACATCGCATACATGAAAAACCAGCTCAAAATGCTGGGCTTTGGCTATGACTGGAGCCGTGAGCTGGCAACCTGCACCCCGGAATACTATCGCTGGGAGCAGAAATTCTTCACCGAGCTGTACAAAAAAGGCTTGGTGTACAAGAAAACCTCTGCGGTGAACTGGTGCCCGAACGATCAGACCGTGCTGGCCAACGAGCAGGTGATTGATGGCTGCTGCTGGCGTTGCGATACCAAAGTAGAGCGTAAAGAAATTCCACAGTGGTTCATCAAAATCACCGCTTACGCAGACGAACTACTGCGTGACCTGGATAATTTGGATCACTGGCCTGACACCGTGAAAACGATGCAGCGTAACTGGATTGGCCGTTCCGAAGGCGTGGAAATCTCCTTCAACGTAAACGACTACGCCGACAAGCTGACCGTCTACACCACTCGTCCAGACACCTTTATGGGTTGTACTTACCTGGCCGTTGCTGCGGGTCACCCGCTGGCACAGCAGGCTGCTGCCAATAACCCAGAGCTGGCGGCCTTTATCGATGAATGCCGTAATACTAAAGTGGCCGAAGCCGATATGGCGACCATGGAGAAAAAAGGCATCGATACCGGCTTTAAAGCGATTCATCCGCTGACCGGCGAAGCAATTCCTGTTTGGGCGGCTAACTTCGTACTGATGGAATATGGCACAGGCGCAGTCATGGCCGTTCCAGGTCACGATCAGCGCGACTACGAATTTGCCACCAAATACGGTCTGAACATCAAGCCGGTTATCCTGGCCGCTGACGGTTCTGAACCTGACCTGTCCGAGCAGGCGCTGACCGAAAAAGGCACCCTGTTTAACTCCGGCGAATTCGACGGTCTGAGCTATGAAGCTGGCTTTAATGCCATCGCTGACAAACTGGCTGAAATGGGCGTCGGTGAGCGTAAAGTAAACTACCGTCTGCGTGACTGGGGCGTATCCCGTCAGCGCTACTGGGGTGCACCAATCCCGATGGTCACACTGGAAGACGGCACCGTGCTGCCAACGCCAGAAGATCAGCTGCCGGTTATTCTGCCGGAAGACGTGGTTATGGATGGCATCACCAGCCCAATTAAAGCGGATCCGGAGTGGGCAAAAACAACCGTTAACGGTATGCCGGCACTGCGTGAAACTGACACCTTCGATACCTTCATGGAATCTTCATGGTACTACGCGCGCTACACCTGCCCGCAGTATCAGGAAGGCATGCTGGATTCTAAAGCCGCCAACTACTGGCTGCCGGTTGATATCTACATTGGCGGTATTGAACACGCCATCATGCACCTGTTGTATTTCCGCTTCTTCCACAAACTGATGCGCGACGCAGGTCTGGTTAACTCTGATGAACCCGCGAAACAGCTGCTGTGTCAGGGCATGGTACTGGCTGACGCCTTCTACTATGTTGGCGCAAACGGCGAACGTAACTGGGTATCTCCGGTTGATGCTATCGTTGAGCGCGATGAGAAAGGCCGTATCGTCAAGGCGAAGGACGCTGAAGGTCATGAACTGGTGTATACCGGCATGAGCAAAATGTCCAAGTCGAAAAACAACGGTATCGACCCGCAGGTCATGGTTGAACGTTACGGCGCGGATACCGTACGTCTGTTCATGATGTTCGCTTCTCCAGCCGATATGACGCTGGAATGGCAGGAGTCCGGTGTTGAAGGGGCGAACCGCTTCCTGAAGCGCGTCTGGAAACTGGTTTACGAGCACACTGCACGTGGTCCGGTTGCCGCACTGAACGTCGACGCCCTGAGCGAAGACCAGCAGGCGCTGCGCCGCGATGTTCACAAAACTATCGCTAAAGTCACCGATGATATCGGTCGTCGTCAGACCTTTAACACAGCTATCGCTGCCGTGATGGAGCTGATGAACAAACTGGCGAAAGCACCGCAGGAAGGCGAGCAGGATCGTGCGCTGATCCAGGAAGCTCTGCTGGCGGTTGTGCGTATGCTCAACCCGTTCACTCCGCACGTGTGCTTCACCCTGTGGCAGGAACTGGGCGGTGAAGGCGATATCGACAACGCGCCGTGGCCGGTTGCAGACGAAAAAGCGATGGTGGAAAACACCACGCTGGTCGTTGTACAGGTTAACGGTAAAGTTCGCGGCAAAATCACCGTGGCGGTGGATGCGACGGAAGAACAAGTGCGTGAACGTGCGGGCCAGGAACACCTGGTGGCAAAATACCTTGAGGGCGTGACCATACGTAAAGTCATCTACGTACCGGGCAAGCTGCTTAACCTGGTCGTTGGCTAAGCGCGGGAGGAAGCGTGCGAATTCTGACAACATTGTTGTTATCTGTGGCGGTGCTGGTCACCGCCGGATGCGGCTGGCACCTGCGTAGTACCACGCAGGTACCGGACGAAATGAAAACATTGATCCTTCAGTCTGGCGATCCAAACGGACCATTTAGCCGTGCGGTACGCGAACAGCTGCGGAGCAATGATATTACCGTGCTCGACCAAAGTACGCTGCGTCAGGATGTTCCGTCATTGCGTCTGGGCGCTATCAGTCTTTCTCAGGATACGGCTTCCGTCTTCCAGAATGGTCAGACTGCAGAATACCAGATGGTCATGACTGCGCATGCCACGGTGCTGATCCCGGGCCAGGATATCTTCCCGATCTCCACAAAAGTGTATCGTTCGTTCTTTGACAACCCACAGCAGGCGCTGGCAAAAGACAACGAACAAAGCCTGATTGTTCAGGAAATGTACCAGAAAGCCGCTGAACAGCTGATTCGTAAGCTGCCAAGCGTACACATCGCTGATGTCAAAGAGAGCGAAAAAGCGCCGGCCGTACAGCCGAACGCCAACGCTCGTGTATCGACGACTCTGGGTAACTGATGATTCGGTTGTACCCAGAACAACTCCGCGCGCAGCTCTCCGAAGGGCTGCGCGCGGCGTATCTCCTGCTCGGTAATGACCCCTTATTTCTACAGGAAAGCCAGGACGCTATTCGGCATGCTGCCGTTGGCGAAGGCTTTATCGAACATCACACCTTTTCGCTCGATGCCAGCACTGACTGGCAGGCGCTATTTTCACTTTGCCAGGCCATGAGCCTGTTTGCCAGTCGGCAGACGCTGCTGCTGTTATTGCCGGAAAACGGCCCCAACGCGGCAATTAACGAACAACTGGCAACGCTGGTGAGCTTACTGCATGACGATCTGCTACTGATTGTTCGCGGTAACAAGCTGACGAAGGCGCAGGAAAATGCCGCCTGGCTGACCTCGCTGGCGACGCGCGCGGTACAGATTAACTGTCAGACGCCGGAGCAAGCACAGCTGCCTCGCTGGCTGGCCAATCGCGCTAAACAGCACAATATCCAAATTGATGAACCCGCCGGCCAACTGCTGTGCTACTGCTATGAAGGAAATCTGCTGGCATTAGCGCAGGCGCTGGAGCGTTTGTCTCTGCTGTGGCCCGATGGAAAGCTAACGCTCCCCCGCGTTGAGCAAGCGGTGAATGATGCCGCACACTTTACCCCATTCCACTGGGTTGATGCCCTGTTGGCGGGTAAAAGCAAACGTGCGCTGCATATTCTGCAGCAGCTGCGGCTCGAAGGCAGTGAACCGGTTATTTTACTGCGCACAGTGCAACGAGAACTGCTGCTACTGGTGACGTTAAAACGGCAAAGCGCGCAAACCCCGCTGCGGTCGCTGTTTGACAAACATCGCGTCTGGCAAAATCGCCGGGCGATGGTGGGCGAGGCCGTGAACCGCCTCAGTCATTCGCAGCTCCGCCAGGCCGTAACTCTGCTGAGTCAGGCTGAACTAACGTTGAAACAAGATTACGGTCAGTCGGTTTGGGCTGAACTGGAAAGTCTGTCGCTGCTGCTTTGTCACAAAGCGCTAGCCGACGTTTTTATCGATGGATGATATGGCAAAATTACAGGCGCTTTTCGGCGGGACATTCGATCCCATCCATTACGGTCACCTGAAGCCGGTAGAGATTCTGGCCAATCAAATTGGCCTCTCCAGGGTAATAATTATGCCCAACAACGTGCCGCCACACCGTCCGCAGCCGGAAGCGACCAGCGAACAGCGCAAGCTGATGGTCGAACTGGCTATCGCCGATAAGCCATTGTTTGTGTTGGATGAGCGTGAATTACGCCGCGACACGCCCTCTTTTACGGCCGATACACTGCAGCAGTGGCGCGAGGAGCAAGGGCCAGACAAGCCGCTGGCCTTTATTATTGGCCAGGATTCCCTCCTCACTTTCCCAAGCTGGCACCGTTACGAAACCATTCTCGATAACGCCCATCTGCTGGTCACTCGTCGTCCTGGTTATCCGCTCACCATGGCGCAGGAAGAACATCAGCAATGGTTAGATCGTCATCTCACCAGCAACATTGAAGAGTTGCATAACCAGCCAGCGGGTAAAATCTACCTCGCCGAAACTCCGTGGTTTGATGTTTCGGCAACGCTTATCCGCGAACGGCTACAGCGCGATGAGTCCTGCGAAGAGATGATGCCGGAAGCCGTGCTGAGCTACATTATGCAGCAAGGTCTCTATCACCACAGCGCATAGCCGCTTATTGAAGGGGAAGGCATCATGAAACTCTGGTTAGTGCGCCATGGCGAAACAGAAGCCAATGTTGCCGGGCTGTACAGCGGCCATGCCCCGACGCCACTCACGGATAAAGGCCAAATGCAGGCTCGTCGCTTGGGTGAAATGCTAAACCAGGTGCCGTTTGATCGGGTGCTGTGCAGTGAGCTGGAGCGAACGCAACAAACCGCGCGCCTGCTTCGGGGCGCTCGTCAAATCCCCCTCGCTGCCCATCCATTGCTCAATGAGATGTTTTTCGGCGACTGGGAAATGCGCCATCACCGCGATCTGCAGGTCGAAGATAAGGCCAACTACGAGGCCTGGTGCGCTGACTGGCAGCACGCCGCCCCCACTAACGGCGAAAGTTTTGCCGATTTCTCCCAGCGGGTGCAGGCCTTTGCCGATGAGCTTGCCGATTATAACGATGAGAATCTACTTATTGTCAGCCATCAGGGTGTCCTTAGCCTGCTTACAGCCCTGCTTCTGGGAATGCCAACTGCCAGCATGTGGCATTTTCGCATCGACCACGGTGCCTGGAGCGTCATCGATTTTAGCGCCCAGTTTGTCACGCTACGAGTGCTCAATAGCAGAGCTATCTGGACGCCAAACGAAGGATAAAACGTATTTCTGCTACAGAGATCCGCCAACCCATTGACACGCATAAATAGACTGTTATTCTCCGCAGCCTGAAACATCCCCCTCCAACACTTGTGGACAGAAATTGTTTTACAAAAATGGCGATGCAATCGGCATAAAGGAATGGGATGATAGCCCGCCAGAACGCTGATAGGTGTTTTTTTGTCCCGACATTAATTTCAGTTCGGGTATACTGTTGGGCTGTTTTATATTGTTTATCTTCACACCCCAGGGGGAACACTTGCAGGGTAAAGAACTCCAGGATTTTGTTGTCGACAAAATTGATGATTTGAAAGGTCAGGATATCGTCACCATCGATGTTCACGGTAAATCCAGCATCACCGATTGCATGGTTATTTGCACCGGTACCTCCAGCCGCCACGTCATGTCTATTGCCGATCATGTGGTACAGGAATCTCGCGCTGCCGGTCTGCTGCCGATGGGCGTTGAAGGCGAAAACGTTGCCGACTGGATCGTCGTCGATTTAGGCGATGTGATTGTCCACGTGATGCAGGAAGAAAGCCGTCGCCTGTATGAACTGGAAAAGCTCTGGAGTTAAGTTGTGAAGCTGCAGTTGGTCGCCGTCGGCACCAAAATGCCGGATTGGGTACAAACCGGTTTTACCGAATACCTTCGTCGTTTTCCGAAAGACATGCCGTTCGAGCTGGTGGAAATTCCCGCCGGTAAGCGCGGCAAGAATGCGGACATCAAACGTATTCTGGATAAAGAAGGCGAAATGATGCTCGCCGCCGCTGGAAAAAATCGCATTGTCACGCTGGATATCCCTGGTAAGCCCTGGGATACGCCGCAGCTTGCTCGCGAGCTGGAACGCTGGAAGCAGGATGGGCGTGATGTCAGCCTGCTGATTGGCGGCCCTGAAGGTCTTTCTCCAGCATGCAAAGCCGCAGCAGAACAAAGTTGGTCACTCTCTACGTTGACGCTTCCCCACCCGCTGGTGCGCGTGCTGGTTGCCGAAAGCCTTTATCGGGCGTGGAGTATCACCACCAACCACCCTTACCACCGCGAGTAATGATGACCAGGGTAGATTAAGCAGCGAATGAAACTACAGAATTCTTTTCGCGACTATACGGCAGAGTCCGCGCTCTTTGTGCGCCGGGCGGTGGTCGCTTTTTTGGGAATTTTGCTGCTGACCGGCGTGCTGATTGCCAACCTCTACAATTTGCAGATCGTTCGTTTTACTGACTACCAAACGCGTTCAAACGAAAACCGCATTAAGCTGGTGCCAATCGCCCCCAGCCGCGGCATCATTTACGATCGTAACGGCACTCCCCTGGCGCTTAACCGCACGATCTACCAGCTTGAGATCATGCCGGAGAAAGTCGACAGCGTGCAGCAGACCATCGATGGCCTGCGCGACGTCGTTGATCTGACCGACGACGATATTGCCGCCTTTAAAAAAGAGCGCGCACGCTCGCATCGCTTTACCTCTATCCCACTGAAAACCAACCTGACGGAAGTCCAGGTGGCGCGCTTTGCCGTCAACCAGTACCGCTTCCCGGGCGTGGAAGTAAAAGGCTACAAGCGCCGTTTCTACCCGTATGGTTCCGCCCTCACCCACGTCATCGGCTATGTTTCAAAAATTAACGATAAAGACGTCGACAGGCTGGATAAAGACGGCAAACTGGCCAACTACGCGGCGACGCATGATATTGGTAAGCTCGGTATCGAGCGCTATTACGAAGACATGCTGCACGGGCAGACCGGTTATGAAGAGGTCGAAGTAAACAACCGTGGGCGCGTCATTCGTCAGTTAAAAGAGGTGCCACCGCAGGCTGGGCATGACATCTATCTGACTCTCGATCTGAAGCTGCAGCAGTATGTTGAAACGCTGTTGGCGGGCAGTCGTGCGGCAGTGGTGGTCACCGATCCGCGTAACGGTAGCATTCTGGCGCTGGTTTCCATGCCAAGCTACGACCCGAACCTGTTCGTCGACGGCATCTCCAGCAAAGACTACAGCGGTCTTTTGAACGATCCGAACACTCCGTTGGTTAACCGCGCCACGCAAGGGGTCTACCCTCCGGCATCAACGGTGAAACCTTACGTTGCCGTTTCTGCAATGAGTGCTGGCGTTATCAACCGCAACACCAGCCTGTTTGACCCCGGCTGGTGGCAGTTGCCCGGTTCCGATAAACGCTATCGCGACTGGAAAAAATGGGGCCACGGCCACCTGAACGTCACTAAGGCTCTGGAAGAATCTGCGGATACCTTCTTCTACCAGGTCGCCTATGACATGGGTATTGACCGTCTATCCGAATGGATGAGCAAATTTGGCTACGGCGACTACACCGGCATTGACCTGTCGGAAGAGCGCTCCGGTAATATGCCAACCCGTGAATGGAAGCTAAAACGCTTTAAAAAGCCGTGGTATCAGGGTGACACCATTCCGGTCGGTATCGGCCAGGGCTACTGGACGGCAACGCCGATTCAGATGAGCAAAGCGCTGATGATCCTGATTAACGACGGGGTGATTAAAACCCCTCACCTTCTGGCCAGTACCGTGGAAGAAGGTAAGAAAGTGCCGTGGGTCCAGCCGCAGGAACCGCCGATTGGTGATATCCACTCCGGCTATTGGGAAATTGCCAAAGACGGGATGTTCGGCGTGGCTAACCGCGGCAACGGCACTGCGCACAAATATTTTGCCAGCGCACCGTATAAAATCGCGGCTAAGTCCGGTACTGCGCAGGTCTTTGGCCTGAAGGCCAATGAAACCTATAACGCCCACCGTATTGCCGAGCGTTTGCGTGACCATAAGCTGATGACCGCTTTTGCACCGTATAACGATCCGCAGGTTGCGGTAGCGATTATTTTAGAGAACGGCGGCGCAGGCCCGGCGGTCGGTACCATCATGCGTCAGATCCTTGACCACATCATGCTGGGCGACAATAACACCGAACTGCCGACAGAAAACCCAGCGGCCACCGCGTCGGAGGACCAATAATTATGACGGATAATCCGAACAAACGATCGTTCTGGAACAAAATCCATATCGACCCCGCCATGCTGCTGATCCTGCTGGCGCTGCTGACCTATAGCGCGCTGGTTATCTGGAGCGCCAGCGGCCAGGATATGGGGATGATGGAGCGTAAAATCGGCCAGATCGCAATGGGCCTGGTGATTATGGTGGTCATGGCGCAGATCCCGCCGCGCGTGTACGAAGGCTGGGCGCCGTGGCTGTATATCATCTGCATTATTTTGCTGGTTGCGGTTGACGCCTTCGGCGCCATTTCGAAAGGCGCACAGCGCTGGCTCGACCTCGGTATCGTCCGTTTTCAGCCGTCAGAGATTGCGAAGATTGCCGTCCCGCTCATGGTGGCGCGCTTTATCAACCGCGATGTTTGTCCGCCGTCGTTGAAGAATACCGGCATCGCGCTGGTGCTGATCTTCATGCCGACCTTACTTGTCGCCGCGCAGCCTGACCTCGGTACCTCGATTCTCGTCGCCCTTTCCGGCCTGTTCGTGCTGTTCCTGGCGGGGCTGAGCTGGCGTTTGATTCTGGTGGCCGTGCTGCTAGTTGCCGCCTTTATTCCGATCCTGTGGTTCTTCCTGATGCACGATTATCAGCGCCAGCGCGTGATGATGCTGCTCGACCCGGAATCCGATCCGCTCGGCGCGGGCTATCACATTATTCAGTCTAAAATCGCCATCGGTTCGGGCGGCCTGCGCGGAAAAGGCTGGCTTCACGGAACGCAGTCGCAGCTGGAATTTTTACCCGAACGCCACACCGACTTTATCTTTGCAGTATTGGCTGAAGAACTGGGGCTTATCGGCATTCTGATCCTGCTGGCGCTCTACGTGCTGCTGATTATGCGCGGACTGTGGATAGCCGCCCAGGCACAAACCACCTTTGGCCGCGTGATGGCCGGCGGTTTGATGCTGATTTTATTCGTTTATGTCTTCGTAAATATTGGTATGGTAAGTGGCATCTTGCCGGTGGTCGGCGTTCCGCTGCCGCTGGTCAGCTACGGGGGGTCTGCCCTGATCGTACTGATGGCCGGGTTCGGTATCGTGATGTCGATCCATACCCACAGAAAAATGTTGTCAAAAAGCGTCTAAGGGGTGCTCAATGCGTAAGCAATGGCTTGGGATCTGCATAGCGGCAGGGCTGCTGGCGGCTTGTTCGAGTAATGATGTTCAGCAACAAACCGTTTCCGCACCACAACCTGCGGTATGTAATGGCCCGGTAGTAGAAATCAGCGGGGCCGACCCACGCTTTGAACCCCTGAATGCGACCGCTAATCAGGACTATGAGCGCGACGGCAAGAAATACAGCATCGTGCAGGATCCATCCAAATTCAGTCAGGCGGGTTTTGCGGCGATTTACGACGCCGAGCCGGGCAGTAATCTGACGGCCAGCGGTGAAGCTTTCGACCCGAATCAGCTTACCGCCGCGCACCCAACGCTGCCGATTCCGAGCTATGCGCGTATTACTAACCTTGCCAACGGTCGTATGATCGTCGTTCGCATCAACGATCGTGGCCCTTACGGCAACGATCGCGTGATTTCGCTTTCGCGCGCCGCGGCCGATCGGCTCAATAACTCGAACAACACCAAAGTCCGCATCGATCCTATCATCGTTGCCCAGGATGGTTCGCTTTCCGGTCCAGGCATGGCCTGTACGACAG
>PPYF01545274.1_pt1 | contig 16979 bp, 15 predicted proteins | sample 1559871 | NCBI WGS metagenome assembly PPYF01 (sample SAMN08240021, study PRJNA423297) | Human gut metagenome, whole genome shotgun sequencing project.
ACACGTCGGAATACCCCACGAAGGCCACCCGCCCGGCCTACTCGGTGCTGGACAAGACCCGCTTCAAGGAGACCTTCCAAATGGATATCCCGCACTGGAGGGAGGCCTTGATCTACTGCATGAAACGACTTCAACGACAATAGATATGGCGAAAATAACTTTTGGCTATGTCAGTAAGGCAAACCCCTTCATCGACCGGAAGGCATGGAGCGGCACAATTTTCAAGATCCGGGAGTCGATCGAACAGGCCGGATATACGGTGCGATGGATCCCCTATACCACCCCGTTTTTTTCCAAGTTTATCCTGGGACTGTACCATTTGTATGCAAAACTTACGGGAAAGAATATCGTCTACTCCCACATCCCGCTGATTGCCCGGATGGAAGCGCACAGCATCGATAAAAAACTGATTGCAGGATGCGACATGCTGTTTTTCAGCGGAGGCTCCCAGGTGCTGTCCCGGATCGAAACGGATAAACCGGTATTCTACCTCAGCGATGCCACCTTTGAACTGATGGTCGACTATTATTGGCCGAACCTCGCCGCATGCAGCGTCAGATATGGAAACTCCATCGAACAGCGGGCTTTGGATAAGGCTTCGGTAATTATTCATTCTTCTGAATGGGCGAGTAACTCGGCCCGGGATTATTACCACATTCCGGCGTCTAAACTGAATGTGATAGAGTTTGGTGCCAATATCGATGAAAATAAGATACAAACTCCTGTTAAACAGGAGTTTGCAGGGGGGGGGGTGTTTGCTCCGCATACTGTTTTCCGGGGTCGACTGGGAGCGGAAAGGCGGCGAGATTGCTGTAGATACGGTCATGCAGCTTAATGCCGCCGGTATCCGTGCGACGCTGTATGTCGCAGGTATTAAAGACCTGCCTCAAAAACACCGGGATAATCCGCATGTTAAAAACATCGGCTTTTTGAATAAGAATATTCCCGAACAATATCACCAGTATGTGCAACTTTGGCAGCAAGCCGATATTCTGTTGTTGCCGACACGCGCGGAATGCTCTGCCATCGTGTATTGCGAGGCTGCGGCTTACGGAATCCCCGTTTTCACGACCGATACCGGCGGAATAGCTAATTATGTCGTGAACGGCGTGAACGGATACAGGCTTCCCCTGACAGGTACGGGAGCCGATTTTGCCAACAAGATAAAGGAGTGCATATGCAAGCAGGAATTTTCCGGATTGTCTGAAAATGCAAGGAGATTATATAAAGAAAAATTGAGCTGGCCGGCCTGGTCTTCCCGGTTTGCTGAAATGGTGGAAACTTATTCCGAACGAGAAAATCAAATATAAGATACGAGATAATGGCACCAAAACGCACCATCCTGATTACGGGCGGCGCGGGCTTTATCGGCTCGCACGTAGTACGCCTGTTCGTGACGAAATACCCGGATTACCGGATCGTGAACCTGGACAAACTTCGCGCGGACGAACGTCCTGGGCACGCTCTCGCTGCTCGAGGCGGCACGGGAATACTGGGACGGCAAGTGGGAGGGCAAATTGTTCTACCACATCTCCACCGACGAGGTGTACGGGGCGCTGGAGCTGACCCGTCCCGAGGGAGATGCTGCGGGCGGGGAGAGCGGCGGCGGGCCCTTCGGCGAGGAGTTCTTCACCGAAGAGACGAAGTACGCGCCGCACAGCCCCTACTCGGCTTCGAAAGCCTCGTCCGACCACTTCGTGCGAGCTTACCACGACACGTACGGGATGCCGACGCTGGTGACCAACTGTTCGAACAACTACGGGCCCTACCAATTCCCGGAGAAGCTCATCCCGCTGTTCATCAACAATATCCGCCACCGAAGGCCGCTGCCGGTGTACGGCCGCGGGCAGAACGTGCGCGACTGGCTGTACGTGGAAGACCACGCGCGGGCCATCGACGTGATCTTCCACAGGGGCAAGGTCGCCGACACGTACAACATCGGGGGCTTCAACGAGTGGAAGAACATCGACCTGATACGGGTCATCGTACGGACGGTGGACAGGCTGCTGGGCAACCCCGAGGGGTCGTCGGAGAAGCTTATCACGTACGTCACCGACCGCGCAGGCCACGATCTGAGGTACGCCATCGACTCGCGCAAGCTCAAGCGCGAACTGGGATGGCAGCCAAGCCTGCAGTTCGAGGAAGGAATCGAAAAAACTGTCCGCTGGTACCTCCAAAACCAAAAATGGATGGACGACATAACTTCTGGCGAATACCAAGAGTACTACCAGAGCATGTATAAGGACAGGTAAATGGATTGCTAATGTATGGTAGAGTCCAGAACGGCTAAAAGTCTTAAGAATAGTGTAGTTGCCTTATTATTCTATTTTATAAATCTTGGTCTTCAATTCTTTTCCCGTAAGATTTTTTTAGAGCATCTTGGTGCAGAAGTTTTAGGACTGAATACAACTGCGACAAATCTACTCCAGTTTTTGAATCTTGCTGAGTTGGGAGTTGGGGCAGCTATCGGATATTCGCTATATAAACCGCTTGCTGAGAAAAATCGGCAACAAATCAATGAAATCGTTTCTGTCCAAGGATATTTATATTATAAGATAGGGCTGTTTGTTGGAGGTATTGCTGTCTTATTGATGTGTTTTTTTCCGTGGATATTTTCTAAAGCCGAAGTTCCTGCCTGGTATACTTACACAACTTTTATTGTCCTTCTTATAGCTGCGCTTTCCGGGTATTTTTTTAATTATAAACAGATTGTACTTACTTCAGATCAGAAGAATTATAAGTTGAATTATGTCGTCCAAGGCATAAAAAATATAAAGGTAGTTCTGCAGATTTTAGCTATAAATTACTTGTCTGATGGATATGTATGGTGGCTTGGACTTGAATTTGTGGCTGCGATTGTAACTATATTTGGAATTAATGCTGTCGTTCGAAAAGAATACCCGTGGCTGCATACCGATTATCGACAAGGAAAAAATCTCATACATAAATATTCTCACATTACACGGAAAACCAAGCAGTTGTTTTTTCACAAAATTGCAAGTTTTGTCGTATCCCAATCAAGTCCGATCGTTGTATATGCTTTTACTTCTTTAACAGTTGTTGCAATTTATGGTAACTATATGTTAATTGTTAGTGGGTGTATTGCTTTGCTAAATGCCGTATTTAATAGTATTAGTGCGGGGATCGGTAATTTGGTTGCAGAGTGTGATACGCAAAAGACAGCAAGGGTATTTTACGAGTTGTTCTCGGTTCGTTTCTTCTTAATCTCTATAATGAGTTTTGGCGTTTATATCATTGCCACTCCATTTATTGTATTGTGGGTCGGAGTTGAGTATTTGTTGCCCAATTCAATATTGTTGCTGATAACACTTATTATGTTTTTTAATGCTCTGAGGACGAGTGTCGAATCATTTCTTATTGCTCATGGGATGTTTCAGGATGTTTGGTATCCACTTTTCGAGGCGTTTCTTAATATCGGATTGTCTGTTTTACTTGGCCTTTATTACGGGTTGAATGGTATTTTATCGGGGATTCTCATAAGTTTGATAGGTACGATTACGTGGAAGCCTTATTTCTTATTCCGGATTGTACTGAAACTTTCTCTTTGGAGATATATCCTTGTTTTTATTAAACATATAAGTGCCATGTTTGTCGCAGCTTGTATTTCTATGTATTGTATTTCCTTAATGAGTTTCGACCCACAGCAATCCTTTGCTGATTTACTCTTGTATATGATAGTTGCAATCTCAGTGTTTACAGGCCTTGTTTGTTTGTTTTTATATCTGATAGCACCTGAATTTAAAATGTTTATCAACCGGATATCAAATATCAACCGAAACTTTTGTCGATGAGATTGTTGAGAAGTATATTATACAGGCTTTATGCTATTTATGATAAGGCTTGTCCTTTGCGATATTTTATTCAGAAGATCCGATTGTATTATGCGAAAAACGTAATATGTCGTTCAGGTTCCCGATTTGCCAACACCGTATTTGAGGGGGATAATCTTGTGCATAAAAGAAGTTTATTGGTTGATAGCTATTTGTCTCGGCATAGCTATATTGCCTTCGATTGCAGACTTTTTGGCGCTCGGATTGGTAAATTTTGCAGTATTGGGCCTCGTGTATATACGGGATTCAGTAATCATCCAACGGACACTTTCGTGTCAACCTTTCTTGCTTTTTATAAAGATACTCGTAAAGTATTTGGCTACTCGTATTACACTGGATTACAGCCTGGATTTGAAATGTATCGGAAAACTGCCTCGGGATATCTGGTTGATATCGGACATGATGTGTGGATCGGGGCTGATGTAAAGATTATGGATGGTGTATCTATCGGGAATGGTGCCGTGGTCGCTGCCGGAGCTGTTGTAACGAAGGATGTTCCGCCTTATGCAATAGTTGGTGGAGTCCCGGCTAAAATTATTAAATATCGGTTTACCCCGGATCAAATTGAATTTTTACAGCAATTTAAATGGTGGAATATGCCGGAAGATTGGATTCGTGAAAATTGGCAAATGTTTGAAGATATAGAAAAATTCGCGGAAAAATTTACTTGAGATGTTGAATTGCATTAAATGGATTATGCATGTTTGGGCAACGGTTTATCCCTATAGATTACATCTTAAGATATCCACTCTATTGGATATCATGTATACTTATTGGGTATCTCCTTATTTCAATGCCGTTGGAAAAAAATGTCGTATCAGACGAGGTCTGAAATTATATGGAAATGCGAAATGTATCTTTATAGAAGATGATGTCCAAATTGGTGCCCGATGTGTTTTGGAGGCATATACTGAATTCCAACCAGCGTCGCAGACATTTACGCCTCATGTTGTGATTGGCGATGGATGTAAGATTGGTACGGATAGTCATATTTCAAGTATCAACTCTGTGATTTTAGGAAAACATGTCCGTTGTGGAAGAAAAATTTTTATTACGGATAATGCCCATGGGGCATCACAGCGTGATCTGCTGGATATGCCGCCGAATATGCGTCCATTGTATTCAAAAGGCCCGGTTATTATTGAAGATAATGTCTGGATCGGAGAATATGCTGCAATTCTTCCGAACGTAACCATTGGTCAGGGAAGTATTGTTGCTGCGCATGCAGTGGTAACCAAAGACGTTCCTCCTTATAGCGTGGTGGGTGGAAATCCTGCTAAAGTTATTAAATGCTTAAATGATTGATATGATTAAACCGGAAATAATAGCATTTTATCTGCCTCAATTTCATCCTTTCCCGGAAAATGATAACTGGTGGGGGAAAGGATTTACGGAATGGACAAATGTTGGAAAGGCTCGGAAGTTATTTCCCGGGCATTATCAGCCTCGAATTCCGGCAGATTTAGGATATTACGATTTACGTCTTTCGCTTATTTACGAACAACAAGTTCAACTTGCTCGAGAGGCTGGGGTCACGGCATTTTGTTTCTATGAATACTGGTTTGGCGGGAAAAGGCTTATGGAGCGTCCATTGGTCGATATGATAGAGCGAGGCGTTCCCGATTTCCCGTTTTGTATTTGTTGGGCGAATCATACGTGGACGAATAATAACTGGAATGCAGCAGCTCAGCGTGTAGAGCGGAAGGTTCTCATCGAACAAACCTATCCTGGTATTGATGATATAGATAATCATTTTTATGCTCTTCTGCCGGCTTTTTCTGACAAAAGATATTTACGAATCGATGATCGGCTCGTTTTTGTAATTTATGATTACAAATCTATTCCGGGACACTATCCTATGTTGACCCGTTGGAATGAGCTCGCCAGGAAAAATAATTTACCGGAGTTCTATTTTATGGCTTATACGGCCGATCCTCGGGAGGTGAAACATCCCCGATATAATGTATTCGACAATGTCATTTTGAGTAATATCAATGGGGCATTTGGGCAAGGGCATAGTGTAAAAAGATTGCTGAAAGATGTTCTTATCAATCGGTTTCTGCATCTTCCTGCTCATGTGGTTTCTTACAGAAAGGCCATAAAAAAAATGCTGTGCCCAGCTTTTGAAAATGAAAAAGTTGTACCCGTTGTTGTCCCAAATTGGGATCATTCTCCAAGATTAGGAACTGGTGGTAGTATTTTTCATAACTCAACTCCGGAGTTGTTTAAACGTCACCTGACCGATATTTTACTGATTACCCGCCAAAAACGGGTAGTGCAACCAATGATTTTTATTAAATCATGGAATGAATGGGGGGAAGGTAATTATATGGAACCGGATCTTCGGTTTGGGAAACAATATATTGAGGCTTGCCGACAGACAATAAATGCTTTTGATTGGACTATGGACGGTACACTATAGTATATAGCTGATGTTATTTTACGTAATATTCATTCTGTCGGTAGTCATCCTGATGGGAAATCGTCCGGTAAATAAAAACCGGAAACTTGGCTATGGGTCGTATATCGGGATTACGATAATTATACTTGTTTCCATATTGCGATTCGATGTGGGGTGGGACTATCCCGGCTATTATGAGACGGTATATCCATCATTGGATACTTATGCGATTGATCGGTTTGAACCGTTCAATAAAATAATATGCCAATTAGTTAGTTATACAAAATGGCCCCCGTTATTATTTATTATATACGGACTTATTACTTATATTTTAGTTTTTTCCACTCTAAGGAAATATACGGATAATCTTTTTCTTGCGACACTTACTTATTTGGCATTTTTTTATACGACCTCATTGGGGCCAATTCGGCAAGGGGTTGCTTTAGCAATAGTCCTTTATGCGTATAGGTATTTAGTTACTAAGGCTTATTTAAAATATATTGGTGCTGTTGTTATTGCAGGAATGTTTCATTATACGGCATTTGTTTGTATTTTGATTCCGGTCATATTTTATTTTATGACATTTCCCCGAATGATTTTAGTGTTAATTATTATTGGGGTTGGTATTCGAGTTATAATTCGTTTGTATGCAGAATATTTCGGATATACATATTATTTATTGGCGGATGTAGAATATAGCGGAGGTTCGTTGATTAGTTATGTTTATCCGCTGGTTATCATCTCTCTTTGTGTTTTATCGTGGAAAAAAAGAGACTGGTTAACACGAAAATTGTTATATGTTACCTCTTTTGGTGCAATATGGCCTTTTGTGTTAGGTGGCCATCTGGGTGGACGTATTGGGTGGTATTTTCTGATTTATTTATGTGTTTTGGTGCCCCATGTTTTAGTGCAATGTAAAACAACTTTGAGGTCTCTGTATGCGACAGCTTTAGTTGTTTATTTTCTCCTCTTTGTATATATTACAACTTTGAATCCTATAAAACAGCCGCTTACTCCGTATCAATCGATTTTGACTACAGATACCAGGCATCCCATTTTTAAACAAGAACGCTGATAAATGTTGCAATATATTGATACGCAAAAAAAAGAATTGTGTTGTGGATGTCGTGCCTGCGAGCAGATATGCCATGTTCACGCCATTATTATGAAGGAAGATGAGGAGGGATTTCTCTATCCTCATCTTAATATGAACCTTTGTACGCAGTGTGGGCTGTGTGAAAAAGTTTGTCCTATTTCAGAGCCGATCCTGGTGTCGTCCGAGATTGCGAATATGCAGGTCTATGCAGCAATGACGCGTGATGTCGAATTAAGAAAGAAAAGTTCATCCGGAGGACTGTTTTCTGAAATTGCATCTGTTATTCTCCATGCGGAGGGTGGGGTATACGGAGCCGCATTCGATCGTGAATTCAGATTGAAACATGTCGGTGTTTTTTCTGAAAAGGAGTTGGATCGATTACGCGGTTCAAAATACCTTCAAAGTGATACGGGGACGACATTTTCTCAAGTTCGGGATTTGCTACGACAAGGGAAATCAGTATATTATACGGGAACGCCCTGTCAAATTGCCGGATTAAAAAAGTTTTTAAGACGTGAGTATGAGAATTTATTCACTTCGGATCTGGCTTGTCATGGTGTCCCTTCCCAAAAAATCTTTTTTGCGTATAAGGATTATCTGGAACATAAGAATGTGGGGCGTATTTCAAGTTTTAATTTCCGGGATTTGGATGGCTGGGGGCCTGCTATAAATATACGACTTGAGCGTAGAAATAAAACTGTTGTTGTCGCTGATTCATATTATTTATTTTCACCTTATTTATATGCCTTTCTTAATGGCTATTTGAATCGGCCGGTCTGCTATTCTTGTCCCTATGCAAGGTCGGGACGTGTCGGAGATATCACATTAGCGGATTTTTGGGGTGTACGGCGTTTTTTTCCTTCTTTGGATGTGAAAAAGGGCGTTTCCTTAATTTTGGTTAATACGGAAAAGGGGCGGAAGATGCTCGAATCTATGAATAATAATTTGGATTTGATGCCGTCTTGCTTTGAGGATGCTGTATTGGAAAATTGGAATTTAGCCCATCCGACTGTCCGTCCGCCACAGCGGGATACGGTCTATGTAAATCTGGATAAGTATTCATTTGAACATCTTGCCAAAAATGAATTTCGCTGCCCGCATAAACTCCGGATTTATGCAAGACGGTTTATAGTCGCTACTTTGGATTATTTACATCTCAAAGAATTAATTTGTCAAATTGTTAGACGTTAATATCCTGTTTATGAAGGTCGGATTGATTACAATCTTGGATAATATCAATTTTGGAACAATATTGCAGGCATATGCTTTGGCAAACAAGATTGAAAGCTTCGGGCACAAAGTCTGCTTTATTAATTATTGGCGTCCGAATTCGTCCATCCGATGTCAAATCCGGGGAATTCTGAATGATAAAAAAAGAAGTTTGGTTCGACGTGTAGTATACGCTGTTTCGGCATTATTTCTCGTTCCGTTTATCAAACTGAGGTTACGGTCGTTTTTAACCGCAAGGTTCCGTTTTACAAGGAAATATCGGTCGATCGAATCTCTTCGGAAACATCCGCCTCAAGCCGATATTTATATGACGGGAAGTGATCAGGTCTGGAATAGTCGTTATAACAATGGGGTTGACCGGGCTTTTTTCCTTGATTTTACGGAGTCTCCGAAAATTTCATATGCAGCATCCATGGGAATAGATAATTTTCCACCGGATGAGGTGACTGAGGTTGTTTCTTTGTTAAAACGCTATCGTTCCATTTCCGTTCGTGAAAATCAAACTGTCCGTTATATGCTGGATTTGGGGCTTTCTTTCGTTACTCAGGATTTGGATCCAACTTTATTGTTGACAGCAGAAGATTGGAAAAAGATTATTCGATATCGAAGTAAAAGTCAGCCACAATACTTACTCGTTTATTCAGTTGAGGGTAATAATAATGATTTTATTTTTCAACAGGCTTCAATTATCGCGCGGGAAAAAGGATTGAAATTATATGCGGTTACTGCTGCAGATCCTTTTAAATTGAAAAAATACAATTGCGATAAAATTTATGCATTTGCTGGGGTTGAGCACTTTGTAACACTTTTAGCCGATGCTGCTTTTGTTGTTGCTAGTTCATTTCATGGGACAGCCTTTTCGATTAATTTTAATAAAGAATTTGTAACGGTGGCTCCTCGCCGATATAATATTCGCTTGAAAAGCCTTGCACAACAGTTAGAAGTTTCGCATCGAATCATTACTTCGCATGAGGTTAGTATATGTGATTTACAACCCTTGGATTATGAGTTTATTAATGAAAAGTTAAACATCTGCCGAATGGTTTCTGAAGATCGGTTGCGATCTTTCTTGTTTTGATATGAAAATACTGTATTTATGCACCCGTCCGGAAGCCCAAAATAATGGAGGATCGGTAGTTGCGGGACGGAACTTATGTGCTATCCGACAGATTGTGGGTGAAGAGAGTGTTGAAGTTTGTTATCTCCCTAAACCGACATGGAAGACTGTTGGGCGCTCTTTGGTTACATTGAGCAGTTATGGGCTGGATCGTGCCTATGAGGATGAGATTTTGGATGTGGCGTCTGATTATAATATTATATTTATCGAAGGTTCGTTATTGGGTGGACTTGTAAAACGGTTGAAAAAGCGTAATTGTAAAACTTTTGTTTTTGCACATAATGTAGAAACATTGTTGTATAGGCAGAGACTAAAACAGTCGTGGAGTTTGATATCTTTTTTGCGCTATTATTTTGTTTTATTTAACGAGCGACGTTCATTTCGGTATGCTGATAAAATTATTGCATTGAATAGTAGGGATGATCTTAATATACAAAAGATGTTTTATCGAAAGGCCGATCTTGTGTGTCCAATTACTTGTCCCGAACGGGATCTGGATGTAAAATATACTGGTTTCGAGCGATCGTATTGCTTATTTGTTGGGTCAAACTTTTTCCCTAATATTGAAGGTTTAAACTGGTTTCTCAAGCATGTTGCACCATATATTGACATGGATATCCGTATAGTTGGGGCGTGTTGTAAGAATCCGGCTTTCCATAATCGCATATTGCCTGATAATGTTTATTTGGAAGGATATGTAGATAACATTGCCAGGTATTATATAAATGCAGATGCTGTGATAGCTCCAATTTTCAGTGGATCCGGGATGAAAACAAAAACCATTGAAGCTATGAGTTACGGGAAAACGATTTTTGGAACGAATGAAGCTTTTGCCGGTATTGAATGTGATTATGATAAAATCGGAGGATTATGCAATACTGCGGAAGAATTTATTCGATGCTTGGCATCTTCAATTTCGCGGCATCCCAATAGCTATACATTACAATTATTTAGAACATCATATACAGATGCGGTATTTACAAGTCGATTAAAGCAGCTTATTTTTTATGCTGAAAAATAGTAAACGATTGTGTGTATTCGCACATTTTAATCCCCAATTTCGAGTTGCCGAATATGTATTTTATTATTTACAACGTCTGCATGACGATGTAAATGCGGATATAATTTTTTCTTCGACATCTGCAATACCTACTGCGGATCGTGCTCGGCTGGAGGCTTTATGTCTTTATATTGTTATTCGGAAAAACCAAGGATATGATTTCGGATCCTGGCAGGATGGATTACATGCCTTATCTCATGAGCAACTCTTAGAATATGACGAAATCATTATTGCCAATGATTCCTGTTATGGGCCTCTTGTCCCCTTTACCGAAATGTGGGAGGAAATGGATAAAAGGATATGCGATTTTTGGGGTATAACGGATTGTATTATTTATTCTCGTTATATAGAAAGTTATTTCATCGTATTTCGACGGACTGCATTTCAATCCCAAGCATTTGTTCGTTTTTGGGAAAATATTCCAGTATTAAAATATAAACATGATGTTGTGACACAATGTGAACAACGTCTAACCCGAATGTTAGTTGCCGGCGGGTTGCGGTACTCTGTCTATATTTCATATAATTATGTACAACGATTCTGGTTCGGATGTAAATATAAATGGAGGGTTGTAGTGTCTATATTTTATTCGAAAAATCGACAATTTATAAATAATAAGTTACAACCAGTTACAGCAGAAGAGACAGGGCGGAGAATGCGTATCTTATATGGTGTGAGAAAGGTGATTCGGTTGTTAGCTCCATTTCATTCTAATATACAATTGCTTATTCCTATGCGTTTAATATGCAGGGAAAAAACAGTTCCTGTTATAAAAAAAATGCTAATAAAACAAAATCCGCTATGTGTTGATTTGCATAAAGTTAAGTGTACTGTTGGGGAAAGGACGAATTATTCGGTCGATTATTTTGAATGAGAATCCCGGATGATCCCTACCGGAACGGAGATTCATTGCCAAATAGGTTTTATACAATAAACTCGGAAATATTATGATACCATTAGTTTCTGTTATAACGCCCTGCTACAATGGTGCTAATTATATTGCGGCTTGTATTGAATCTGTGCTGGCGCAAACCCTTGTGAATTGGGAAATGCTAATCGTAGATGACTGTTCAACGGACAATTCTGCTGAAATAATTCTATCATATGTAAAAAAAGACACGAGAATTCGTTTTTTTCAAACGAATAAGCCATCCGGATCTCCTGCTATACCCCGAAATATTGCTATTGATAATGCTAAAGGGCATTATTTCGCATTTTTGGATTGCGATGATTTATGGTTGCCACGAAAATTAGAAGAGCAATACTCCTATGCTGAGGCGAATAATTACTTGTTCGTGTATTCAAATTACGAGAAGATAACATCTGAAGGAATCCGTAATGAACGGGTCATTACTGTAAAATCACAGGCGAAGTATTCCGATATTCTTAAAAGTTGTGAAATTCCTTGTTTGACTGCCTTTTTACATAGAAGTTGTGTCGGCAAGTTGCGATTTGTGCCGGCTCCTAAGGAGGATTATGTGTTTTGGTTGCTTATATTGAAACAATCGATTGTTGCATATAATACTAATACTACATTGGCTTTGTATCGGGATTCTCTCGCATCAAGATCTTCGGATAAAGTTGCTATGCTGAAAAACCAGTGGAAAATTGTTCGCCATTTGGAGCGTGTTAATTTCTTTTATAGTCTTTATTGCATGGCAATATATAGCTTGAAAGGGTTGCGAAAATACATTCGGTGATTTTGACAAGCGATAGTTCCATTATGTATAATTTTGACAATTCTATATATAGGATTATATTTATTCTTTTGCGTGCAGGTTTAAATTGGACAACTATACCGCATGCAGATTGGAATGAATGTCAAAAAATTTTAAAAATCGATTGGGATGCAATATATAAGGAATGCGTCAGACATGGTGTATTGGCGATCGCTTGGGATGGATTATTGAGACTTGTTGAAGAGAATGTGATTCCGAGTAGTAAGCTTCCGGAACGTCGATTAAAAATACAGTGGGGAATTAATGTCAAACGAATTGAACAACAGTATGCAGAACAATGGGTAATTGCATCTGATATAGCTTTGCGATATCGAGGTGCTGGAATCAGGACATTGGTGCTTAAAGGGTTTGCGATTAGTCATTTGTATCCACAGCCCAATCATCGACCTTGCGGTGATTTTGATTGTTTTTTGATGGGGCAATATGAATTTGGAAATTTATTAGCAGAACGATGGGGAGCATCTGTAAAACGTGATTTTTATAAACATTCACATATCAGATACAAGGGATTAGTTGTAGAAAATCATCAGTTTTGTACGGCGATCCGGGGGAGTCGTCGAGCAAAAGATTTTGAACGTCTTTTGCAAAAATGCTTACATAACTGCAATCCTGTATACTTGGGTGATTCTGTGTTGGAAGCACCTCCGGATTTATTTAATGCTTTATTTCTAACCAAACATGCCCAGGGGCATTTTTTGACGGAAGGGATTACTTTGCGTCATCTATGTGATTGGGCTATATTACTTAAAGAACGGGGTGAGCTTATCGATTGGCCGTTGTTTCATCGAATTTGTGAAAAATACGGCATGAGACTTTTCTCAGAAACTATGACCCAGTTGTCGTTTAGTGTCTTAGGAATTAAAACGGAAAAGAATGTTTTTAATGAGGATGCTTGCCGGGCAGGGCAATTATTGTCTGATATTATAATAGGTTCCCGGTCGATCTTTAATTCCCCATCTTCGGATTGGTGGAAGCGAGGAGCAATAATTTTTAATATTTTTAAGGATCGTTGGAAATACCGCCTTTTTACAGATACAAATGTGTACATGGAAATTATAAGATATATTGTGGCATTTTGTATTGATCGACATCCACGAATATAATTTTTTCAGATAAAAAATAATTTAATATTTGTCTGGTGAAAATTTAAGAAATGTATTCGATGAAGTATTTGCTCATCTGGGTGGTATTCCTCGTCCTGTTCTATATTTTCCTGCGGTGGGTTATCCGCCGGACGCCGGTCACGGAGGACGACGGCCGGGAAGTGCGGCGTATCTCCCGCCTTCTGGAACGCCTTAATGAAAAGTGGAACCCAAATAGAAAATAATAAAGGGGCTGTCTAAAACTTGTTAGACAACCCCTTTCGATTGTCAGGTCCGACACCTGTATGCGTGTTTTGCGGCGGCTAATCCTTGCCTCGCCTCGGTCATGACGATCGTGCGAGCAGGTTTTCCTGCGACAATGCGATGATTGGAGTCTTATCTTTTGCGACGCATTCCCGGCGTTAGGCATATCGTCTAGTTTTAAGGAAAGAGCTGGAGATACTTTTTATGGTGCAATTTATTATCTTTGCAGTGCATTTCTGATAGATAAAATAGTTGGATTTTTAGATAATACGCCCTTAATGCCATAATAAGTTATGTCAATGACAATTTCCCCCCCCCCCTGAAATAAAGAGATCATACCCTTTTGTCGATTTGACAAAATACATTGCTGCAGTAATGGTTATTATGATTCATACGAATCCTCTGGGAGCTGCACAAGATTCATGGCTTTATACTTTCACATATACAATATTGAGGAATGCCCTTCCTTTCTTTTTTTTGTCGAGTTCTTATTTCTTTTTCAAGAAACGGAATTGGAGTAAATACATAAAAAGATTGTTCATATTGTATTTCTCTTGGTTTGTTTTGCTTTTCGTGTATGTGATTTATATAAAATTTTATAGTGCGCCAGGGCCTTGGGAGATGAAGTTATTATCCTTTTGTAAAGATTTGATATGGAATGGGGCGCTTCCTGGTGCATGGTATGTGGTTGCGAGTCTCCATTCCGTTGTGTTGTTATATTTTTTGTCTTTGAAATTGAAATTCAATAACACGGCCTTGATCGTTGTCGGTGTGTGTTTGTATTGTGTCAGTTTATTGAATTCTACATATTATGGTTTTGCGGCAGACAATGAATGCCTCATGGTTATGAACCAAGTTTTAAGCATTGTTATGCCATCACCTGCCCATTCGTTCTTTTCTGCCTTTATTTTCTTTGTTATCGGTAAAATCATTGCCGAAAATCAGCATCGAGCGAAACTTCGTTATTATGTTATTGGTTTGATCGGTTTCGGAATATTGGAGTTTGTGGAAACGGGACTTCTATATCATTTTAATTTGATAAAAGAAAATGATTATTATTTTATGCTCATTCCGTTTGCATATTGCTTTTTCCAACTTTGTTTAATTGCCAAAGTCAATATAGATTCCAAACGTACATCTTATATGAGAAAATGTTCTATAATATGTTACTTTTCTCAGTTCCCGATTATTTTTATGTGCGGCGTTCTTACCAAATACCTGCCGTTTGGGATTGATTTTGCCAATTTTGTAATTACTATCGTCGCGGCTAATATTCTGAGCTATATGATTATAAGATATTCAGATTGTTATGCTGTTTTGAAAAACTTGTATTGACCGGGAGTATATTGTTTGTGAGGTAAATGTTAGTTTCTGCGCCTGTACTTTTGAAATGTTTTTGATGAGGGCTTTTCATTGAAGAAATAACCCTTCTGCCGCCGTTTCTCCTCCTGCGAACGGGCAACGTAGACTTTTTCATGTGTATAGGGGTTCTCCCCGGTGTAGAACATCACCGACGAGAGGGTCATCGGCGTCGGGGTGAGATCCTGTACCTGTTCGAGGTTGAAATGGAGCTTGCCGAGTACTTTCGCCGACAGCGAGCGCATGTCACGTTCGGTGCAGCCCGGGTGTGACGAGATAAAGTAAGGGATCAGTTGGTAGGGCAGCCCCTCGCGGCGGCAGATATGCTGGAAATCGGCGTTCAGTTGCTCGAAAAGTGCGAACGGAGGCTTGCGCATCAGTTTCAGCACGGCATCTTCGGTGTGTTCGGGGGCGACCTTCAGGCGTCCCGAGGTGTGGTGTTTCACGACCGTCTCAAGATAGGGGCTGTCGTCGAACAGGTCGTAACGGATGCCACTGCCGACAAAGGCCTTCTTGATGCCCTTCACGGCTCGGATCTTTTCGTACAAAGCCAACAGCGGCCGGTGGTCGTTGCCCAGGTTTGGGCACATCTTCGGGTGCAGGCACGACGGACGGCGGCATTTGCGGCACAGTTCCCTGTCGCGCCCGCCCATGCGGTACATGTTGGCCGACGGCGCACCGACGTCCGAGAGGTAACCCCTGAAGTCGGGCGTCGAGGCGATCCGCCGCACCTCGTCGAGGATCGAGCGCTCGCTGCGCGAGTTGATGAATTTGCCCTGGTGAGCCGATATAGTGCAGAACGCGCAGCCGCCGAAGCATCCCCTGTGGATGTTGACCGAGTGCTTGATCATCTCCCAAGCCGGGATATCCCCCTTGCCGTTGTAGCGCGGGTGCGGTGCCCGTTCGTAAGGCAGGTCGAACGAGTGGTCGAGTTCTTCGGTCGTGAGCGTTGTGTTGGGCGGCGTGACGACCACGTAACGGTCGCCCACGGCCTCGACCAGCGTCGCTGTCGGTTCCATCAGGTTGCTCTGTGTCTCGATGACCGTGAAATTCTCCCCGAAAGCCCGTTTGTCGCGCGCGCACTCCTCGTAGGAGTGCAGCCGGATCGTCTCCGCCGGGTCGAGCCGCTCCACGTAATCTTTGCCGGCCATGAACGCCACCTGCCGCAGTTTGCGCAGCAACTTGGCATTGTATCCGTTGCGCAGTGCCCGGGCGACCTGCTGTACGACCCGTTCGCCCATGCCGTAGATCAGCAGGTCGGCGCCGCTTTCGGCCAGCACCGAAGGCTTGAGCGAATCGCTCCAGTAGTCGTAGTGCGTCAGCCGCCGTAGGGAAGCCTCTATCCCCCCGACTACTACCGGGACGTGCGGGAACAATCGCTTGACGATTCGCGTGTAGACTGTTACGGCATAGTCGGGCCGAAACCCCGCTTTGCCGCCGGGCGTATAGGCGTCGTTGCTCCTGAGGCGGATGTTGGCTGTATAGTGGTTGACCATCGAATCCATCGACCCGGCCGTGATGCCGAAGAAGAGCCTCGGCGTGCCCAACTTGGTGAAGTCGCGCAGGTCGTCCCGCCAGTTGGGCTGCGGCACGATGGCCACGCGGTAGCCTTCGGCTTCGAGCAGGCGGCCGATCACTGCCGCGCCGAATGCCGGATGGTCGATGTAGGCGTCGCCCGAAAAGAGGATAACGTCCAACTGTTCCCACCCGCGTGCGCGGACTTCCTTTATCGTGGTCGGTAAAAACAAGGTGCGGTGAGTTTTTTTATTTCGTTCCGGAG
>PPYF01172072.1_pt1 | contig 16977 bp, 12 predicted proteins | sample 1559871 | NCBI WGS metagenome assembly PPYF01 (sample SAMN08240021, study PRJNA423297) | Human gut metagenome, whole genome shotgun sequencing project.
CGGATTAACAGTCCGCCGTTCTACCGACTGAACTACAGAGGAATCGTGTGAACGGGGCGCATATTAACGACGCCCACGATCATTGTCAAAGGGTGAAATGCGATTGCGCGTTCGTTTGCTGACAAAATCAACAAAGCGATGATCTTTCATTCGGCCACTATTTTGCGCCATTCTGGTGCAAACGTACCTCTTATGGGGCAGATCGGAAACTGTTGTTAACGTTAAAAACGTTGTCTTGTAATCACATTCTCTTATTTGACAGCAGGTTAGCATAAAAATCAGCGTCGGCCAGAAACTGGCAAGCCTTTTGCAAAATCCTCCATAACATGACAGCCAGTATCATGACTGGTATTCCTGACAGGAGGCAAAATGAACTTCAGACGACTGAAATACTTTGTGAAAATCGTCGACATCGGTAGCCTGACGCAGGCCGCGGAAGTATTACACATTGCGCAACCCGCACTCAGCCAGCAGGTCGCTACGCTGGAAGGGGAACTGGATCAGCAATTATTGATTCGGACAAAGCGCGGCGTGACGCCGACTGAAGCAGGAAAAATCCTGTATACCCATGCGCGAACGATTTTGCGTCAGTGTGAACAGGCACAGCTGGCGGTTAATAATGTCGGGCAAACGCTGAGGGGGCAGGTGTCTATTGGTCTGGCGCCGGGAACGGCTGCCTCGTCGGTGACGATGCCGCTGCTACAGGCCGTGCGGGCGGAATTGCCAGAGGTGTTGGTTTACCTGCATGAAAACAGCGGGGTGGTGCTGAATGATAAATTACTCAGCGGCCAACTTGATATGGCGGTTCTTTACGAGCGTTCTCCGGTGGCCGGTATTACCAGCCAGCCGCTGCTGAAAGAAGATCTTTTTCTGGTGGGAACCCGGGATTGCCCTGGGCCGAGCGTGGATTTAACGGCGGTTGCGGAGATGAATCTTTTCCTTCCTCGCGACTATAGCGCCGTTCGTTCGCGCGTGGATGAAGCCTTTTCCTTACGCCGATTGACCGCAAAAGTGATTGGCGAAATCGAATCCATCGCGACATTAACAGCGGCTATCGCCAGTGGGATGGGGGTGACGGTGTTACCGGAGTCGGCAGCCCGATCGTTAAGCGGCGCGGCAAATGGCTGGATGGCGCGTATCACCACGCCGTCGATGAGTTTACCGCTGTCGCTGAATATGTCGGCGAGGGGGAGTCTGACACCGCAGGCACAGGCAGTGAAAGAGATCCTGATGTCGCTGGTGAGCCGCCCTATGCTGGAAAACCGTGAACTTCTGCTGGTGAGCTAGGCGTTATTCCATCGCGGTATAAGATGCAGGTTTTTATTATTTGTTATGCCGGGCTTCAGACTTTAACAATAGCGTCATGTCTGATGTCTTCGGAGCGAAGCGTGAATTTCCAGCAACTTAAAATCATCCGCGAGGCGGCCCGTCAGGATTACAACCTGACTGAAGTCGCCAATATGCTTTATACCTCTCAGTCGGGAGTGAGTCGGCATATTCGCGAGCTTGAAGATGAGCTCGGTATTGAAATTTTTATCCGGCGCGGCAAGCGCCTGCTCGGGATGACAGAACCGGGTAAGGCGCTGCTGGTCATCGCCGAGCGCATTCTGAATGAGGCCAGCAATGTTCGCAGGCTGGCCGACCTGTTCACCAATGATACATCTGGCGTACTGACCATTGCCACGACGCACACCCAGGCGCGATATAGTTTACCGGAAGTGATCAAAGCCTTTCGCGAGATTTTCCCGGAAGTCCGACTGGAGCTTATTCAGGGCACGCCGCAGGAGATAGAGGGGCTGTTGCAAAACGGTGGCGCGGATATCGGCATTGCCAGTGAGCGTCTGAGTAATGATCCGTTGCTGGTGGCCTTTCCCTGGTTTCGCTGGCACCACAGTTTATTAGTACCTCGCGATCATCCCCTGGTGCAGACCTCGCCATTGACGCTGGAAGCGATCGCACACTGGCCGCTAATCACTTATCGTCAGGGCATTACAGGGCGCTCCCGTATTGATGAAGCCTTCTCCCGCAAAGGGTTGTTGCCGGATATTGTTCTGAGCGCTCAGGATTCTGATGTGATCAAAACGTACGTTGCTCTGGGGCTGGGGATTGGATTGGTCGCCGAGCAATCCAGCGGCGAGCAGGAAGAGGGGGCGCTGACGCGTCTTGATACCCGACATTTATTTGATGCCAATACCGTCTGGCTGGGGCTGAAACGCGGACAGTTACAGCGCAACTACGTCTGGCGGTTTATTGAGTTGTGTAATGCGGGGCTGTCTGTCGAAGATATTAAGCGCCAGGTGATGGAGTCGGATGAGGCGGTCATTGATTATCAGATATAAAGCAAAAAGCCCGCTAAAAAGCGGGCTTTTCTAAATTTGGCTCCTCTGACTGGGATCGCCTTTGCCAGTAAGTGGCTAATAAGTAAGCTAAACCAGAGTTACCTTTCTGTCAAGACCACCAGAATGACCACCAATAGGAGCTGGCTACATATATTTGGTTTGAGCTTCCGTACTGCATGTGGTGATCGTTACTATAGTGTCCCTACGTGGGAAGCGCTGATCCTCCCTCTAGTGGAACTGTGTCTAAAGAGCGATAACAGTCCGCTCAGCGCCAAAAGCGGAAGTTGCTAAATCAGTCTATGTTAATCAACGCGGAGCTGGTAGATAAGATTGACACTAAAAATTATGGTGATGGTTCCAATAACGTGTTTGTTATCTGGACTTTATCATTAAAATCCTCTACAAAATCCGAGTGTTTTAAATTTCTAGGCTTCGTACATCTCGAATCTGTACTCGTTGAAATTTCTTCATCTCCAGAGAAGTACTACAAGTTACGTAGCCATCAAGAACGTGTTATGGAAGGTATGATGCCTGAAGAACCAAAAGCCATAGTTATAGAAGATACTGAGTGGGGGTGTATCCACTCGCAGTATCACTACCAAGATAAAGATCCTGCGATAATAACATGTATCGTAAACGTAAATAATACTGACTTAATAGCTACAGAGCTTGTGAACTCAGTGTTGAATACATCTTGGATTTCTTCTCTCGATGCTGGTACACAGCGATCATATAAAGTTACCGCGAAAGAAACGACTGTTGCATTGGTTGAAATATTCAATAAAGTTCTTGATGGTGATCCCTTAGGGGCTGAGTTTGGTGAAGTTATGGTTTCCATCGGATCCTCTCGAGCATTAAGTCAGATATTACACCACATTTCCCTACCTATTGCTGAGTTATGGAAACCTCAATTAAAACAAAACGAGGGTTTTGATTTTCATACAACATGTACTGGAAATCTTATAAACTTCGGAGAAGCCAAATTCTCAGCCTCCATTAACCCACACGGAAATGCGATCCGCCAAGCACATGACTTTATCACACAAGATAAACATTTCCGAGATCGCGTTCATTTAGTAAACCTTTGTCATAAAGACGCGATCAAAAATCTCGATGAAGAAAAATATGGCATCATCGCAGCTTTCTCTATCAACTCAGATAATCCTGAAATAATAATGGATAATGCGATTAAAACCGTTATGGAAATAGAGTTATTAAATCGCGTTAGTTTTATATATTTGGTGGGTGTAAAATGTTAAGCATTCAAGAAATTATCAATGACGAAGATCCAAATAAATCCATTGGACAGATATTAGAAGATTTGCATAGCAAAGGACCAGTGGATAACAAGTTGGTCGAGAAGTTAACATATTATAAAGAATTTCATGCTGAGGAATTTGCAGAGCATGAGGAAAATATAATATCTACCTTGGGATTGTTCTATAAAAACAAATCCCCTTCAAATCTCTACTCATTCATTTTAGGGACAATAGGAAACCAGTATAAAAAGCAATACGGTGAATATCTTACTCCTGTACAAGCAAGTATTCGTAATGCTGTTGAAGAAAAACAATTCATTTCTATATCAGCGCCTACAAGTGCGGGGAAATCATTTTCAATAAAGGAATACATCAGCACACAGGATGGCGACGCTGTTATTATCGTACCATCGAGGGCATTAATAGCAGAGTACGTTGAAAACTTAAAAGGATACTTTGAACATGACAAAAATGTGATGATTAGTACTTTTGTAGATTATGTCTATACTAACAGGAATTTAAGAAGAATATTTGTTCTCACGCCAGAACGGGCAAAAGATCTAACAACTTTTAGTAAAAAGCTAAATATTAATTTATTCTTTTTTGATGAAGCTCAAGTTTCTGAAGAACAAGAACGAGGTGTTATATTCGATGTCACCGTTAGGCGTGTACAGAAAATTTTTCCAACAGCAAAACTAATCTTTGCGCATCCTTTCGTAGATAATCCCGAAGCTCAGTTCAAAAAACACAATATTGACACCCCCGAAAAATACTCTCGGAGTTATGCTCATAACACTGTAGGAAAAATTTTCATTTATGCGCATAAGAATGGCAATGACTATTATTTTTCACCATATATGAATAAGGGACATTTGTTAAAGAAAGCCGCACCTTTTTCGGGCAGCTTTGAACAATTTGCATTTTCAGGTAATAAATCAGTCCTTATTTATGTATCAAAAGCATCTGTCTATGATGGAAAATTCATCAACAAATTCAAGAAACACACCGCTAAATTCAAAAAAATAGTAGATAGAGAAGCGCTGAAAATAATTAACAGCGTAGGAGATATATTAGGCGCTAATAACCAAGACCATAGATCTGTATTGGTGGAACTATTGAATATCGGTGTAGTAATTCACCATGGTTCAGTACCTTTAGAAGTTAGATACTTAGTTGAGAAATTTATTAAAGCCGGATTTGCTAGGATTTGTTTTGCTACCAGCACGTTAGCCCAAGGCATCAACATGCCATTTGATATAGTCTGGCTTGCAAATATGAAGATGTATGGCGAGTCTGAACAGAAAAGATGTCTGGCATTTAAAAATTTAATAGGTCGCAGTGGACGTTTATCGAAGAATAAAGAATTTGATTATGGATATGTATATACACATAATGCAGAGTTGTTATCACGCCGAGTCAAAACACCATTCAAATTAGAAGAGAAGTCAGTATTAGAGAATCCAGTTGATTCAGACGATGATAATCATGAACTCATAAAATCCATCGTTAATGAAACGTTCAATGAAGATATAAACCTTCCCGAATCCAAGATCGAAAGATTACAGAATGATAACATATATAAAAATATGACATTTATTTTAGATACCGTTTTCAACGAACAGTTTGGTAGTAAACTAATTGGCCCTGAGAATAGAGTGGGAAGGGATGAAGTCAGGTCTTGTTTCTTATCGTTGTATGAAACATCTTTAGGGCGAGAGTTATATGACGGTGAAAAAAATGTATTCAAATCAGCAATTGAAATTATGTTTCTTGTAATGGCTGGTCGAAGTTTTAAAGAAATTGTTGGAATAAGATACAGCTACATATCCGATAGAGATGGTAATAATAATGGTATTTCAAGGTTTTCTCAACCAGCTAATAAATTACCTGATAGCAATCTGACTAGGTCCTACTCTCTATTTCACTCTGTAAACTCAAGGGATGTAAGCTATGATACCGTTGTGTTTGATACTTACGACTACCTTGATACTGTAATCTCATTCTCTCTTACTGATGTTTTCGTAGGGGCATTCAAATTATATTTAAATGATACCAAAGATCAAAGAGCTGCTGTTTTCATTGATTTCCTTAGATACGGTACAATAAATAAGGCTCACATAATGTTGATGCGATATGGAATTCAGCCTGAAGATGTTCCTTTAGTTGCTCCATACTTAAAATTCATCTCCGAAGAAAGGATTGAAATTGATCCGGCATTAGAATTTAGTGATAACGAGCTTTGGAAAAAAATGAGCTGGTATCTTCCATAACAGTCCTGGAGAGTATGATAATTTATTTCATACTCTTCAAACTACAACATAAATACCCCCTCCAGAAGCGAGTTTTTTACTCTCTCCTCTACTATCGTGGTATTTCATTCTTATAGTGAACGGCCCTTCTCTACTTCTCGCGAATTTAATTTTCTAATCAGAAATATCATTCTGTAAGCATCCCACATAACCAAACCATTCTCTTTTAGAGAATATCCAGAGAACGGTTCAGGTATCCTGTAAGGCCAATGTCCGCCTCGCTCGTAGCCGACCTCCCGGCTCTTTAGTAGGTCTGCTTCATGCAAGAGCTAGCATCATTGATGTTTTATCTGGAGTGGAGCAAGCTATGCCAATAGTTATCAAAGCCGTTTAGGGAAGAGCGACGAACGAAGCGGTAACAAATAGTGCTAACCTAAGCTGGTGGCAATGCCCAAAGTTCTTCAAGGTTTACATCATCACTGCTTGGTCGATGCTGCTTCAGTAACGGATCGATTTTCAGGATCATTGGTAGATCAAATGCCGTTCCAGTGACAACACAACAGCCTTTAGCTAAGGTCGGGATGAGAGCTTTGGAGCTTGAGTCTAGGGTACTAATAGTGTTGTCAATTAGCATGAGGTCGCGATCATTAACCAACCTGTGTATGAAGAAATTATGAATCTGGGAAATAATGGTAGGTGAAATATCGGCTGGCCGCTGACTGGATAGTGTGAGATAGACTCCATACTTGCGTCCCTCCTTGATGATTTCTTCAAAGAGTTCAAGTCGGTAGTCTTTCCATATTTCATGCTCACGAGCGGACTGCTCTGACAAAATATTGTGGGCTTCATCAATAATGAGGTGAAGGGTTCGGCTCGGTGGACTCTTAAGGTTCTCGGCATCTTTGTGATTTGTGTAGAAATTCTTGGCAATGAGCAATGGCAAAATCTTCTTGATCTCATTCTTGCATTTCTTCAAAGAAATAACATGCAAGAGATGTGGCGGCGGCGGCACATCAACGATTTCCAAAACATTGCGAAGAGCCGAGGTGGATGATTTCGCTCTAGCAAGCACTGGCTGTATATGCTCGTATTGTGCATAACCGAACACAACATCTGAACAGAGTTGGAGGTAGCATCTCAAGATGAGTTCGTCGAATTGGTCGATATCATCCAAATTAACATACTCATTAATGATTGGGTTGATGCTGATGTCAAAGCCATTACCATTTGAGTTGTAGTAAGTACCATTATTGTGTTTGAAATATTTATCTTTGTTATAATAAATTATTCCTTTTAGGTAATCCTGCAACGGTTCGCATTCAATCATCCGTGCAATTTCACGACTCAGGTCCAATGCATCTGATTTTGCCTCACCAGTGCTAAAAACTTTCTCAAAAACCTTTTCTACATACCTTTTGAGTGGAGTTGCCTTAAATTTTTCTTTGCCAGATAGTACGCGGCGCAAGAACGGCTGCTGTGTGTTGGTAGTTGCTTGAAATAAAAGACTCAGGGTCTCTACATCCCAAAAATGAACGGCTTCAATCTTAAACTTATGCTTGGCTTTTTTAGAATCCAGTTCAATTATCCGCTTGTCCTTGGCTGGCAGGAGTTGGTCTTCCGTATATTCACCATTAAAGTCAATGATAACGAACTGACTTTTGTGCTTTAGTGCCTCTAGTCTCTCGTTGAAGAGAGTCGTGTAAAGCTTCGCTAGAGTGTTAGACTTACCGCTTCCAGTATTACCAAAGATACCTAGATGGCTGTTGAATAAGCGTGTCCATGGAAGATTTATGCATACATCCTCTTTGAGCATGGACCCAATAGAAAAACTAGTTTTACTCTCTGTCCCATAGATTTTACCCACCATGAGTTCGCTGAGAAGGGATGCTTTATCTCTGATCATCGGCATGTATTTCACGCCTTCAAAAAACTTGTCATCCACAATGTAACCGATGGGACGAACATCCACCTTTCGGATGTAATGGATCTTATCGGCATCAGCCTCTAGCCTTTTCTCGTCCAGAAATTCACCTTCAACAAGGCAGACTATGTCTATGAAGCCTCGTTGGATAGAAACATGTTCTCTAAGTGAAATTCCCCGATACTTTACTCCCCCATAGAAGATGCTCTCATGATTGGAGTCTTCAAAAATGCGAAGAGAGATGCGTACTCCACTTACTGCAATGACCTCACCTATAACAATACTCATAGCAGATCCTCCTCTTCAGATGGGACTGGAGGTTCGTATTTATCTGGCTTGAGGGAGAAAACATACTTATTGAAATTGGTGAAGTCCATCCTCATATCTTCCGGCGGTCCAATGACTTGGACGTTTTTCCAAAGCCTGAATTCTTCCCGCATGCTGCTCGCACTGCCGTTGTTGTAGCAGCAAATAAATGTTTGAAGCTGCGGGTTAGAGAGAGAGCGCTGTATAAGCCTGAGAATGTGTTCATCAGCAAAAGAAAAACCATATGTGATGAGTATTGAATTTGGTTTCTCAAGCTCGTAACTTAATAGCCTGAGCATCTGGTAGTAGTGCTCTTCAAAGACAGTCTCGTAAAACTTCCATTTAGTGGGGTTAACTATGGGCAGCTTGTTATATTCATCCCAGAAGTTGGCCATTTGCCCTTCACTAAAAGATAAGGTGGGTATGTCTGCAGTTTTATTTTTTTTGTTAGCAAGAAACTCCGAGTATCCATTGAGATTTTCCAGTATCTTTCTTTCCAAAAGGTTACTAAAATCACGGCGGTAATTAACCTCAATCTTATCGCCATTTTTTGACCAATAGACGGAGCCATGAAGGTGAATAATGTTAAGCTGCGGGATACCATAGTTGCTTCGTTCAAATATTCCTGTTTGGCATTGAAACGTACTGAAATTTTTTGAATGAAGGTGCTTCCTGTGAAAGCCAGAGGTACCATCGTTTACCACAAAATCATGTGAGCCTTTCATGAGGATGCTGTCGGATATATGAGATAGGCACCCGTCATAGTTAGTGGTGAAAATATTGACTTTACGGTTAAGGTCTTTCCTTCTGTCCAGCAGACCTAAAAGGGTTGTTAATAAAGTCTCATAATTTTTGAGGTTTGCAGTTCCTTCATCTGAGGTGACGGAACTAGGATTGAAGGTCTGTACTGGAAAAATGCACGAGTTGTAGTAGTGCATGAACAATGCAGTTCGCTTCTCGTCAGAAGTTTGAAATTTCGTGGCGAGTGTTTCAATCGTTTCCTGCCGTCCCTTAGCATCTTTGATGGCTAACGCCAGCGTGGGGAATAAGTCTGCTGAAGCACCTGAGCCAATCAGTAAGTTAATGTTCTTATTATATATGTCCAGTGGCTCAATCGACTCAAACATACTTGTCTCCCTTCTTTTTTCATAGAAAATAGCACCGTATCATGGGTACGCCAAGTATTGGCTTTACTTTAATGCTAAAACTTTGATGACGAATGATGGCTCGTTTCCCGTTGTTTTTGAGCTATTCGCAGGTGTAGTTATCTAACGTTAAAACCTGTGCGTGAGATGAACTTCTCGAGTTGGAGTTACAAAGATCAGTATATCCATGTCCGATTCACGCCCTAAGAAGACTGTCAGATTTTATCGTGTTCTACTTCTTAATACTACCAGCCCAAGTCTGAGCTAATACAGCCAAATTAAGCCCTCAAACATTTTCACCTCTGCGGCGTAAGGGGCGCTACGCCCGGCTATGCAGGGAAGTTTTCTCCTGTGCGCTTTTCGTTCCTGTATCGGCTTCCTGTTAATCGTTTCCCAACACAACCCGTCCCGCAAGGGTAAATGGCACGCATGCTGCGCCCTTGCAGGACAGAACGATGCCGGGAAAGCGAACCGTCAGGCGATACGAAGACGAAAATCACACACTGACGGAGAAAAAACTATGACGATTTCCCTGCATACCCGGACAAGCGCCCCTAACGCCGCAGCGGCGACCAGCGTATCCCCGCTGGAGCAGTCAGGCTCCTCAAAAACGAAATTTTCTAAAACCAGAACGGACATTTATCAGACCGTTACCGACAACATCATTGCAGCACTGGAAGCCGGTGTAAAACCGTGGTCCTGCCCGTGGAAGCGTGTATCCGGCATGTCTGGTCTGCCATCGAATTACGCCACCGGAGCAGCCTACAGTGGTATGAATATCATGCTGTTATGGTGCAGTGCATCTAAACAGGGTTTCAGCGATTCACGCTGGATGACCTACAAACAGGCTCAGGCAGCAGGTGGACAGGTTCGCACGCGTGAACATGGTACAACAGCCATTTTCTATACCACCCTGGAGAAGGAAAACGACGCCGGAGACATTGAGCATATCCCGATGCTTAAAACTTTCACAGTGTTTAACGTTCAGCAAATCGACGGCCTGGCTCTGACAACTGAAACAGTCAGCCCGGAAGCAACCTTTGACCCGTTGCCGCAGGCTGAAAACCTGTTCAGGAAGAGCGGCGCAAACATCATCGAGAAAGGACAAAACGCCTTTTTCATTCTATCAACAGATGAAGTCTGGCTACCTGAGCGCCATCTGTTTTCAGATGCGGCTAATTTCTACGCTACAGGCCTGCATGAGCTGGTTCACTGGAGTGGTGGCAAAAAACGTCTGAACCGTGAAATGAAAGGGAAGTTTGGCAGTGCGGATTATGCAGAGGAAGAACTTGTCGCGGAGCTGGGAAGTGCCTTTCTGATGGCGGATCTGGGAATTGATGGAGAGGTACAACATGAAAGCTATATTGCGTCCTGGCTGAAAGCGCTGAAAAACGACAAGCGTTATATTTTCAAAGCGGCCAGCGCCGCCTCTAAAGCACATCGTTACCTGATGGATAAACTCTGAGACCAGAACCAGACAACCGCAAGGGAATGCGGTTACAGGGTTTTTAACCGGCAACGCTGCAAGGCGCAAACTGAGGCGGAACGCAGCACAGCGAGTACCGAACAGTCTGCGCCTTGCAGTGGAATAAAAAATTTCCGGCCTGGCGGTATCGCCGCCAGGCCGGTGAGGCCATCATGATGGCCTGAGTAAAAGCTTACGTATAGCTGCCTAATGACAGGTGTTTCAGTTCATCAAGGGTATAAATGCGAAACACCCGACGGTGGCGTTCTTCCAGCGGGACGTGCTGATGGTTGATGATGACATGACTGGTGCTGTCAAACAGCAGTTCAAGCGCACGCTTCTTCTGTGGATCGGGCACAACATAAAAAACGTAAATCCACTGCTTGCGGGTACGAGCCAGCAGGTGGCTTGCCATGATCGACTGATAACGGGCCCGGGTTTTCAGGCGGCGCTCGGTTTCAATGGCAATAACGTTACCGTCAGGCAGGGTCAGTAACCCGTCCGGGCGATGTTTTACCTGATACTGGCTGAGAAAACTGGCCCGGTCGCCGTTAATCCATCCCGAAGCACCTTTCTTCTCCAGAATAAGCCTGGCGGCCTGATTATCAAGATGGTGCTCCAGCGTCCAGCCGGTGATTTTTGATGGTTCAAACCGCGCAGGAAAGATTTCATCATCCGGGGTTAACACTACCGCCAGCCCGTCGCTGGTGATCCCCCATAATGAAATCTTCATTGTCCGTGATTCAAGCACATGCTTCTGGATTAACCCCATTCGCTCCGTTTTTGCCAGCAGCGAATAAAGCGATTTGTGGTCCCGGAAACCAAATAACAGCATCAGCGTTTTAAAATCACTGTAGGTTTCTTCTTTCAGGAAGTTCAGCAGTTGTTTTATTTTTTCGTTGTTACGCGTCTGGCGCTCGTTAAATGACGAAATCAGCATAACCACTCCTTAAAAATCCAGCGGGGACAGGTCTTTTTCATCATCAGATTTTGGCGTTGCCGGTCTTACTTCCCTTTCGTCAAAGAAAAGAGCCGGGTGCGTTGTCATCACATCCGGCATGGCTGGTTTATCATCCTCGCCAAAATCCAGCATGATCTTCACCGGGGCTGCCGTGGCGGCAATATCAGGGGAAACTGAAAAGATTTTTAGCTGACGCTTTCTGACCTTTATCGGCGAGATCAGAGAAGCAGAAGGTAGCGTTTTTGTCGTAAAGATAAAGCTGACAAAATCGGGCAGGTTCAGGATCATATTGCTGTCAATAAAGAAACGTTCGGCCTGGCGGATTGTGCGCTCACTGTCGATGGTTTCCGTCAGCATATTATCCGTCTTAGCCTTACGGAGTTCGTCATCCACCAGAATCGTGCCTGACATTCTCGCCACCCATTCCGCTGTATCCGGGTCCATAACCCGGTAAACCAGTTTGAATTTGGCATTTTCAACGACCGCACCGACAACGGCGTCACCTTTCAAATCTGCCGGGCAGTCTTTTAAATCGGCAATGGACTGGTGGTCCATAATAATATGAACGCCTTTATCCCGCGCCGCACCTAAACCTTCCAGCGCTGGCCTGGATAAATGGTATTTCAGTTCGGAAAGATAAATAGCAGTGGGGCGGGGGACGTCTGTTACTCGATCGCGCTTTTCTGCCAGCTGGTAAAGGCGAACCAGCAGCATGCGCTGGGCGGTAATAATTTTGCTGTTTCGCATGGAGCCGACAACATAACAGCAGCCGCCTTCATCAAATATGTGCTTAAGCGAAAAGCCTTCTGGTGAGTTAATGGCATTGAGTAATGCCAGCTCTTCAATTTTCCCAAAGAACGCTTTGATTTTTTCGGCAATACCCTGAACGTAATCACCGTTATAAACATCCCGGATTGTTGCCGATGGGTTATCACTGACAAATTGCGCGGCCATACGCGCGGCTTTTCGGTCATCAATACGATAGAAGTCCGATTCCTGTCCTTTTTCCGCCAGGCTGAACCCTGCAACAAACAGTTCTTCCAGTTCATCTGGCGTGATATCTTCAATCAGGTTTAACTGGTATTGCTGTTTCCGCAGGTCAATCAAAGCAAAAGGCTTGCCTGCATCCTCGCAGGCTTTGCGATAAAGGTGGGGTGCCCATTCATCATCCTTGGGGTCCATCACAAACACACCTTCACCGGCCAGAATACTTTGATAAAGTAATATGCCGGTGGCAACCCCTTTACCGGCTCCGGTGGTGCCGATAATATCCGCATGTTGTTTCTGCCAGTCTTTTAACGGGAGATACATCGGTTCGTTCTCCCTGTCCATGCCAGTAAAAATACCTTTATTCAGATCGATATAATCCAGCGGATCATAATGCAGTGTTTCCGGCAACAAGGACTTTACGGTGCGGACATCGGTGCGCAATTCCCGTTCAAGGGTGGTCTTTTTAACAAGGCGTTTCTTTATTTTGTCCAGTTCCGGCGTGAATACCCGGCGAAGCATAATATGAAAAATAATCCCGGTTACAGTGAAAGCAATCCGTACTGACCACGCCAGTGCTGAATTATCACTGGTGAGTCTGATTTTATACAGCCACTGAAAGGATCCGATAACTATCGGAGCCAGTGTGCCGGAGAGAAAACACAGCATGGAAAAAGCAATAATCAGCTTTTTCCAGAGCGGAGCTTTCTGCCGTTCATCGCTTTTCATTGATGCAAAAAACGGCATCGTCAGCCCCGCTAATAACGCCAGTATCAGTTGTTGCTGTTGCACAAAAGCGAGCAGCGCCAGCATCCCGTTCACTATCGGTGACAGTGAAGCGGCAAGCTTATTTAAAATCATGATGCCTCCTTCGTCAGCTATTCGCCCCATGACATCGCCCCATCAGTTCGCCCCACGGTGTCTGGCGAAAAGGCGGGGCGAACGTAAGGGACGAAGAAGGTGACCGCTGTGCGGCCATGTGCCGGAAAGCATGCTTCCCGGTACGAAACGGCGTGCGCCAGTACATGCGGGCTGGACGCCCTTATTGCCTGCCGCATGGGGGTAATGTCGTGGCTGTACGCCGCACCAAAACCCCCAGAGTCAAAGGCGGCACACCGTCGCCCGCTACGCGCGACCACCCCCTTTAAGACGGTCGCTTTCGCCTTTTTCTTCCCTTTGCTCGTTCCTCGCAGCGGGAATAAAAGGGAAGCTGACCTTTAAAGAGGGTGGTCGCGCCACGCTACCGGCTTTTGGCCGGAGACTTAGCCGCGACGGTGTGCGGGGCTGTGCCCCCCGGGTAAACCGCTGTCGTGGGCGACAGCTTTTCGCTCGCCGGGGCGGCGAAATTTATCCGGCTCCCCCCGGCCTGCAAAATCCGCGTGGGCGCGGCTGTTTGCAGGTGAGGCGCGGTGCCTGAATTATTTTCGCTCCTTAACCCGCGAAAATATTTCTGTCCGCTGCCTCATTTTTACGGCCCCTGTTTCTTCGCTCCTTAATCCGCGAAAAACAGAAGCCGTAAAAACCTGAAAACCGTCATGCTCTGTGCCGTCTCGCCAGTATTAACCACGAACGCGGCCATATTTACTGATAATCTGACTGATAGCCACCGGGTCTGCCGAATCACATTCAAGTAAAAACGATTTTCTGGCATCAGCCGTATGGTCAGGCAGAAAGCCGTGTTTGTTCTTTTTCACGATATTAAAGAATGCACGTTCAGCGGAATGACAGTCACTGCCGCCGCCATTTCCGGTTGCTTTACCGTACATACATAACACCACCTCGCAGGCATCAGCAGCCAGTACAGTTGTTGAACATGACGCCATAACGCAGAACAATAATACGGAGGATATTGCTTTTTTCATTTCAGTTACCGTTATGATTAATGAAAGGTTACGTATTTTGATAATGTTATTTACCGGATTTATTTTCTGAATGTCTCTTTCATGCTATTTAAATGAACTGACTTAAAGTAAATATCATGCATCCGGCGAACATCGCCGTGTATATCAATACTGACGATGACATCAATGCTTTTAAGTACCTTGCGTAACAACACATCAAAAGGAATGTTCCGGCAGTCAGGGTTTTCATAGCAGCGGTCAATGATCCCTTCAATACATTCTTCCGGGCTGCCCGCATGCAGGGAGGTGATTAACCCCTCATGCCCGGAGCCGACAATTTTCAGCGCGTCCCACGCTTCCTGCCCACGAATTTCCGCCAGTAATATCCGGTCAGGGTTCATACGATAATTAGCCCGGATCAGTCTGCCAGGTGTGACAATAGCGTTATCCCCGGCATCCGCCGGGTAAAAAAGATGCACATAATTGGCATGGTGATAAAAACGGATTTCGGGATTATCCTCAATCGTTATCAACCGGAGATGCAGCGGAATATAATGCAGCAACGTTTTCATATAGGTGGTTTTGCCGGAGCCGGTTTCACCCACAATAAAAATCGTTTTGCCGTATTCCACCGCCTTTTCCATAAAGCGGGGAATATCCCCACTATGATATAACCGGGTCAGTGCATTATCCTGACTTCCCGTTTTTTCCTGACCGGTCACGCGCTGATAAAATCCCGCATCAATCCATGACTGATGTGTTTTCTGCTCAAACGAGGGTTTGCGCAGCGTAATGGACACCGTATTACGTTCACAGGCCGGAGGAATAATCGTCTGAATACGCTCGCCGGATTCGAGCGTGGCCGACAGTATCGGTGACGTATCGTCAATATTATCGTCATGCCAGGACGCCAGCGCTCTGGCAAAAGCATGACACTGACGCAACGTGATGGGGGATGCCTGTTTTTGCCATTTTCCCCGAATTTTTGTATGCAGCTCCCCCGGTCGGTTAACCGCAATTTCTGTCAGGCCATCCTGAGCAAGAAAATCACCAAACAGACGGTTTTTCATAAAATCCAGTGACAGGTTTTCAGCGCTCATACCATTTCTTTTTCAGCCGTAGTTGATAAACAGAGGAAAAATCAATATCCGTGCCGGTCATGATGCCGATCACATCGCCCTGGTTCAGGTACATCGTGGGCGGGATACTGATGCTGTTTTCCAGCGTCGTTTTCGCCATTTCCGCCGTGGCGGCGCGGGTGTTTTCGGTATAGTCGGTATTGCGGTCTTTACCCGGCGCGGCATCTGATGCCGCTGCCGCCACGTCCTGCACGGTACTCAGCATCAGGGCGTTGCCGAAACGCTCCCAGAAATGGCTGTCGATCCAGCCTGAGATCCCCGCCTCACCGAGCGGGCCGGTGGCCTGCGTATCGGTGAGCGGGATTTGCAGACTGCCGGGCTCCGGCGTGCGCAGCTCCGTCCACAGCACAAACATCCGGCTGCGCCCGTGTTGCAGTGCGCCGGTGCGGTAGATACCACGGGCGACCGTTCCTGCCGGGATCAGCTTCACATGGTTACTGGCGCTCCAGACATTCTCACCGATCAGGCAGGAGATATGACCGCCAACATCGGATACGAAGCGCCGCATCATCGAGCACGGAATATAACGATCCACCGGGATATAGAGATCGGGATCGAGGCCCAGCCGCCTGACACCGGTGACACGGGCAACGCCCGGATTGTCGTTGTTATTGCTGCCTGCCGGTGCTGTTGTATCCGGGCAGCGCAGGCGTCCATCTTCGCCACTGACCAGTACCGACTGACAGGATGTGTACGCCGTGGAGGCTGACGGGCTGCCCGACGTTCCCGCATTACTGCGCGATCCGCTTCGGGACGTGCGTATATCGTCGCCTGACCCTGTACTGCCGCTGTTCAGCCCGTCTGCCAGCGCTGCCGCCTTGTTCAGGGCGGGTGGCCCAGGCGGCAGGGCTGGAGTGGCAGGGGTGCTCTGACTGGCAGGGGCTACGCTTTCCTGCCTCCCTGGCCCGAAGAGGCCAAACGGATTACTGTCCATGCCCAGATTTTTACGCTCCTGCTGCACCGCCCCGGAGGAGGGCGGCGACGCGGTGTCAGATTCTTTCTCATCACCCCTTTTCAGGGCGCTGAGAAGACGATCGCCACCGGATGCCAGCGCGATGACCAGGACCAGACTCAGCAGGCTGACGATCAGCGTGCGGTGACCGGAAGCTTTACGGAAACGGGTCACTTCCGGCTGACCGGGCGGCGTTTTCTGCTCCGGCTCCTGATATGCCATTGCCGCGCGGGCGCGTTCACGGGCTTCCGCTTCCCGTTCGGCGGTGGTTTTTTCCGGTTCGTCCGGGAAAGATTTGTCGGTCATTTTGCCTCCAGCGTAACGGACGGCGAAACAGTGTCACTGTTGGTCAGCGGGATACGCCCGAATCCGTCGTTTTCGATCCCCACCACCGAGATGCCGTAACGCAGAAC
>PPYF01602948.1_pt1 | contig 16975 bp, 19 predicted proteins | sample 1559871 | NCBI WGS metagenome assembly PPYF01 (sample SAMN08240021, study PRJNA423297) | Human gut metagenome, whole genome shotgun sequencing project.
AGTAGGTGAGCATGCCGAGGGCCTCGTCCACGAGCAGGTGGCAGGAGGACTCCGTGCCGTTGTCCCAGGTGCGGTCGATGCGCGCGGGCGCGGGGATGTCCTTGTGGATGTCGTATTCGGCGCGCGCCGTGGCCGGCGCGCCCTTGTCGGGGATGAACCGGGCGAACAGCCTGCGGCTCTTGCGTTCGACCTGCGTGTCGATGCACCGCTTGGACGGGGACGCGCCGACCACGGTGTCGGATTCGAAGTGGCCGAACTCATGGCGCGAGTCTACCTTCTTCGGCCGGTCCGTGATCGGCACGCGCATCGGGATGCGCGGTCCCCTCGCCCTCCTGCCCTTCGAACGCGTGCGGTGCCGCTTGCCGCGAGGCAGGTACCGCCTGAGGTCCAACGCCCTCTGCGGTTTCGCGTGGATCCACCGGTGGAGGCATTCGTGGCTTATCCGCATGCGCGGGTCGTCGGGCCATTCGACCTTCAGCCGCCCCTCGATCCTTTCCGGCGTCCACCCCTTCCTGAGCGCGTCCATCACCCATGCGAGCAACGGGGAGTAGGACATGCGCATGGGCCTGCGGGATTCGCGCGCACGCGTCTCGGCCTTCCTCTGCGCGGTCATGGCCGAGTAGAACGGGCGGGACGTCCACGCGCCCGCCTTCAGCCGTTTCGGCCGGTAGGGGCGGTAGGACCCGTTCTCGTCGGACGCGACCCACAGGCCGCGTCCCGGCTCGCGGCTGACCGTGGACTTGTCGCGGCCGATCCTCAATGCGATCTGGCACACGCCGAGCCCCTCGCGGTTCCTCAACTCGTCGATCCGGACCTGCTCCTCGCCCGACAGGTGGGAATACACTTTCGTCATGGGCGCAACACCTTCTCCAGTTAGAACCTGAACCCTTCCAACCATAGAGCGGGTGTTGCGCTTCTATCTAGAACCCGGGATCCCCCGGAAAATAGAAGATAAGTAGTACACTACTACTAAGTTTAGTCGAGATGGAGGGCGTGCGGAGCTGTGAGCCGGAGCAACTATGGATTGGCGGATCAGTGCGGTTATGTTTGGTTAACTGCAATTAGGTACCGTTATGTCTGAACTGATTCGTGTAGCACAAGTTGTCGGCAGAATGATGGGCGGCGGCGTGGAAGCCACCGTCATGAATCATTATCGTCATATCGACCGTAGCCGTATCCAGTTTGATTTCATCGTACAGAATGACTCCACGGTGGTTCCTGAGGATGAGATCAAAGCACTCGGTGGCCGAGTATTCACGATACCTTCCTATAAGCATCTGTCTGCATACATAAATGCATGCGAGCAGTTGTTTTGCGATCTCAAGCCGACGATTGTACATTCGCATATGAATGCATTGAGTGTATTCCCGTTAGGTGCCGCTAAGAGAGCGGGCGTACCGGTACGTATTGCGCACAGTCACTCGACCAGTAATCCGCGTGAGTACACGAAGACCGCAGTGAAGATGGCTTTGCGTCCGTTTGCGAAGGTATATCCCACACATTATGCAGCTTGCTCGCATTACACGGCTCAGTGGCTATTCGGCGAAAAGCTTGATGCCGCCGGCAAGGTCAGGATTATTCGTAACGCTATTGAGCCCGAGATATTCCGTTTCAATCCTATGGTGCGAGCCGCTAAACGTGCCGAGTTGGGTGTTGCTGACAATCAACTGCTCATCGGTCAAGTGGGGCGTATGTGCTTCCAGAAGAACCAATTGTTCACGCTTGATGTGTTCAAACAGGTACTCGAGTGTCATCCAAATGCTGTCCTTGCTCTCGCGGGCGATGGCGACATGATGAAGCAAGTGCAGGCACGGATTCATGAACTTGGACTCGAACGTTCGGTACGCATGCTGGGTGTACGTAACGATATTAGTAGCTTGTATCAAGCGCTCGATGTGCTTGCTTTCCCCTCCACCTATGAAGGGCTGGGTATGGTCTCTATAGAAGCACAAGCGTCAGGATTACCGGTGATCGCATCCAATTATGTTCCGAGGGAGGCGAGCATTATCCCTGGTCTCGTTAAATTCTTTCCATTGGATAAAACCGATGCATGGGCAGTTGAACTTGCAGAAATGTCACCCGTAGCCAAACGAAGTGATGAAAAAAACGCCATATGCCATGCCGGGTACGATATCAAAGACAGCGCACAACAACTTGGTGAATGGTATACTCAACTCGTCGATAGTAGTGTGAGACATTCTTGACATAAAATAGGGGACACTTGAATTTGAGAATATTAATGGTGACCAGAGGACTGCAACATTCCAATGGTGTAGCAAGCTATGTTATGAATTATTACAGGGCGTTGCATGGTCCTGAAATGCGATTCGATTTCTTGGTGATAGATGATGTTGGTTCACCGTATTATAAGGAAATTGCGGGTAATGGGGATAACGTGTTCCTGCTTCCTTCATATATCAAACATCCATTAAAATTTTTCTCACTTATTTTCGATATATTTAAGAAGAGTCATTATGATGTCGTTCATTGCAATGTCGTTAATAGCGGAGTTCCGGTGCTTGCTGCAGCAGCTGCATTCAATGTTCCCATTCGTATATTGCATAGTCATGCTGCACAGAATGGTGATGTTTGGTGGAAGCAATTAAGGAATAAGCCATTTTCTGCGTTGGCTCTGCATTTTGCGAACAAATATATCGCATGTTCACATAAAGCCGGTGATGGCCTATTTGGGAAGAGAAAATACAGGATTATACCTAATGCAATAAACATATCCCGTTTTCGTTATTCGGAGGTTGCGCGGAACAAAATTCGAGGGATCGAAAATTGTGGAGATAAAATTGTTGTGATGACGGTTGGTAGGATCACAACCCAGAAGAATCCCTACTTTATTGTCGATATCATTCGCGAACTTGCCAACAGTAAAGTTGACTTCCGTTTCTGGTGGTTCGGGGATGATGAACTGAATGGCGATGTACAACGATATGCCGAAAAACAGGGCGTCAGCCAATATATTTCGTTCAAGGGATCAGTTGGAAACGTGAATGAATACTATTCCGCGGCCGATGTCTTTGTTCTTCCGTCATTATATGAGGGTTTGCCGGTATCTGGAGTGGAAGCGCAGACGGCAGGATTGCCTGTGTTGTTTTCGGATCAAATTACTCGTGAGACATCAATGAGTGTTTTAACAGAATTTCTTCCAATAGACGATGCGAACCTGTGGGCGGAAAAGATTCTTCTGGATAGGCATTATGATCGGTTAAACTATATTAGATCGGTCGTTTCAGATAGTTTCGATATACGTTGTTGTTCAAAACAGATGATTAAAGAGTATTCGATATCAATGTAGGTTTTATAATGATTCGAAATAGATATACATTCTTTGATATAATATTGTGTATTTCTTTTTTATTGAATTCCGTTTCGGTATACTCAAAAAGCAATTATTCACATAGACTAAACTATGCATCGCTATTCATAGCTGCTATGTGTTTACTGTTTGTGCTTCTTTCTAACATGAGCAAGGAGGTGTGGTCAAAAGCAATTTACATTGGTTTCATATGTATTGTTGTAGGGTGTTTACCGTTCTTTGTTTTGTATTTCGTGCAGCAGTCAGATATTTCTAAGCAAATTTTTCGTTTCGTATTGATTGTGCCGATTTGCTCTATGTATCTTTTTCTGCGATCGTTATATGGGATTAAAGTAGTCTTGAGGAATTTCGTAAATGCCTATATCATTTTGGTAATACCTGGCTTTATAATTTGGGTATTGTATTCACTGGGTGTTGTATCGACTAATATGTCATTAGACGTTTCTTGGGGTAGTTACACTACTGTAAATGGGGTTTATGGAATAGAGTGGTTCACTCAATATAGCGATATTAATCTCAGCATCGGAAAACTCTGGAAGTTCACATCTGTTTTTATCGAAGCGCCGGCCTTTGCAGCTTTTGCCGTATTGTTCGGATGTATTTCGATTTATCTCGCAGATTCTTCGTTGGTTGCTGTCTTAATAATAGTGATTAGTGGATTGTGCTCCTTTACGACAACCGCATATCTTGGTTTTGGATTATTGTTATTGCCCTTACTATATAAAGCTTTTTATAATAGCAAAACAAGAATATTGAAATTTTTATTCCTTACGATTGGTGTATTATGCATTTTAGGGAGTTCGTTAATTTTTGTTAAAATAATGTCAAATAAGATTGCGACTTTTTCCGGAGGAATTCATCTTCTTGACTTTCTTTCCGGTTTAAAGGCGTTTGTTGATAATCCGATATTTGGTCATGGCGTTAATGATTATCGGGCAGCTTGGCTTCAATTTGCTTCCGATCATCAAAGTGGTGTATCACAAACTAGTACCTTGATGTCAGTGCTATCCCAGGGAGGCTTACTATATCTTTTTCCATTTATATATCCGCTTTTTAATATGTATAAATCGGAAATGAAAATTTATAAGCCATTTGTTATATGTTTTTTAATACTGTTTTCAATTTGTATTGCTTTTGAGGATAGTTTTATTACGTATCTTCTTATATCATTCGGGTATATTGACATGACAAATAGATCTGGCGGTAAGTGTTCTCTACGGGAAAGGATATGAGATTGTCTTCTGTTGGCATCGTCACTTATCATGCTGCGTATAACTTTGGTTCCGTGCTGCAGGCTCTAGGCACTCAGATTGCCTTTGAAAAGCATGGTTGTTCGGCATCCATTATTAACTATCGTCCTTCTGGTCAGCGAGCTTTTTATGAGATGCTATATCGTACGAATCGTTCATTAAAAACGCTGATTAACGATCTATCCCTGATCTCAGTGAAATCGGATCGTCTTCTTCGTGCTGAACGATTTGAGCGTTTCATCAATCAGCAGCTCAATCTCACGGAATGTGTTGAAAAGGCTTCGGATTTGGGAAAATTCGCTGATTCTTTCGATATATATGTGAGCGGTAGTGATCAAATTCTGAATATTCATTCTAATGAATATTCGGGAAGCGACTGGGATGCCATGAAACCTTACTTATTAGATTTCACAAATCGTCGCAAGGTAAGTTATGCTTCATCTCCTGCGAATATGACACGGGATGAGATCAAACACATTGTTCCCGACCTTCAAAAGTTCACGATGCTGTCTGCACGTGAACAAGATGCCGCCGAAATGATTGGCCAACTCGTGGGCAGGCCCTGCGCCAATGTACTTGACCCCACGTTGCTTGTCGGGGCTGATTCATGGCGTAGGATTGCGACACGTGCAGCGGATGAGATGAATCTTCCGAAAAAATATGCCTTGATATATTCGCTAAACGGCACGAAAACCGTTATGCAGCAGTATTCCCTATATCGCCGTGTCAGTGATATTCTTAATATGCCGGTTGTCTTGATTGCCCCGTTTGCGTGGTTCCCGACGAACAAGCATATTGTTGATGGGCGAGCCGCTGGGCCTGCGGAGTTCATCAATATCATCGATCACGCTATTGTGGTGATTACCGATTCTTATCATGGAACCTTATTCTCCATGAATCTGGGTACTCCTTTCCTGTCGATGAGCAACGGAAAAGGGTCGAGCACGCGAAAGGACCAGGTTCTGCATCGTATGCAGGCCAGTGAATCCATCGTCAAAGGGATAGAGGATGCTGTTCATTATCTCGAACGATCAGGTATCCCCTCAGTTCATGATATCACAAAACCTCTTGCGGGAGTTCGGCAATTTTCAAAAGATTACATTACTCACACCCTTGACTTCTAGAATCGATTGTGCATAATGGCAAATCATAGGAAAAAGCCGAAAATACATTCGGTGAAGTTCAATGTTCTCATGAATATGCTTCTAACGACATCGCAGATGTTGTTTCCTTTAATCACCCTGCCGTACGTTTCTCGTATTCTTTCCACGTTTGGTACGGGTGCAGTTGCTTACGTGCAAAGCGTTGTGCTGTATTTTTCGATGGTCGCGCTCCTCGGCATACAGAACTATGGCATCAAGGTCTGTGCTATGGTACGTGATGATATAGTGGAATTATCGAAAGTCGTAAAGGAACTTTTGGTCATTTTGCTGGTGTCCACGAGCATTGTCTTTGCGGTTTATCTATTATCGATATTCCTCATTCCGACTTTCTCTCAACAGCGGACACTGTTCCTGATTTTCTCAGTTGGATTCTGGCTTTCTTCGTTCGGTGTGGAATGGTTCTACCAAGCCATTGAACAGTACGGTTACATTACTGTACGGAACATTGTATTCAAGTTTATTGGCCTTATTCTGATGTTCCTATTTGTCCACCAGAGCTCGGATTATATTGTGTACGGCATCACCGTGCTCGTTGCCGGCTACGGTATGAATATCCTCAATCTCCTGCGTCTGCGCAAACTCGTGGATTTCTCTATCAGGCAGCGTCTGGAATACAAAGAACATCTTAAGGCTATGTTCTGGTATTCAATTGCATCGATTTCGTCCGGCATGTATACCCAAACGGATATCGTGGCTCTCGGTTTTCTCGGTAACATCAATATGGTTGGTCTCTACCAACTTGTTGCGAAAATCAAGAATGTGCTCATCAAAGCCGTGAATTCCGTTGGCAATGTGATGTTGCCACGTATTTCATACTACAAGGCCAATGGGGACAAGCAGGCAATTATTAATCTGATGGCCAAGAATGTCAACTTCATCGGTGTGGTATCTGGTGCTCTAATCGGTGGAACGGTTCTGTGTTCGGATTCCGTTGTACAACTTATGGGAGGCAAGGACTTCTCTGGATCAGTCGTGCCACTAATGCTCGCTGTTCCAGCTATATTATTCTCATCGCTCAATATCGCTTTGGGAAATGAACTGATTGCTGATTCACGCGAAAGGGAATGGGCAATACTTAATGTTATTGGATTCACATGTTCGGTTGTATATGCTATCACATTTATTTATTTTTTTGGCGTTGCTGGAGCTGCAATATCGAATTCTCTAACCGAATTGACCGTACTTGTTTTGCGATGCTCGCGCGGCAAAGGATTTATACGGCAAATTTTGCCACAAACCGATTACCACAAGATTGGTATCGTATCCGTTGTATCGGTATTTATCGCTTTGCTGCTGAAATCACAACTTGCATTCACTCCCGGATTCATCTCTCTCATTGTGAACGGATGTTGTTTTATGGGAATATATTGTATCGGACTTGTTCTGGCGCATGAATTGTTTGTCGCCGAAATGATTCATTCTATTATCAAAAGGTAGGAGAATACTATGACTGGTCCCGATAAGTTGTTAACCATCTCGGTTGCTGCGTATAACGCTGAACCATACTTGGAACGATGCATATCCTCTGTCGTTTCCTGTCCGGATGCAGCACGTCTGTGTGAAATCATTATCGTAAATGATGGTTCCCACGATTCGACTTCGGATATTGCCCACCGTTTTCAAAGCCGGTATCCCCAAGCAGTACGCGTGATTGATAAGGAGAACGGAGGATATGGCTCCACCGTTAATGCCAGTCTGAAGCACGCAACAGGACGGTATTTTCGGCTCCTTGATGCGGATGATTGGGTGGATACTGAACATCTATCCGGCTTCTTGAGAGAATTGTGCGCTTGCGATGTGGATGTGGCTTTATCCCCGTACCTCGTATGTAATGATCAGACCAAGGAAGAAACCCCGGTAACACTGTCGGAATTGCATGCAGCTCAGGCGGGACGTTTTGAAGATCTCGATTTCTCTTGGACACATTTAACAATGCATGCGATGACTTTTCGGACCGATTTACTGAGACAGGCGGGAGTTCACCTTGATCACCATGTACTCTACACAGACTGCGAATTCATTACCCAGCCGCTTAGATTTATTGACACATATCAGATGTTGACAAATCCATTGTATTGCTATCGAGTGGGCCGAGAAGGTCAAAGCTGTGATTATCGACAGACTGTACGGCATAAGGATGATCTCAAAACCGTCATCAAAACCTTAACGCCGCTTTATGATGAGCAACTCCCCGGCAACAAATCGGAATTTCAATACTCACAGTTCCTTGGCCTCTACACTCAATTGTTCAATGCATGTTTTCTTCCCCGTGATGCTGCATGGGTGCAACTTAGAAAGCTATGCGAAGAGATGAAACCTCTTAATCCGAGAATGTGGGATAAATTCCTGCGGCATCGCGTCGATATTCGCATGGCGCTGTCCACGCATGGACTTACGTTTCCTCTTCTGTGTGTGCTTCAGCGTAAACGACTCAGCTATAGCGAGTGAAACCGACAAATGCATTCAGCATATTAATTTAAGGAGTATATAAAATATGCAAGCCATCAAGCATGCACATGAACGCAATGCGCGGATCGTGGTCTCATTGTTGAAACAGCATGGCGTGAAAAATATTATTGTTTCACCCGGCTCCACGAACCTGCCGGTAGTTGTCTCTGTGCAGCATGACCCGTATTTTCATGTTTATTCATGCGTGGATGAACGTTCTGCAGCTTATATGGCATGTGGCATGGCAGCGACAACCGGGGAGCCTGTCGCGTTAAGCTGCACTGGAGCGACTGCTTCCCGCAACTATCTGCCCGGCCTCACTGAAGCGTATTACCGTAAGCTTCCGGTGATAGCCATCACCTCATTCAACGGGGATTGGAACATCGGTCAGCTTCTTCCGCAGACGCTCGATCGGCGTATCGTTCAGAACGATGTAGCGCTTGTCTCAGTGGACTTGCCGGTCATTAAGGACGAGACGGATGCCTTGTACTGCAATCGGCTCGTTAACCAAGCCATTCTGGAGTCCATACGTCACGGTGGCGGTCCCGTGCATATCAACTTGCCTACTGTCTATGACAACACCATGGATCCCGGCCCAGTTCCCGTAAGCAGGTGCATCCGACGTTACATGCCGTCCGACCCATTTCCAGAGATCGGCTCACATAGGAACATTGTGATTCATATCGGTGCTCACATCCGATTCTCGAAGGAAGCAGAACAGTCGATTTCGGATTTCGCTGACCGTTACGATGCAGTGGTGCTGTGTGATCATACTTCCAACTACCACGGTCATAACCGACTCCTCGGCACGCTGACCACAGACAACCTCCATTCCGGTTCGGCTCAATGGGACGCGCTGAAACCCGACCTAGTCATTTCGATGGGGGAAATCTCCGGTGACTATCCGACCACGAATTACCTCAAGGCCGTACATGCCGAGACCTGGCGTGTGTCCTTGGATGGGGAATTGCGCGACCGATTCGACGGATTGACCAAAGTTTTCGAGTGCGATACCGAGGAGTTTTTCAAGAGATACGCAGCTTTCGGTGAACAGAATGGCAATACACCAGTGAACCGTTATTTCGCTCAATGGGAACAATACGACGAGTCATTGAGACGATCTCTTCCCGATCTGCCATATTCGGGCAGATGGATAGCAGAGCAGACCGCTAAGCGGATTCCCGAGAAGTCGATTATGCATTTCGCAATCCTCAATGCGCTTCGCAGTTGGAACTATTTTGAGCTTAACCCTTCTATTCGTTGTTATTGCAATACGGGCGGCTTCGGCATCGATGGGGCACTGTCCACCACATTCGGATCGGCCTTGGCTGAACCCAACACTCTGCATTTCGTGGTTATAGGTGATCTTGCCTTCTTCTACGACATGAACTCGCTTGGCAACCGGGATATGATGGCGAACATCCGCATCCTTTTGGTCAACAATGGGATAGGCGATGAGATGCGCATGCCCTATTCTACCGGATTTCGCCTCCATGGTGAAGAGCTTCCCTACGTGTGTGCGCAAGGCCATTATCGTGCACAAAACGCCTTCGACAGTCTGGCCAAAGCATGGTGTGAAGCCCTCGGGTTCAAGTACATGTCTGCCTCAAGCAAGCAGGAATACCTCGAACGGCTCCCGGAATTCCTCACAACGCAATCCGACAGCCCCATTATTCTTGAATGCCACACCACCCCGGACGATGACTCCCAAGCCGGAGGGGCGTTACAACTTCTCGATCAGGATTATGTGAATAAGAAGAAGCTCAAGGACGCCATCAAAAATGTCGTTCCAGACAGCATGCTTCGCACTGCGAAGACTATCTTAAGTCGGAAATGACAAATATAGGTATACTGCTTGAAGATATCTGAAAGGATTGTTTCAACCGTGTGTAACCGACTTTTCCACCGGTCGTGAGGTTGGCGGAAAAGTCGGTGATGATTTATGCTGAATACCTCGCTGATTTCAACGTATATATAGTGCTTGAAGGAATTGACAAGATAATGGGTTGTTCTTGGAATTCCAAGGACAACCCATTGGACGTTTATGAGTCGGCAGCTATTATTGTCTGGCCACACAATTCGGTGTGACGTCGGCTATGGATTGGCCGCCGGTGACGGCGAGCGTGTCGCCGTCACCCCAGTAGCCGTATCGAACGCGCCCCTAGGGCCGCGTTCGATCATGCCGTGAAAGGACCGCTCCCGGCCGGCGGAATCCTCCCTCATGCCCTCGACGACGCCGATGACCTCGCGGTGACCATCCTTGCCGACGCCGATGGCGACCAGGACGCTGACGTTCCCCACGCTTCCGCCCCGGGAGTGCTTGTGCCACACGCCGTCCACGAACACGTATGGGTACTCGTCACCCAACGGCCTCGTGCGCCATTCGTCGATCTCGGCGTACACGCGCTTGAGCTTGTCGCTCAATGTCCGGGACGGCATGCGGTCGCCCCACAGCAACTGGCCGGTGTCGTCGACCTGCCGGGTGGACACGCCGGCCAGGTACATGTCGATCAGCGCCTCCTCTACGCTTTCCTCGCGTCTGCAGTGGCGTTCGATCACCGCGGACCCGAACAGGGCGCCCTTCAATTTCGGCGCCTTGAGCTCGAGCCTGCCGGCCTTGGCGGTCAGGCTCGAGCTCGTAGTGGCCGGCCCGATACGCCTTCCGTCCGCTGGAACGCTCGTATCTCGCGGCGTTGGCGATCTCGTCCGCCTCGGCGTCGAGCATCGCGTTGACGATCCGCTCGGCCTTCTCGCGCACCATGGCGTCGAGCTTGCCCTCGAACATGGCCCGGTCGAACCGTATGATTTCCTTGGACATGGCTCCGTGCCTCTTTCCAATCACGGTTTTTCATTGTCCGGCGGCTGAAAATCGTACCCGGCACGGGCCATGTCCTCTTCCAGGAAACCCGAATTACAAAGTGCGCAAGAATTCGGGCACTATCAGCGAGAGGCCAATCTGAATTTCTTCAGTCCAACAATCGGGGCGCGGTACAGACGCTGACCAGCGGGGCTATCCACGTAATCGTGTCTGCCGTATAAGCCCGTTAGAAGGGCTGTTCCGCGTGTTCTGGGACTATAGAGCTGCTTCGAGTTCTTCCTCGGTGTAGCCGAACGTGTAATCCTCGTCTTTGCCGTTTGACATCCAGATGAAGGCTGCGTCGTACACGCTCAGCGACTCGTCCTCGCTGTCGTCATCGTCCCAGTCATCATCAGATGAGGAGTCATCCACGATTGGAGTCTCCTCGACTGGCTCCTCATGCTTCTTCTTGCTGCCGAAACCGAACCGGCCCATAATCACTCCTCGATTTCCTTCTTATCATTAGATGATTCTACCGTGTCTGCAGCTGCTTCTTCTTTATACTTCATCATTTTCTGCACGGCAAGAACGAAGGTGGACCCCAGAGCCACTCCTGCTGTAAGACCAATGCCGAGCAACATTCCGACGAAGCTCGATGGTCCGCCAGCGTTCTTCGCACTTTTACTGAGTTCTGCGTAATCCCATGACATGTGTGACTCCTTTGCCTCGTAGGTCTTATCAACGTCAATTTTAGGGTCACCGCCCCGGCCGTCATCTACCATTATCACCAGCCGTAATAACCAGTCTAACCATTATCAACGTCAAATCGAGGTGGACGCTTCGAGGTGGTGACGTTTTCTTGGACTTCCCGACCGGGAGGAGGACCCCTTATGGCGAAGTGCGGCAGGAAGCAGCACGACAGGGCCGTGTGCCTGTACATCACATACGAACGCTGCGCTGCGGACGCGATCCGGGAGCTCGGCTACCCCAGCAGGGGTGCGCTGCGGATGTGGTGCAAGGACCGGCTCAAGTAGAAGTTCCTCCGCAAACGCAGCTTCGCGGGCATCCCTTTGGACGGGTTCATCAACATGCCCGACGACTACATGGTCCGGTACCGGGACAAGAGAATCAAGACGGAGTTCGGGCACGGGCGTCATGGACCGGCGCGGGATGCTGGGCCTTATGGCATGATCGGTGGTGATGGGATCAATGACGAGTCCAACAAAACACGCCAGCCCTACTGTGGATGCCAACTTGCAGAAACGCAGAAGGGTCATTCTCCGGACAGCGCCGCGGAGGGATTCCTCGGGCGTATGAAGACGGAATCCGTCTATCCCGAGCATTGGGAGGAATGTGCCTGTGATGAGGTGCTCGTCCTGATAGACGATTACATCCACTGGTACAACCATGCGCGCATCAAACGGTCGTTTGGCTGGATGAGCCCGGTAGAATGCCGTCAAAGAACCAAGGAAGGGCTGCGTGACTGTCTCCAAGAAAACGTCCGCAGCACTTTCTTCCATGCCGAATGTGGCGGCGAGTTCGACGACCCGGGGATCGGCGAACCGCTCGGCGTGTTCGGCGTCGAACGCCCCCTCTCGTGCAAGGGCAATTCCTGTGGCAACGCGGTGGTCGAGTCCACGTGTGTTTCGGCAAGTTGCCGCCCCGCCATCCCTCAGCCCGCACCTCAATCGCCTCCCTCAGCTCCATCATGGGATGTGCCAAGCGCCGACTCTTCCGCTACATTTCCGGACGTTTTATGAGAGAGTCCGCATGACAGCTGAGAACAGCACTAGTGCAAACATGGTAGATTCGCGCAGTTTTCCGCTACATGGCGAAATGAGGGTCAATTTTTGTCCCAGGTGCAGGCTGCTTTCACTTCGAGCGGTTCTACGATGCCGCCATAAAGCTTGCTTGTTATAGACATACCAAGGCATATACATGTGTATTACATTAGAAATACCAAGAAATATACATATACCCGCTGTAGCGTATCATCAACCTAGTTTTATTCGTTTTAGAAAACCCTTAAGTGCGATAGCATGTAGCAAGTCTAAACCGATACTTGAGATGAGGTGAAGCGATGGTGGAAGAGCAAATCGATTGGAGGAAGACGGTCGAGGCCATTCTTGAAAACGCCAACCGTCCTTTCGTTCCGATTAGCAAGTCCTTCATCCAGCAGCCTCGCGGAAGCAAGGAGCGCAGCAGCGTGCTGTCCCAGTTCGTGACAAACGGAGATCTCAGGGGCTTGAAGGCCTATTTACTGATCGCGGCATCCGCAAGCAGCCCCGACACGGAGAACGAGTGGTACACATCGCTGCCCCTGCAAACATGGGCTCGTGCCTTTGGATGCTCGGAAACAGCCGGTAGCATTGCGACCGCAAAGGCTGCCGCCACGAGGATTCTCTTGCGACTTCAACAACGTGGCCTGATCGAAAAATCCCGTTGCGGCAAAGAGCGCAAAATCAAGATCAAGCTACTCGCGCAGGACGGCTCGGGTGAGGAATACCAGCGACCCGCGAGCCGGTACATACGACTGTCCCACGATTTTTGGAAGAGCCGCTTCGATGAGGACATCAGCCTGCCCGCCTTGGCGATGTTCCTCGTCGTCCTTGGCGAACGAACACCATGCGAGCTTCCAACGGAACATATGCCGGAATGGTACGGATGGTCCGCAGACACCGCCGAGCGCGGCTTGCGCGAACTGCAGCGCATTGGCCTGATCCGCAAGGAACAACACCTCAAGGAAGCCCCGCTGAGCCCAACGGGAATCACCGTGGTGAACGAATATTATGTCTGCCAGCCATTCGACAAACGAACGTTGGATTCGAGACGGCACACGCACGAGACGAAAGGAGGAGAAGCATGAGTGAACTGATCGCATGGGGCGACGAAAGCGTACAGACCCAAGGCGGCGTCATCCCCACTTACTACATGGGAGCTTGCATCTGCGGACTTGAAGAGCGCGATATCCGCAGACAGCTGCTTTCCGCGACCAAGCGAAAAGTCTCCAAGTTGCATTGGCGTGACATGACGCTTTCGGAGAAACGCAGATCCATACCAGTCATCGAGGCATTGTCACTGCCCCATATCGCCATAGCCGCTACGCCCTTGGATGGCACGGTCACCTCCGAACGCGCCCGACGTAAATGCCTCGAACTTCTGCTGCCCACGCTGGAGAAAGAATACGGGATTTCGCGTCTCGTTCTAGAATCACGCGAAACCAGCCAAGACGACAGAGACCTCATGTTCGTCCGTGGATTGCGGAGCAGGCGTTTCATCAGCCGACTCCGCGTGGACTTCGCCCCGGGCTTTTCCGACGCTCGGCTGTGGATAGCAGACCAAGCGCTTGGAGCCATCGGCGATGCGCAACGCGGCCGCCAAGACTTCTCATCATTCCTCGAAACCCTGGACATGCGCGAACTGGATTTGCACCATCTCGCGTAAGTCACGCTGCAATTTAGCCTGTGGAGACATCACACTAAGGCCGTCAGCCGAATGGTATATACTTACCAGTAAGCCAACCTCTGAGGAGGAAATGGAAGTAGGAGCCGGATTCCCTGTGCATCATGGGGGCCGGCTCCCGCGCTATGCGGCATAACCGCATAGCGACTACGGGTTAAGGGTCAAAAAGTAGGGTTAAGTAAAGAAACGTGGGTCTTATTCGGGTGTGTTGTTGGCGTGTTGGTGGGTTAGTGCGAGCGTCCCGCCCAGCCTGTTCTGACGCCGAACCCGCTCTCGTAGGCGTCGACGCCGTCGGTCGGTTCCTGCACGGCCGTCATGGTGCCGGGCATGGGCCCGTCGTTCCCGGCCGGCTTCCTCTTCCTCGCCCTCGAGGACTTGTTCCTGCTCATGGAACAAGTCAACACGAAAAGTCAAGCACCCGGACGAATTAACGACGAAAACGTTAATCACACCCCAACACGCAAGACGGGAGTAAGCCCCACCCTGGATTTAAGACACACTTTTCTTTACTTAACCCCCTTTCCTCGTCGGCTTCCAATGCTCGGACGCGACGAACGACATGGGATGAGGATGTTCGGTGGTAGTGCCCGAAAGTATGCACAAATGTGATTTCGCCCGTCCATGGCACGGTTATCAGTTCGCTTCCACGAGGTTGTCATCGAGGCGGGACATGTCGAGGTAGCGGCGCGTGGACCATTCGCTGGCGGCGGCGTACCGGATGCGGGCGCAGATGAGCATGAGCGCGCTCCTGCCGTCGGGGAAGCCGCCCGCCACGCGGGTGCGACGCCTGATCTCGCGGTTGAGCCGTTCGATCATGTTGTTGGTGCGGGTCCTCCTGCGGTGCTCGGCGGGGAGCTCGGGCAGCAGATAGGTCGTGGTCTCCCCGATGCCCTCCCGCAGGCAGTTGGCGGCGGCCTTCAGCTTCCTGGACTCCATCTCGGTTGCGACCGCCTCGGCCTTGGCCAGGGCCGCCTCGCGCAATTCCATGGCGAATATGGCCTTGAGGGCCGCGGACGTCCATTCGCGGTGGCTGGGCGGCGCACGTTGCGCATGAAGTGCACCATGCACCGCTGGTACCTCGCGTCCGGTAGCATCGAGTTCACCGTGGAGACGAGCCCGGCGCACCGGTCGCCGACCACCAGCCCGGCACCCTTCAGGCCGCATTCGATCATGCCGCGGACGAACTGCTCCCAGCTGGCGAATCCTCCCTCATGCCCTCCGCCACGCCGATCACCCCGCGGTGCCCGTCGGCGTTGACGCCGATGGCGACGAGCGCGCTGACGTTCTCCATGCTCCCACCCCAGGAGCGCTTGTGCCACACACCGTCCATGAACACATACGGCCACTCGCCCTCCAATGGGCGTTCGCGCCACGCATCGATCTCGGCGTACACTTTCCCGAGCCTGTCGCTCAATGTCTGGGAGGGTATGCGGTCGCCCCACAGAAGCTGGCTGATGTCGTCCACGCGGCGGGTGGAGACGCCGGTCAGGTACATGTCGATCAGCGACTCCTCGACGCTCTGTTCCCTGCGGCGGTATCGTTCGATGACCGCAGACTCGAAGACCGCGCCCTTCAATTTCGGCACCTTCAATTCGAGCTTGCCGACCTTGGCCGTCAGCCCGCGTTCGTAGTGACCGGCGCGAAACGCCTTCCGACCGGTCTTGTGCTCGTATCTGCCGGCGTTGGCGATCTCGTCGGCCTCGGTTTCGAGCATCGCATTGACGATCTGCTCGACCCTGGTCTTGACCAAGGCATCGAGCCTGGTCTCGAACATGGCGTCGTCGAACTGTATGATTTCCTTGGACATGGCCTCGCGCCTCTTTCCAATCGCGGTTTTCTTGTTCAGCGACTGAAAATCGTACACGGCACGGGCCATGTTCTCTTCCAAGAAGCCCGAATCACAAAATGCGCAAGATTTCGGGCCTTATCGGATGTCGAAGTGGCGCCGTGCGATCTTCTCTCCGAGTTTTGAGAATTCCGCGATGCCGCACAGGGATGCGTCCGCGGCCCACTGGCGCAGCAGGGGCGCGGCCGCATCCGCGCCCCTGCCTGAGGATCATCCCGAGGCGTTCCTTGAGCTTGTACGCGGTCCAGAGGGTCTCGTTGGTGTTCGCGATGTACTCGAGCCGGGCGCGTTGGGCGGCGTTCAGGTCCGACTCGTTCTTCAGCAGCGCCCACCGGGCGCCCTTGATCGGGTCCCTGACGCCTTTGCGGGCCGTGCCGGACCTCCTGGTCTCGCGCCATGCGGAGCGGTCCTGACCTTGTCGAGCGCGTCGGCGGCCCGGGCGACGATGTGGAAGCCGTCGAGGATGCGTTCGGTCTGCGGGCGCCGGCGGAACACGCACCCGTCGATCCATCGCGCCCCGTTGCCGGTGACCACCCCGATGGAGGCGCGCCGGCCGGGCGTGAGCGTCCGGAAGAACAGGTCGAAGACCTTCTCCCCGTGCCCTGTTTTTAGTCAAGTCGGTGTTTCGTGTTTCGTCACTAATTTTTTTCGGTTTTCGGCATGAGGAGTGCCGGCCGGTGG
>PPYF01298503.1_pt1 | contig 16972 bp, 20 predicted proteins | sample 1559871 | NCBI WGS metagenome assembly PPYF01 (sample SAMN08240021, study PRJNA423297) | Human gut metagenome, whole genome shotgun sequencing project.
CTTTCTAGTAATGTTTTGCAACTCTACTATAACGGATTTATTCCTTTTTGTGTTTACACAACTTATTTTACACTACCTAGTGAGGATATAAATTTCCCTGCGTCAAACTTTTCTTTTGCCATACTTTTGGACATCCCAACGGGTACGTCATTCCTTTAACTTAAATTCGTTCACCCTCTATTGTACAGATAAATCCACGGTCTGACCACTAATTCGCCCTATTTTACGATATCTTCACGTCAACCTATCGATTAGCACGGCTAATATGATATTATTTTGATACTAAATTGAGTAAATAATTTGTATTTTACACCATTTTAGCATAAAATAGAAAGATATTTTTAATAAATATGTTTGTAACGTTGTTAATTCAATAATAACGTATCAAAAATCAACCGGAGGATTTTATGGAAGACAAAGGAAAGACATTTTTCGGGCAACCTTTAGGACTGTTAACACTATTCATGACTGAAATGTGGGAGCGTTTCTCATACTATGGTATGCGCGCCATCTTGCTTTACTATATGTGGTTCCTCATCAGTACTGGTGATCTACACATTACACGAGCAACAGCCGCATCAATCATGGCAATTTACGCTTCAATGGTTTACCTTTCTGGTACGATCGGTGGTTTCGTAGCCGATCGTATCATCGGAGCACGTCCAGCTGTATTCTGGGGTGGTGTTCTCATCATGCTTGGACATATTGTGCTCTCTTTGCCTTTTGGCGCAAGCGCATTGTTTGGGTCAATCATCTTAATTATTATCGGAACCGGTTTCTTGAAGCCAAACGTTTCAACATTGGTTGGGACATTGTATGACGAACATGATCGTCGTCGTGACGCTGGTTTCTCAATCTTTGTGTTTGGTATTAACTTGGGTGCGTTCATTGCACCACTTATCGTTGGTGCTGCACAAGAAGCTGCAGGTTACCACGTGGCCTTCTCATTGGCAGCAATCGGTATGTTTATTGGTTTGCTGGTTTATTACTTCGGTGGTAAGAAAACATTGGATCCGCATTACTTGCGCCCAACTGATCCACTAGCACCAGAAGAAGTTAAGCCATTACTGGTTAAGGTAAGCTTAGCTGTTGCTGGCTTTATTGCAATCATCGTTGTGATGAACCTTGTCGGTTGGAATTCATTGCCTGCCTACATCAATCTCTTGACGATTGTTGCGATCGCCATTCCAGTCTTCTATTTTGTTTGGATGATTGCTTCAGTCAAGGTTACGGCAACAGAACGTTTGCGTGTTGTATCATACATTCCACTCTTCATCGCCGCTGTTTTGTTCTGGGCGATTGAAGAACAAGGCTCAGTTGTGTTGGCAACATTTGCTGCTGAACGTGTTGATTCATCTTGGTTCCCTGTCTCATGGTTCCAATCATTGAACCCACTGTTCATCATGCTTTACACACCATTCTTTGCTTGGCTATGGACTGCCTGGAAGAAAAATCAACCATCATCACCAACAAAGTTTGCCGTTGGTTTGATGTTTGCCGGCTTAAGCTTCTTGCTCATGGCCATTCCTGGTGCTTTGTATGGCACAAGTGGTAAAGTATCACCACTATGGTTAGTTGGGTCATGGGCCCTTGTTATCGTCGGTGAAATGTTAATTTCACCTGTCGGCCTATCCGTCACAACCAAGTTGGCACCAAAAGCCTTCAACTCTCAAATGATGTCAATGTGGTTCTTGTCATCAGCGGTAGGTTCTGCTTTGAACGCACAACTGGTGACATTGTATAACGCCAAATCTGAAGTCGCTTACTTCTCTTACTTCGGATTAGGTTCTGTTGTACTTGGTATTGTTCTCGTCTTCCTATCAAAGCGTATTCAAGGTTTGATGCAAGGTGTTGAATAAATTGCATAAAAAAAGCGCTCATATATTATGAGCGCTTTTTTTATGCTTAATTATTTCACATCGTCGGCTTTGTCAGCAACTTTTTCAGCAGCCTTGTCAACATTTTCATTAACTTCTTTAGCCTTATCAGCAGCTTTATCAGAGAAATTCAGCTTCAACTTGACCCGCCAGCATTCCGTGTCACATCGTCAGGCAGATTGACAGAACCATGAATCTGGACATCACTGATATTTTTGAAACCAAACTCAGGAGTGCTAGAACGCCCTAAAATAATGAAGCCCAGTTCTTCAAGCTTCTTGACATAGTTATCCGTTTCTTTAGCATGGTAACTTGTAAATAGGCGAGAACCTGCTGTTGAAGGCTCCCCGGCTTGCTCCTGACCTAAATCCTTCAGGAAAATTGGTACTCCTGAAAAAGGCTTATCAGAAAAATCTCGATTTTCTGCTTCTACCAATGCTTTCTCGTAACGTTGACTGACGATAGCATTGATTTTAGTATTCGTCCTCTACGCTTCACTTATAGTATCCTTTACTAGTTCTCGAGGACTGACCATCTTATTTTGCACGGCTTCAGCCATTGCTGTCACATCTGACCACTCATTTATTGTCATCTCATAATCTCCTGCTTCTATTATCTTCTAAATTATACTAAAAAAAGCGAAACGCCTAAAACGTTCCGCCTTAAATCATAATAATTAGTCTTGCCAAGTTTCTTGGTTTTCTTTGAATTTCTTCAAGAGTCGAAGTCCGTCTGCAGTGATGTAACCTTTAACTTTAGCAGCCTTAATCAACTCAGTGTAGTTTGAAAGAGTGACCAATTTCACACCAGCTTCTGCGAAGTTTTTCTCAGCTTTTGGCAATTCGTAAGTGAAGATAGCCACAACACCAATAACATCAGCCCCTTCACGCTCTGCAGCAGCGACAGCATCAAGTACTGACCCACCAGTTGAAATCAAGTCTTCAACAACAACCATTTTTTCGCCTTTAACCACACGGCCTTCGATCTGGTTACCAGCACCGTGATCTTTTGGCTTGCTACGGATGTAAGCAAATGGAAGGTTCATTTTGTCTGCAATGATCGCACCGTGAGGAATACCCGCAGTTGCAGTACCAGCAATTACTTCTACTTCCGGAAACTCTTCTTTAATCTTTTTCACGAACCCATTTTCAATAAGCGTACGTGTTTCAGGATAAGACAAAGTGATACGGTTATCAGTGTAGATTGGTGATTTAATTCCTAATGCCCATGTAAATGGCTCTTCAGGTTTAAGGTAAACAGCTTTGATATCTAGCAAGTCTGAAGCAATTTGTGATGCTAATGTCATAATTATGTTCCTCCGTAAAGCGTTTTCTATAGTTTATTATAACCCAATTCTTTCTATTTTTCTTAAGAAATCAGGTATTTTTGAAAATTTATTGATCGTTCCATTGGGCCTTGATGTCGTGATAAGCTGCCACTGGATCTTCAGCTTGCGTAATTGGGCGACCGACAACAATGTAGTCTGAACCAATTTGATGAGCATCAGCAGGTGTCATGACCCGTTTTTGGTCACCAACCGCTGCTCCTGCTGGACGAATACCAGGTGTCAAACAAACGAAGTCTTGGTTAGTTGCTTCTTTGATTTTGGCTACTTCGTGTGCTGAACAGACAACACCATCGAGACCTGCTTCAGCAGTTTTCTGAGCATAATGAACCACTGATTCTTGAAGTGTGGTTTGGATATTTTGAAAATCACGCATCTGCTCTTCAGACGTAGAGGTCAACTGGGTTACAGCAATCAAGATTGGTCCATCTCCCAAGCCTTCACGCGCAGCTTTCATCATCTCCACACCACCAGCCGCATGCACATTTGTCATATCAACGCCAAGGTTAGACAAGACACGCATAGCTGATTTGACAGTATTTGGAATATCGTGAAGCTTAAGGTCAAGGAAAACACTATGGCCAAGCTCTTTAACGTAGCGTACAATCTCAGGACCAGCCGCATAGTAAAGCTCCATACCAATCTTCACATAGAGCTTTTCATCAGCAGGAAACTTAGCAAGGAAAGCCTTCACATCCTCAAGAGTCGGGAAATCAAGGGCAATAACAGGACGATTTTCTCTCATTTCTTATATCCTTTCACACAAAAAACCTCCGCCAGTCAGCGAAGGTTGCACGAAAATAGGGCAGTCCCTACCCTTTAGTGATGCCGTAGCATCTCAGTACACCTTTCTCGCCTCTCTGGACTCGATTAAAGGTACATTCAATTTATTCTATTATAGCGCTTTTATAATGGAATGTCAAAGGGGGATGACACCCAAATATCTATTCAAGCATCTTTGTAAGCTCTTTATTTTGTTTGTCATAGTAATTAAAATAGCTTGAATCAATACCCAAACAATCAACAAGAAGCAATCGCAAGTTTTCAGAAAGTTGTTTTAACTTCTTACGACTTAATAATCGCGTATCAATTTCTGACAAACCGTGAGCAACTTTATTTCGTTCACCATTCAAACTTAAAATGCCATTAATCGCTGTCTGAAGCTGAGAATCAGATTCATAGAACTCAAGGATATTCAAGTAAGATAATAGATTGAGTGTAGATTGTACTGAAAAAATGCGTTCTTCAGTGTCTTCAATACCCCTAGATTTTTTCATTTTCTTATCAATATCGTCTAAAATTGCCTCACAATCAGGAAAACTTGGATTAAGTTTTGGCAGATTGCCATCAAATACAATTAAGCCCTCATGATCTTTTTTGATGATTTCTTCGATGACAAATTCAGCTAGTGATTTTGCCTTAATTAAGACATCAGCAATATGCTCACGTTCTTTTAAAACATCAATCATCAAATAGTAATTCAAAGCCTTCTTTTGGGAGTCATCGAGAGGAAACGATAGGATATCTGAAAGAATAGACTGATTTTTGAAAACTCGTGAAAAATCGTATAGTTTCTCACGAATATAAGCGATTTTCTTTTTAGACAGACAGTTGACAACATCACGGATTTCTTCTCTAAGACTTTTTAAATTCGGGAAATCTGATAATTGGTCTAGAATATCTAGTGCCGCCTTATAATCAAACTTCTCAATAAAATCTCGAGCAGTTTTCTTCAATAGAGCCTGACTAAATTTTTCGGCATTATCTTCAATCGTTCGATCAATGAAATTGACTTTATTATCTTCATTGACTTTGATGAGTTCATCGATATTCTCATCATTATCATGACCGATATTCTCGTTTGATATGAATTAAGGCGCCATCATGAAAATTTCTAAAAGGGTCTGTGTCACCTACAGCTGATATAAGTACTCTCATTTATCAATCTCTTTAATCATGAAATTAGCTTTTCCCATTTCATAAAAGGACTCGTGGTTCTTGACTAATGAATGATTACCAGATGGAATCTTAACTGTTTTAAGAGGTGCTTTTGTGAGCTTAAGAACTCCTTTTTTAATCATTTTAGTTTTCATTCGACTGTATCGTCTTTGTAAAATACCATCAGCTTGCTTAAATAGAGTCTTTGTCCAAGCACCGCTCCCCGCACCTAAATAAATTGGGTATTGTAGATTGGCTTGAATCTTATCATCAGGAAATTCAGATAGGAAAAATGCCTTATAGTCTTTATAAAACGCTTGTGCTCTCTTACCTAATTCTTCAATCAATCTTCCAGCTTCATCAGTGGTTGTTGTAATCTCAAATTCAATTTTTGTTAATGGAGAGATTGATTCTCTATACAAGGGAAGTGGTTTAGCTTTATTTGTTTTCGCTGAATAATCCCATTTCTGCACTAAGATAAGACGCTTATTATCAAAAGGCTTACTATCACTCACACGAATTGCGTTAAACAAATCATCGTATTCTTTTCCCTTTTTTGGTCCCCAAGGGATAAGGTTCTTATTCTCTTTCGGAAATCTTCCAAAGTCATTTACAGCATTTTCATTATTCCACTTAGGGGTAGTATTCATTAAAATGGTACGAATAGCACCTTTTAGTGAGCTACCAGGAATGTAGGGATTTCCAAAAGCATCTCGAATAAACTTATTAACTTCGTTAATAGCTCCGGCTGAATTAGGATTTTTGTCCGATTCTAAACCTGTTTCAGAGATAATATAACCTCCAAAAGAACGCTCTGCAATTCGGTTATCATTTAAGAAGGAAATAAGACGATTATTACGTGCATTTGGACGAGTTTGAATTAGAAATGCTTCAAACTTTTCAGCAAGCCTCTTCTCCACCATTTTATTATAGAATTTCCCCATGTCAGGAAAGTAAAACTTCTTATTTTCATAGATAAATTCTCTAGAGGTATACTTCTCTCCATTACCAATATGAATTGGAGCAAGTGTCAGGAGGCTTAATTTAAATGTTCTATAGTCATTTTTCATTTTTATACCTCCAATTTAAAGAAGAGTGGTTTAGCATAATTTAAAACAGCATGAGGGAAATCAAGTGGTCTCACATCAACAATCTGACCTTCAAATGTTTTACTAAAAGTTGAACCAGAAGCAAATTTGTAAAGATCCTGCTTACGATAATTCTCATTGGTAGCATGACTAAATGCAAAACCACTTGATTTAGTTAATAAGTAATGTCCATCTTCCATTGCTTCTTCAAGGTCAGCATCTACAGGAAGTGCTGTCGTAAGACTCATCACTTTATCTGAATGATTCTTAGTCAGTCTATCTGACAATTCTAGTGGGATATTTTGAATATCTAACTCAAAACGACCAAAACCACTTGAACGCTTTCCACCAAGACCTGAATACTGAAGACTAGACATCAACTCATTAAGCAAATCAGATTCGTTTGCGATGACGTAAAGCGACGTATCATTTGAAAATCTGGTTGTAGCTACCTGATAAAGATTGTCATCCTTATGTGGTTGATTTTTTGTCACAGTATCAATGACTGCATGCTCTTCATTTTCAAATAACTCTCCATTGAGATAATCGTCAACATTTTCTAGAGCAAGAAATTGCAGTTTCTTAGACAATTTTGCTTGACGGCGAACCTCTTTGACATCAACTGATTGATCTATTTGGTCATGTTTGGGATAACCAATAGGTTTCGGCAAAAAGGGACCAAATTGAAATGGAAAGGCATCTGTGAGCGTGAACTTGTCTTGGTTAGCTTCCGCAAGAAATGCATCGAGTTTTCCCATTTTTAGGGCTTCTAGCACTAGTGCTGAGAAGATACGGTCTGCTGAGAATGTTAATTTTGAGCTATCAAGAGTGCCCGAACCAAAATGAGCATTCTGAAAGGTCATAATATACAGTTTATAGGTCATATTAGACCTCCGCAGTTAAAAGTTCATTTAATGTTTTAACATCATAATTACCAAATACGGTAGTAGCTTTGAGGTTTTCAAAAGCAACCTTACCGTAACCTCGAGATCCAGAACCACCAAGATAATCAAGTTCAAGCAGTTTTAAACCATCTCGAATCACTTTGAAATCTTCTTCGACTTGATTTTCATTCTCATCTGTAATTTCATAAATCAACTCGAAATCAAAAGTACTGTTACGAATAGCACGTTCAATTTGTCTTGGATTAGCTTCGGCAGTGATACGGTCAATTGTATTTTCAAATTTTACTTCTGTATAACTTCTTACCCCAAGAGAGTCTAGCTCATCAGCGTTTGACAAGAAGGCATCACGAAAAATCAAGCGTCCCATTTTGAATCGTTTATCTTTACTATTCCCAAATAAACGGCTAAGAATATCACTGTCATCGCTTGGTTTCTCAGCTACCTTTTCATTATAAACCTTGGCAAGAAGCGTTCTCATTTTTCCTTTGAGACTTGAACCAGGAATGATCGGTAGGTTGGTAATAGGATCTTTAATAACAGGCGAATCGATTGCACCAATGGCTGCAAAAGCATCGCTTCCACCAATATGGAGGCCTGTCTCTAAACGAATTTGAGCTGAAAATTTAATCTTAGCGAATGTCATTAATCTTTACCTCCATAAAACTTGAAATAGGCTACTAATGCTTCCATATATCTACAAAATCTTTGAAGTGTCTCTCTATCTTTGATTTCCTTAAGAGCCTCAAGAATTTGAGCCTTTTCTATCAGATCTTTTACTGCAATCTCTCTACCTGCTTGGTAGACAAATTGTACTCTTAAATAAGCAATACGATCAAGGAGAGCATCATATTCTTTGACCTTACTCTCATCAAAAAGTGTACTAGTTAAGCTCAGCAAGTTTCTGAGCTTACTTGTTGTAAGAAAGAAGGCATCAGGATTCTTTCTGTTCCTTGTATTTCTTTCTAGTTTTAGAATTGCTTTTTCTGCAATATCAACGTAATTCTCATCAGTCAAGATTGTCATATCCTAATCCTTTCTAATCTCATAGATATAGAGAAGCAAGGCTAACTCTGCTTCTTTTCTATCCTTATCATCCTTATTTGTGTACCAAGAATAGAATAAATTTTTAAATGTTTTAAATTTATCCCTGTCTGTTTCACGCGTCAATTCTTCAAGTCGTGTTAAATAATAAGCTAAACGTGCCATATTCATACGATCATAATTTCGAAGCAATTCAATCAATTTATAAATGAAATTCTTGCCTCGTTCATCTTGGTGATTAAAGAAATAGCGAATCTGCTCTAACTTATCGTCGTAAACATTAGTGATAAACCGATCAAATTTAAAGGTATAGTCGGAACTAAAGAGTGAAATACTATCTTTCTCATTGCCTTTAGCTGCTTCTTCTAGCTCCCCTGTTTGATGTGCCATTAAGCTAATAGGGGTCTTATCAGCAAACAGACCGATACCAGCTGATAGTGTTAGTTTTCCATTTGTCCATTTAATGAAGTTCTCACGAAGTTCAACAGTAAAGGCAATAATATCTTGCCAAGAGCCAATAGCAAAAACATCATCCCCACCGGCATAGATGATAGAGAGCTTCTTATCACTAGCAAACTGGTTAATATAAACCTTGAAGAAAAGACTCATGCTTCGAGAGAAAGTGGCTGAGCGTGATAGAGTACTATATTGCCCATTTCCTTGTTGGGAGAAGCCAGCCATAAAGGATGCTCCCAAATCATCCACGTCAAGACGTACAACAGCTAAACGTTTAATACCTAACCCATTTTCGTTTTTAGATAAGGCAGCATAATTGTATATTTCATCACACTGGTAATCTCCAACAAAAACATGGGTTGCCTTAACTGTACCAGCCTTATAGTCATTTTTGACATAGACACGGGAAAAAGCTTCTTGGCTCAGCTTTTCAAATGCAACACCTTTAAGACATGCGTTCGGACCAATAGAAAGCCCTTCATTTTCAGTGATAATGAAATGGTCATGAGCAATCTCTTTAGAAAATTGATACAAGCCTCGACAAATGTCACACACTTTTTGGTCATGATAAGCAACTAAATTCTCAACGGAATGACAAATCTCGCACTCTCTTTCAGAAGATTTACCGCCCCTGTTCAACAACATAAGGGTTTGATAATCATACCTTGAGATTTTTTTCTTAGAAATCATGCGACTAGCCTTTTGATAGACCTGTCTATAGCTTTCAGGTGAGTTCAGTTCGCTCATGATATCCTTAGCCGCAAAGCTTCCCCAACCAAAGGCAACATATAATCTGGTTTGGAAATTTGCCAATAAAAATTGATTGAAATCTTTTTCAAATTGAACGAGTGTTTCTACCGTTTTTTCAGTATTGGCTAGGACAAAGTAAGCATGTCCCCCACCGACATAGAGCATATTAGCCCGATTGAGGCCTAGTTTATCAAGTAAACTGTCTGCTATATACTCGCTCATAAAGTCAAGATATAAAGATCTAGCCTTCAATTGTTTAGCAGCACCATTCGTCGCAATATTAATATTATAGATAAAGTCTTGAATCCCTGATAAGTCAAAGCTAGCTAGGAGAAAAGCTTCTTCCTCATAAAAGGCTGATGCTTTAGTAAACAAGTCCTCCTTATAGTTATGACGACCTTTGTCTTCCAAGTAATCATAGATGGCTAGAGCAAAAGCTGCTGTCAGACGACTATGATCAGCAAGTGAAATATCAGCGATTTCTTTAGTATTAGTCGAAGAAGGCACAAAAGAGAGGGTTGCTTCGAACAGATTTAACAAAGAGTCAATTTGTACTTGATTAAACTCAAATTCTGCCAATTCATTTTTGATACGAGTCGCAATTGCCGCATAATCACCTTTTGAGAAAGGTTCATATGTTGCCGACGCAAAGTTAGGTTTAGATTTCAAGTTTAGAACCGTCGGTTTAAAGTAGCGTTTATCCGTTTGTGCCCCAAAAACGTTAAAAATATCAGCCTGGTTTGTATAGGTATCCCAAATCTTAGCTGATGCATCCTCGTCACTCTCCTCATTTGACTGTCTTCTGTCGACACCAGAGGCAATGTTATCAGCGATATAAGTTATGTAAGCAAGATGGTCATTTCCAAGTTTATCACTCTGGTAGTTAGCCATGTGATATCTAATTTGATCGGAAATAACTTGATTATCAGCAATCTCATCAAACCAATCCGCGCCTACCAAGGCGTGTTTTTTTCGTTCTCCTGTTGCCCTTTGAATGACCTTACCGATATCATGCAAAAGAGCTCCGTAAAATAAATCAATCTTTTCTTTCTTCAAGCTTTATCCCTCCCATACCGAGACTCGTTTTCATACCAAGACCTGAATATTCACCGAATGTTAGAAGCATTTTGACATAAGCTTTTAGAGTTTGGGCGCCTTGTACTTTAAAGGTTAACTTTCCTCTAAAGGCAGGAATTCGTTGCCTGTGCACCCTGAAATAACTCGTCTCCAAGCGATAATTCGTGATAGTGCTGTGTTCAGATAGGTAATCTAAGGTATCCTCTTCAATTTCAGGTTGATTTTCAACCAACCTTCCATACTTTTGCATCAAACTTTGAAAAATCAAACGCATAGACGGGAAGATGACGTAGGAACCTTGAGATTTAAAACCTGTTGGAGTCTCAAAAATAATTGAAAAATAGGTTTGATTTTCCTCACTATTGAAAATCTCTAACAGTTTATCTGCCCCCAACTCCTGAATCTCAACTTTTTCGACACTGAGTTTAGGCAGATCGTTTAAGGACACCTCTTTAATCTGTAATAAGGTCATAAAAACCTTATCCTCGAGGTCATCTGTGAGCAGATGTACAACCCACTGCGTGTTTTCTTTCCCTTGGATTACCTTGGTCGCATAGGGATTTGTTTGCTGCTGATGCAGATAATCAACATAGTCACTATCCAACTGCTCCATCAAGAAGCCATGAAATTTAACAGCCAAATCTTGTGCAGGATGGTCGATCCTTTTAAAAGTAAATACTAATTTTTTCATTCGACTCCTTCATCTTTGTATGAAAAAAACCCAAAAGCTGAAAGTACTTTTCAACTCATTGGGCGCCCTTAATGTGCTTTTAGTCTAACACTTTCTGGAAGCGGTGTCAATAATGTTTTCAAAATTTTCAAAAAAGTCCCCTCTCGAGGTAATTAGGTTTATATCCATCATAGGCGGAACTGGTAGGATGTACACAGCAAGTGGGTTTCCGTCCCCTCTCGAGGTAATTAGGTTTATATCGAGGTAAATTAAATGAATTTATGTGAGATATTTTGGTGTTTCCGTCCCCTCTCGAGGTAATTAGGTTTATATCTTTCTAGGAATGGGTAATTATAGCGAGCTAGAAAGCGTTTCCGTCCCCTCTCGAGGTAATTAGGTTTATATCTTAAATGGAAAAATTGTTGAAGTTTTTGGCACAAAGAGTTTCCGTCCCCTCTCGAGGTAATTAGGTTTATATCCGAACATAATAAGTCTATTTCTTACCCTGATATCAGAACGTTTCCGTCCCCTCTCGAGGTAATTAGGTTTATATCGAAACGCACGATTGTACACTGTGGAAATGAAAGAGGTGTTTCCGTCCCCTCTCGAGGTAATTAGGTTTATATCCCCATATCTTGTGCTCTAGGCAGTTGCTAGAGGCACAAGATGTAGGACCACATACTGGAAACACTATCTATAGTGTACCATATGATTAAAGGTCTATAAAGGCTTAGAAGAAGAGAATGTCATCTAATTTTTCAGCACTATGGTAGGGGCTAAAACTAGTCACCTCTTCTTTGGTTGTCACATACACTATTATGCTGTCTTCTTCATCAGCCTTGTAGAAGCCCTCGATATCCTTAAGGAGAGACTGATAATCATATCTTGACAGGTCGACCTCGAAACAGGATTTTTGCACCCTCACGCCATAACCCTCAAGTAATTTCGAGAGTTTAAGTCTACGTTTGTTACTTCGGATATCATAAATAATCAGACAAAACATGGTTTTTTGTTTGGCAAACTCACGCTCTTCTTCGCTGAGGTTAAAGTAAAGTCCCATTAATGCCCTCCTGTGTAACTTGTCTCATAGAGACTAGGGTCAAGTTCTCTAAAAGCCCTAATCAAACTCTTGATTTGCCTATCTGCTGTATAAAGAAAAGAATAGCGTTTTTTGTCTAACTCAATATACTGATGGACTTCTAATATTCTTGAACGTAAAGCCCGTGCAAAGATTTCTCTGCCTTCATCGGTGAGTATGAAGTCTTGATCCTTATTTTCAAAATGACTTAAAAGAAGTTTACCATTTCGTATCAACTCCATAAGCGTATTATCGACGATGATAGGTCTCCATTCTTCCATTAAATCACTGGCCAAGGTCGCATGATGCTGATGATGCTTGTGAATTACCCCAAATCCCAAGCTTAGCCCGTTTTTCTTAATCAGTCCCATAAAGCAAGAATATAAGATACTATAGCCAAAATTGAGGGCACTGTTAAAACAATCCTCCGCAGGTCGTCTACTCCTACCATTAAAATGAAGGTCATCAGGAACGAGTAAATTCAGATAGTAAAAATAGGATTTCGCAAGGCGACCTTCGTAACCCATAATTTCTGTAATGGAATAAGCTTTCTGAATATCACTGACACTATCTTCAAACCTAGAATAATCTGAGGTATCTAGTACACCATCCGTATCAAACTCTCTAAGTAAGGCAATTTGGTTCCTCACCTTGGTCGTAGCAATACTCCTCGCAACCTCTAAACGGAAATCCTCTTCAAAATAAGCCTTTGCTTGCAACTCTTGCTTTTGGAATTCGTCCTGCCTGTGGGTTTCAATACTAGAAATAAATTAACCAACATTTGAGAAATAGTAAACATTCACCTTGTTCTTTGACAAGGCTTTGATGAGTTGGGTGGTCAGTTGTGCATTACCAAAAAGTAATACATTATCAACGAGTGAAATGGACACTTCTTTGACAATCTCTTTATTATCATTTTTAATGATAATTCTTTGTTCAGATAAGGACAGGTAATAATTGGACCTTTGAATATATAAATCGCTCATAAGCTACCTCAGAGTATTTTATGACATATATTATATCACCACAATTCTAATCGTCAATATATTCTAATGTCTTATCTAAAAAATGAAGCCCTAACGATAGGACTTCGATTTTTATTTATTGTAAAGAGATTGCTTTCCTTATTTTCCCAACAAGTCTGTTCGAACTTCCTCACGCAAGTCCTCAAGAGTTGTGATGCCATACTTGTCCATGACTTCAGGGAGACGATCAATGATTTTAGGGCAGGCATAGGGATCTGCGAAGTTTGCTGTTCCGACACCGATGGCTGAGGCACCAGAGATGAACATTTCGATAGCCGCTTCGGCACTGTCAACGCCACCCATACCGATGATTGGAAGGTCTGATGCAAGAGCAACTTGGCGGATGAGTTTAAGGGCTACTGGGAAGACAGCTGGTCCTGACATACCACCTTGACCATTGGCAATGATTGGTTTGCGAGTCGCCAAATCATAGCGTGTACCAACCAAGGTGTTAATCATGGTGAAACCTGTCGCACCGGCATCTTCGACTGCCTTGGCAACACTTGTAATGTCAGCCACGCTTGGTGTCAGTTTGACATAGACGGGCACATCAGAGTGAGAAACACTGGCTTTTACGGCTGAATAGGCAAGTTCTGGTACTTGTCCTATGAGAAGACCGTTATTGCCATGGTCCACGTTTGGACAGGAGATGTTAAGCTCGATTGCCTTGACGTTACTAGCTTTGGAAATCTTGTGAGAGACTTCTGCATATTCTTCGTTAGAAAATCCAGCCACATTCGCAATGATTGGCAACTCAGGATAATGTTCCTGTAACCATGGGAGTTTTTCAGACAAGACAGCATCAACACCCGGATTTTGCAGTCCAATGGCATTAAGCATACCTGATGGTGTCTCTGCCACACGGGGTGTTGGATTCCCAAAACGTGGGTTGGCAGTTGTTGCCTTAATCATGATCGACCCTAGTTTGTCCAAATCATAGTACTTGGCATACTCTTGACCAAAACCAAAGCAACCAGAAGCTGGGATAATGGGATTTTTCAAATCGAGCCCTGGAAGACTAATAGCTAAACGATTTTCTGATTTCATCTCTGATATGGTTACCTCCTAGACGATGACTTTTCCGGTAGGAAAGACTGGTCCCTCCTCGCAAACACGAAGATTTTTAGCATCCGTTTCTCCTTTAACGTGAACTACACAGGCATAGCACGCCCCCATTCCACAAGCCATACGGGCTTCCATAGAAACATAGGCGTGAGGATGATTTTCAAACTTGCTATCAACATATTTGAGCATACCTGGAGCTCCACAACTGTAAACGGCATCTGGTGTCCAGTCAAAGTTATCAATGACTGTCGAAACGTAACCCTTGATACCGTATGAACCGTCGTCAGTCGTCACATAAACATCACCACAAGCCCTGAGTTTATCCTCCAAAATAACGGCATTCTTATTGGCGAAACCAATTACTGATACAACTTCCACTCCCTTAGCCTTCAACTGCTTAGCCGTCTCAACCAAAGGTGGCACGCCAATACCACCACCAACAAGGAGAGCTTTCTGCCCAGCCTCAATAATGGAAATATCAAAACCATTTCCTTGAGGTCCCATGGTATCAATAGTTTGACCGGCTACCATCTTTGAAAGGATAGCTGTTCCCTCATGCTCCACACGATAGACAATGGTTGCCTCGTTTTTATTGTAGTCAATCTCTGAGATGGAAATCGGACGACGAAGGAGCTTGCTTGGGTCTGGCACTTTGAGGTGGACAAACTGACCAAGCTGCATATCTGCAACCATCTCCCCCTTAAGCACCATCTCAAATATACGAGGTGCAATCTCACGCTGACTCACAACGGTTAAATCTTCAATTAAAATCATGACAACCCTTTCTATACTGCAAAATGTCATCAAAAAAACCTCACCATATGGCAAGGTCGCACAAAAAATCACAGGAGAACCTGCTGTTTCACTCTGTCCGACCTTTCAAGCCTCTCTGGACTCATTTAAAGGTTATTTTGTGATTATTATAACCGTTTTCAAGACGGATGTCAAAGAAGAAAAGAAAAAACCAAAGCTTATAAATTTAAGCTAAGGTCTCTCCAGCCTATAACTAGGCCCTCTGTTTGATACATGATCTATTTATCAATCTTATTGAAACAGTCTGTCGTAGACCATAGTATGAGCCAACTGCTGACCATCACCGCCCAACAAATCAACCAAGGCATATGCAAATGCCAATGCTGTTCCGGCACCACGGCTTGTGACAATATTGCCATCAACGACCACCAAATCAGTTTGATGTTCGCCAGATGCAATTTGTTCTTCAACACCAGGGAAACATGTGAATTTGCGACCTTCAAGAAGACCAGCACGTTCGAGAACAATTGGTGCCGCACAGATAGCAGCAACATATTTTCCAGCTTTAGCAACTTCTTGAAGAGAGGCAATCAAGGCTTGGTGATCACGTAGTTTAGTTGAGCCAGGCATGCCGCCAGGGAGAACCACCAAATCATATTCATCTAGATTACCATCAAATACGCCATCCATAGTGACTTGAATCCCATGAGAGCCTGTCACTGATGCACTTTCAAGTCCTAACATGCTACAGTCAAATCCAGCTCGGCGGAAGACATCCACTGGGCTCAAGGCTTCGATTTCTTCAAATCCTTCCGCAAATACTACTGCTACTTTTGTCATGATATACCTCCAATTTAGTTCTCACAAGATTCTATTACTCCTTAAATTATAGCAGTTTTAGAAGCAGGAAACAAATTATAAAAATTGGACTTTGAGCACGAAAAAAGACAGTATAAGGACTTCCTTTGTCTTCTTATCTGAAAAAAACTTGCTAAAATCCACAAGAGATAAATATGGGCTGGATAGAATATGTAGAAGAAATTCTTATTGCCACTACCACGCTCACCATTGTAGAAATACATAGGAATCACAGCGAAGATCATCATCCACTGCACAGTTGTCGGATCAAAGAGATGGGCAATCACTGATATAATAGCTAATACGATAATTTGTGCGATACGATTGGTACGGAAAATATAGAATAGCAAACCAAGAATAACCATCACAAAGCCACCTTCAACCATGATAATACTTGGCACAAGTGACAAGATAGAGGCAACAATTTGCACAACAAGTGGGTTTGCATGTGGTATTTCATTTATACCTGCCAGGACTACAACTGGAATAGATGAAAGAATTGGCAAGAGAAAAACACCAAACCCTTGAATCAACTCCTTGTATGATTTATCGCGAAGCCCCTTAGTCAACAAATCCCAAGAGCAAATAAAAATCCCAGTAATAAAGAAGGTTGAAAAAGCATTGTTCATCAAACCAACATTACCATTATGAAAGACATTACCAATGATGGCGTTGCCAATGGTCATGAACCAACTCATGTAGAGGAGACATCTGAGGTAGGCCAATCGATCATGAGTATAATGGAAACTATCAGCTGCTAGAAAAAGGAAGATAGGAAAAACCAAACGCCCTAACATAGTTAACCATAGTGGCATTCCCATACCCTCAAACATCTGATGGATGTAATCCAAAAAACATAAGTACAATAGCTAGGTATTTCAAATTAGTCGCATTACATAGCTTTCTAATATTATTCATTATAATACTCCTTAAATTTTCAGCGTATTAAATGATACCATAACTAGAATAGATACTGTCAATAATTATGTGTAAACACTCAAGTAGAGTTGAAGAATGTTAATCAAATAAGCTTTCAAGTGTGTCAG